>Ga0213868_10001394_pt1 | contig 23204 bp, 9 predicted proteins | sample PICome_9_FD_160087 | JGI IMG/M metagenome (GOLD analysis project Ga0213868, IMG submission 160087) | Coastal seawater microbial communities near Pivers Island, North Carolina, United States - PICO127 | ecosystem: Environmental > Aquatic > Marine > Coastal | place: USA: North Carolina | collected... | reverse complement strand
TTCAACTCCAGGGCGATGTGTAAACACCACACGGGACCCGCTCCTTTCTTCGACATTCTTTCACTTTGTGTCCTCTCTCTCTCACTGCTGCTCCTACTAAAGTTTTTCCAGAAAACTTCAAAAAAAAAAAGACAAGAGAGGAAAGCAAAAAACATGTTCATTTAGGGTTTTTTAAATCTCGAGATGACGTGTCAAGTTCCTTCCGTGGCTTATTAGGAAATATCTCTCTATCCATTCTCATCGAGAGAGAGTTTGTGTAATCACATCTCAATCGCACCACAATAAACACGACTTCAACGCGCTTTCTTTTTACACGCACAAAAGGTATCGCAAAAGTTATTATTATTTTACGCGTAGTATATATTTATTACTGCTCACACAAAGGAGTTCCTTTTCAAATATAAAATAAGACACACACAAAGATGAGTTTTTCATTAAAATCTGCATCCATCACCCCCGGGGTGACGATGATGAAATCGAAATCTCCTCTCAAACGAGGAAGAGTTTCCTCCGCTTCGAAGAAGTCTTTCGCTGTTAAAGCTTCGGGAGACACCGTGGTCTCCATCGACGAACTCACGGAAACCACGCGAAAAGCGATCAAAACCTACGGGTACGACGAAAAAGCCACCGAATGCATTTTGGATATTTTGATGTACGCCCAACTGCGTGGGAACAACCAAGGGATTATCAAAGTGACGACGAACGGCATCGCGCGAGACCCGGAGGCGACGCCGATCAAAATCACCGAACCGGTGCCTTTATCGGCTGCAATCGATGGCGGTAACAACCACGGGATGATTGTTTTGGACAAAGCGGCGGAGATTGCGATCGAGAAGTGCAAGCAACACGGGGTCGGGGTCGTCGGGACGAACCACACGTTTACGAGTACCGGGGCGTTGGGGTACTACGCGAAGAAGATTGGCGAGCAAGGCATGGTTGGGATTGTCTTGGCGCAATCGCCGGAGTTTGTGGCGCCGGCTGGGGCGAAGCAAGCGATTTTTGGGACCAACCCAATCGGATGCTCGATCCCGAGGAAAGGCGGCGAGCCGATGACTTTGGACATGGCGACTTCGGCGTACGCCTTCTTCGGGTTGTTGGAAGCCAAGACGAGTGGTAAACCGTTACCGCCGAACGTTGCACAAGACAAGGACGGGAACATGACCACGGATGCGAACGCCGCGTTGGATGGTGGGGCGATCATGACCTTTGATTGCGGGTACAAGTCTAGCAACTTGTCCTTGTGCATCGAGTTGTTAGCCGGTCCGTTGGTCGGCGCCGCGTACAACGATAAGAAGGCGGCGAAGAACTGGGGTAACTTGGTGTTCGCCATTGACCCGAAGATCTTGGGTAACGACGATTTCTTAGAGCAAAGCGCGTTCGTGATGGAGCGCGTGAAGAACGCGGAGAGGAAGGAAGGCGTGAGTTCGATCAACTTGCCGGGCGAAAGAGGCGACGCGTTGGCCGCCGAAAACAAGAAGAAAGGGACGATCGGCGTCGAGCCGAACTTGTGGAAGGGGTTGCAAGAATACGCGGCGAAGTACGACCCGAAAGCGGAAGTGTTCCCGATCGAGTGGGCGTAAATGTTTATTAACATGATGCAACGACGACGAGCTTTATTCTAATAATCATTCTCATAATATAATAAAAAACCACAACATATTCATCATCTCGTCGCCTCGTTAACCGTCGTGGTTCTTGTTATACGCCCAACTTTGCGAAGTGTTTCGATAAAACCGTTCCTCGTTATTCGCGACTGGAAAGTCAATCATTTGAATCATAAACCCGCGCATGTTGAAATAGAATCCGCCTGGGGCTAAATCCAGATCCTCGGTGGTGCATTGAAACGTGTATATAGACCCGTCGCGTTCGTCCACTCGCGGGCACAAATACCGATGAAATTGACCGCCGACCAAGTACGTGGTGATTTTATGGATGAGCATGACGCCGACCCAAATGAAGACGTAAAACGCATACGGCGGCTGCTCGAGAAACCTTCGAACGCCCCCAAACCATCGCTGTTGTTTCTTCGTATTTCCTTCTTTAACACTCCTTCTTTTGTTATTGTTGTTTATATCGTTGTTGTTCTTCTTCTTCTTCTTGATTTTCGGAAACATGCTCTTATGTCGCATGCCGTGAAAACGTTGTTGGACGTACACGGTCAAAAAGGACAACGCGATTTCAATCGCAATCAAATTGACCGCTTGAATCGCGTAACTTTTAAAAGAAACGATGGACTCGTTCCCAACTTTAGCCATTCGAAATATGTACAAGTAAATAGAGATGACGATGATAGCCGCTATCTCCGCAAACGCGGAAATGATGGAGTTCATCGCTAAAATATCGTGTTGCTTTTGCGTCGTCAACAACGCCTCGGCGGTTTGTTTGCCTAAAAACGCGCGGGCTAAATACTTGTCGCGATCTTTCGTCGTCAGTGCAATCATGAGTTCGTGCAAGGAAAGAATCGTTTGTACGGTAGCCATCGATTTCACCGTCCCGTCTGCGGCTAAGAGGAACATCACGTACCTCGAAAAAAACGCCTGTTGCAACGCGAAGGAGAGGTAATACGGAATTTGCAAACACGGCCCAGGCGATGGATTCAAACGCGCGAAATGCCTTTCCGCTCCTCTCACGAGCTCCCAGAAAATCGGGTCTAAACCAAACCGAATGAACAGTTTCATCATCGGTGATACCGATTGGTCGCTCATGACGATTAAGAAAAATTCAACCACGTTCTTTCCTATAATCGCCATTAAATAAATATACACGAACCCGTAGGAAATGCCTTTGGTGGACCAAAAATCAAACGCCGATAACCCACTCCACATGAGAATGCCAAAGAGATAATAACACGCGTATTGCGTGTATTGATGATAAAATCCAAGAATAGCTATCGTTCCGAAGTACGTCAAATTATATAAACCGAACGAGTACACGCACGTCTTCGTTCGCCAATTTCGAAACCTCGAGACGTGCCATCCGACCATCTGGTGAAACACAACCTCGCCGAATTGCGAAAGCATGCACAAGCGAACGAACAACACCGCGAAATCGTCCCATTTCCACGGCTTGTACGCGTTTCCAACTTCCCTGGCGTACGTGCACGTCAACCACGTCTTCACCAATTCCTCTCGCCCTTTCTCTTTTTGTAACTCTGAGGTGATGTTTCTCGTGCACCTCGTCCACGCGGCTAAAGAGAGATAGATAAAGAATACAGTCACCACGACGAGCGCGACCGAGGCAAACGTGGCGATGTATTTCCAATCCGAAAAGGACTGGTATAAACGAGCGCTCGGTAACGCGGACGCATCTATCATCGTTTTTTTCCTTCTTTTACTTCTCCCGTTGTGAGTCGTACTTCTCGTCGGGGAAAACGGTTTCTGTTTCTGTCGTTGTCGTTCGAGCATCAAATTCGAGCTGCTTTTCGAGGACGACGATTGGTTCGTGTCCTTCGCATCTTCTTCTCCGCGAGCTCCTTCTGCCATGAGTGCGCTCTTTTCTCTCTCGCTTTCGCGCTCAGTTGGTTGTGCGGTCAAACTTGTTTGGTGGTTATTTTTGCTCTTTTTCTCCTAGCTCCCGCGTATTTTTAAAAAATAAATTAATTAGCCATCGCGGAAAAAAAACCAACCAAATGCTTCTCTCGTATCTAAACGGTTTTTGGCGGCATACTAACAAATAAAACGAGCGCGCGAGAAAGGAGCGAGAGCGAACGCGCATTCACATGTGCACGCGCGCGCGCATCTTCTCCTCCTTTTCCTCCTCGCGAAACGGCGCTTTTTTGAAACGTTATTGGTATTACCATTATTCTTATCGCCCGCGCATCAGAGAAACAACAACGAGTGTGAGAAGTGATTTTCCCCGGAACGAAATGATGATGTCTTCCTCTTCTTCTACCAACGAAACGTTCATAAACGACTCGAACGTGCGATCGATGGATTTTCGAGATTGGTTATCCGTGGAACGGTTTTTACTCCAAATCGTGAGAGAGGAAAAGAACTTGTCAGACGTACACGTCGCCGACGCGGAACCGGATTTGCCTTGGAATTTTTCTGTGCAAAAGACGTTAGAAGAGGCGAAGGATGCGAAACAAAGGAGCCATCGAACGCAGACGGAAAGGTAAAATTTTGCGGATGTTGATAATGTTTTGAACTGACCTTTCTTCTTTTAACAAACACAGCAAACGCGCGAAATATTGCGTCAGATTGAAGTATTTCGGCAACGCGTTCGCGTCGTTCGCGTGGGATAAAAACGTGGACGATACGAGTAAACATTCCAGCGAGAGATTTTACGGCGATAACTGGCAACCTGGAAATGCGAGCGTTGTGGCAACGATACGGGAAAGTTTAGGCGAGCACTGCGCGGGATTCGATAAGGAGAAGCATCCCGTCGTGTACCAAAGCGGACGGACGGATCGAAACGTTTCCGGCGCGGGGCAGATTGTGCAAATATTTAGAGACGCGAAAAATCACTTGGAGCGGAGGTACGTGGACGAAACAGAGGAGGAGAGGAAGTGCGAGTTGATTCGAAGAGCGATTAATGAGTCCACGGAGGTTGGGAAGCGCGGGTATTTGAAAGCGGTGGAGTGTTTTAGAGTCAACGCGGAATGGCACGCGACGTTTTCGGCGACGTGGAGAAGGTACGTGTACATAATACCGAAAAAAACGTTAGACGTCGACGAAGTGAAGGAAGAGCTGAGAAAAGTAGAAGGAGGTGAAACAGATGTAGAAGATTTAGACGCGTTCGCGCACCATTCCAAAGAAGAGATTGATTGCGATTTGCTGGATAGAATGCTGCGGAAGTTTGAAAATAAAACTCTCGACTTTTACGCGTACGCGAGAGATACGCCGAAAGGTAAATCGACGGAGTGCAAAATGCTCTACGCGCGAGCAAAAACCATATCGATTCCAAAGTTTCAAATGAAAGCAGCGACGAGTAAATACGGGAAACGATACCGCGACCGGCGGTATAAAGACACGTCGCTACTTTTCGACGAGACCGCTTTTCATCGCGCGACAAGAACGGAAAAAGAAGAAGAAGAAGAAGAAGAACCCCTCGAATGCATCGCCATAGAGCTCGTCGCCGATCGCTTCCTTCGCAAAATGGTCCGATGCATAGTCTCTACCGCCTGCCGAGAAGCATCATCTTCGCTCTCGAGTTCAAAAAAGTTCAACGAAGACGCGCTTCTCGATCTCGCCCGAAACCGCGACCGAATGGCTTCCGCTCCGCCGGCGCCCCCTCACGGCTTGCTCTTCTGCGGCGTCGGGTACGGCAACAAATCGTACGAGTCTTTCGTCACAGATTTTGTCTAAAAGTCGAGACGATGAGATTAAAGTTGCGTGGTGTGCCCTGCACTGCGCCTCTTGTGCGTATACAACGCGATGCTTTCTAGAATAGTCATATTATAATGTATTCGTGATGACGCTTAAATTATACGAAAATCCTCCTGTCTTGTCTCTTTGTCTTCACTTCTTTTTTCACGGAACTCCTTGACACACTTTACTCTGCGCGTATTCGCGAGACCTCTCCGCGACGACGAACCAAAAGATGTCCTCCTCCTCCGAGAACGACGAACTCACCTTCTCTCTCTCTCCGTCCTCCTCCTCGTCCTTTTCTTTTCGCGAGGAAGAGGAGACGAAGAAGAACTTCGCGTCGCCGACGACGACTTTAACTCCTGAAGAAGAAGAAGAAGAAGAAGAAGAAGAAGAAGAAGAAGAAGAAGAAGAAGAAGAAGAAGAAGAAGAAGAAGAAAAGGAAACGATGGAAGCGCGAGTGAAACGGCTCGAATTCTTGATGCTGGAATCTCAAAAGGAAAACAGATCGCTTCGCATGCGCGTGGAACAGTTGGAAAAGGAGGAAAAGAGCGACGAGGAGAGGACGACGAAGGAGCAAAAGGACCTGCTCGAACTGTTTTCGACCAGACTGGCGAACGTGAAAGAGACTTTGCGAGAGGAGACGAAACGAGCGATGGACGCAGCAGTTGGTGCGAACGCGAAAGTTGTGAAGTTGTTAGAGACGCTCGAGGCGTGCGAGACCGAGGATGGGGTTGTTTTGTACCACCGGGACGTTAGCGGTACGGGCGGCGGCGGAGGCGAGAGGATTGACCACAAAAGTCGAGGCGAAGAAGAGGACGAAGAGGAAAGGAAGAAGAAGAGGAATGAATACGTGAAGGAGGCGTTGGATCAGATTGCCGAGGAGGTTGGATACGAAGACGCGATGGTTTTGGCCGCGCGTGGGGGAGGGAGTGGAACAGGGTTCGCGTCGACAGTCTCCTCGAAGAGGAACGGGAAGTATCGGTGGGTAAAAATACTCTTCGTAATACTCACCAAAGCCCTCCAACTTTGGGTATGCATGTGGATTTTAATCGTCGCGGCGGTACTCGCGGACGATATAACGCTCAGGGAGAACGTGAGTGGAGACTTTTGGGCGAAGTTTCCGTGGGTGTCGAAAGGACTCGTAACCAACAACTTCGTCGGTCTCGCTTCGCTTTGACTTTTTCGCTACCGGCGGCGGCGCGGTTTGTTCTCACAGCGATGATGTATTTTTACTACTACTCTTTATAACGATTTTTGATACTCATAATATAAACACGATTACTATTACATCTACTATTATTACATGCTAACTAGCTTCAGTATACTCTATCCTTCGAATATAGCTTTCAAGCGCGCGACTGGATCCACGGCTAACTTTTGCTTCTTCTCCATCTCTTCCTTCTTTCTTAACTTTTTCTCCTTCTTCGTCATCGCGGCGTCGAGCGAACGCTTACCAGAGGCGTCTCGGCCTTGACCGTCCTTATAGTTAGGTTTGGATTGCGCTATTTTTTTTTGCAAATCTTTGTCGACGTCCACTAAAGGGACACCTAAGCCTAACGACACGGTGGTCGTCGCCGGCGATGGTTTCGTCGTCATCGTCGGCGGCTTCGTGAGTCCCTCGCGATCGACTTTTGCTCCGAGATCTACATCGTCCTCTTTTTCGTTTGCTACTGCTTCAGTGGTAATAGAACTATCTCGTCGTTGCGCTACAACAGCAGATATGCGGGACGGCGAGGAAACGAGGAGCGGCGCCCAATTTTCGTCCCATCCGAAAATATCGTTGCCAGACTCGAACGCGCGCACGCGAGGTACGACGTCTTTGAAGCGACCACTCGTGTCCTTTTTTTCTTCCTTATCATTCTCATCATCTTCATCTTCTTCTTCTTCTTTATTTTTCTTCGTCTTTTCTTTTTCCCATTCAACTACCAACTCCTCTTTAAACGCGTTCGTTTTCGGTACCCCGTTCTCCTCCCCGAACGAACGAGACGAAGACGAAGGCAAACACCCTCCAAAACCGGCGAGCACGTTGTGCAACTCCGCGCACTCCGCGCACCATTGAAACACCAAAATCTGCACTCGCGCGAGAGCACTCAAAACCACCGTCGCAAACGGCACAAAAAATGACCTCGAAATCTCCGTCGTCGCGTGTATCCCGCACGTCTGAATCTTCTCCCGAACGCCCCTACCCTCGCCGCCGCCGATACCAAACGCCGTCGCTCGCAACGCGTTCACGCACACCGCCAACTGTTCTCTCGACGGCGCTAAAATCGTTTCTCTCTCTTTGCTTTTATCTTTCTTCTCCTCTTCAAAATGTTCGTGTAAACTCTTCTCCAACTTTGCCAAGGCGAGAGGAGCGTTGACCGTTTTGAGTAAAAACAGCACCTCTTTGACAACCATTTGTACACTTTGAAACAATTTCGACCTTCGGTGTTGCGCGTGGGAATTTTTGCAGAGCTTTTCGAGTAACGCGATTTCGTCGCGTACTTTTCCATTGAATGACGTCGTTTTGTTCGTTTTTAAGATCGAGAGTAGGCGAGAGCGTTCTTCTCGCGCGCGATGATGGAACGACGTGCATTCGCCGTTTATATGAATTCCAATCGGTTTTAACGTTTGATTCGCGTACGCAGAAAGTACCGCAGAAGAAGAAGACCAAGAGTGCACACGACCACGACTCTTCCTCCTCCTCTCCCTCGTCGCCGTCATCGTCATCATCGTAATAAAAAACTCTCTCTCTAACTCTCTGCTCTCGCTTAAACAATTCGCTTTTCTCTCTGTGGTCTTCTTCTGGGGGTTTTCCCCTAAAACGTCTTTTTTTCATTTGGATCTGATTGAAGTTTTGCCACATGAGAAAGCTTCCTATGACTCGATCGCGAGAATGAAGAAGAAATCCTTTCGCACGATGGAAAATAATTGTGTTTCATCTCACGAATGCAAGAAGAGCAAATGGACAGTCGCGTGAGATGTGCGTGATGATCATTAAAATGATTCCTAGATAATAATCAAGCTTTTTGTCGATGGTATGTGTCTTACACTACTCGTATTTTAAAATTTTGTATCTCTCGCGAGAGAAAAAAAAAAAAAGACCAAAAATAGCCACGCGAGAAGAAGAACGCGCATCTCTTTGACTCTCTCTCTCTCTCTCTCTCTGCCCGTGGTGGGGCGCAGGTTCTTCTGAGAAAGAGAGAGGGAGAGAGAGAAGGCGCGAAGAAGATGTTGGTCGAACCGTCTTCTTCTTTAGCGAGACGAAGGAGAGGTTTGGCGAGGCGAAACGACGTGAGGAACTTGGCGAGTTTTTTACGTTTCGACGACTTTTCTCCTTTGACGACGACGGAAACGACGAGAAAGAAGCTCAAAAGAGGAGAAGATGGAGAGGATCTTACCGACGAGTTTGAGGAGGAGAAGAAGAAACAAACGGACGAGGATATCATCGTGTATTACCTCACGTGCGCGGAACGAGGCGAGCGACCAAAAAGAGAGTTTTTCATGTGCGAACGGAAAAGTTCCTACGAGAAAACTGTGGCCGACGCGAGTGGGAAAGAACCCTACGACGCGTACGCGTTGGTTGAAATCGACGAGAAGGAAAGGAAAAGGAGAGAACGAGAAGAGAAGAGAGGGTTCTTCAATGCGTCTTCGTCGAAAGAGGATTTGTTTATCGTTTCCGCGACGGCGGTGGTGCACCACCCGGCGGATGGGTCGGCGAGTAAATGTTACGCGTTGTCCGAGTGGATGCGAGAGAAGCATTTGGTACGCGCCATGCGATGTTTGTCGACGTACGCGAGGTATAGGGAGAGAAAGGCGATACGGATTTGGAGAGCGGAAGTGAGAAGAAGATTGTTTGAGAGGACAAGGATGCAGATTGAGAAGAGAGCGTTCGTGGCGTCGGAGAGGTTTGCGCCGGCGATGCAAAAGTTGTTTGCGATTGCGAGCGCGATTGACGAAACGTCGTTCGTGCCGAAACGAGATGGTTTTGCGTATACCGCAGAGGCGTTTAAGACGCATTGCGATACGCACAGAGTCAAAGTTGTGCAACCTGTAATTGATTTGAAAGTAGAAGAGGCGACGAGGGTAGCGAACAGAGTGAACGCATCGGTCGTGAGAAGTTGCGCAATGTTAGGCAGCGGCGGTATGGAAACAGATTCCGTCGAAAAGGAGGAGGAAGAAGAAGGTGATGGAGACGAGGAGAGCGACGAGAGGATGGTAAAAGAGGAGGAGTGTATCACAAAAGAAGTAGAAGAAGAATTTTCTGCGTCGGCATTACTGATGGCACCGGCGCCGTCACTGTCTTCTTCCACTTCACTCGCCGAGGAAGCTTCGAAAATGCGAAAGCGCGAGAAAACGCGGAAAATACTCGAAAGGGAGAAGGATCGACTGGGTCATTTTACAAGATTTTGCGATTTAGTCGTCAATTCGCAACTCGCAGAAAGCGTCATCAAAGTATCAGAAACGGTTTTTAATGAAATCAATACGGTACAAGCGGACGAGAATAACAATGACGGCGTGTTTGTTGTAGAAGCTTTGTTCCCGGCGATTGCCGGCGTCACCACCGCGTTGACGCCAGAGTTTGATGCGCTGTTGGAGAATATTGAGAAGTCTTCGCGCTCACATTCGTTACAACTCGTGAATTCTGTGCCGAGAATTTTGAGCGCCACTGCAACTTCGCTTCCAGCGGATGCAGACGTACCCTTTCTCGCGCAAACGTTTTCGGCGTCGAAGATAGCTAAAGAGAGCGCGCGAGCGCACGAAGCGATGGAAAAGGCGCGGAGTAGATTACGCGAAGATTTCGATAAAGCCATCGAGTATTGCGCGTTGACGCAATTTATGAACGCTCGCGCGATATATGATTTTGGCGAAACGAATCCGACTCGAGAACTCGTGAAAGTAGAAGGCAAAAATAAGCCACCGTCGACGGAGGACTTTACTTCTGCGCTTTCGATTGTCGCCGCATGGACTGCTGATATCGATTCTATCGAGAAATCGCGCCAAATAGGATCGCTGCGCGTCGACACTTCTAAAATTAAAAAAATTGTGACGCCAATCTGTACCGAAGCTGCGATTAAAGTGAAGGAGAGATTAATTACAACAGCAAAAGCAAAAACGGTAGCCTTGCTTAGCACGTTGGAAGCGTCCACGGAGATGTTGCGAGACTATCCCAAGACTGGACGAGAAGAAAGTGACGAAGGTCACTGTGAACAAGACGTCAAAAAAGATGACGAGACAGGCGGCCAAGTTAGTATGAACGCGGAAGATGGCGCAATAGACACTAGAAATGACGAATCAGCAAAAGTGGCGTCGGGGGCGCTTGACGAAAGCGTTCGCTATAAACGAACTGTGGTGAAAGCAGCAGAAAATGTTCGTTCGTTCGAAATGGAGTCTGTTTCGATTGAAACGATGTATTCACTCGCATCAACGCATTCGGTGAAGATTCCGGCGCACGATCAGGTTAAACTTGATGATTTGCGCGTCGCTGTAGAGGAACATGGCAAGGCGTTGGAAGACGCGAAAACCTACTTGGATACACGCGACGAAGCAAATATCGCGATTTTAAAGTCAGAATCCGAACGTTTAGAGAAGAGTGGCGAAGAAATTTTTGAGCAACTACCAGGAGGACCTACTGGTGAAGAGGTTATGAACGAGTGTATTCTTCCCTCTGTGGTGATTGAATCGTTGAAAGAAACGAGAATGCGATTAGACGGTATGCGAGATCGCGCCGCCGCTTTGAAGTCGTACGCCGAAACTTACTCGTTATCCTCGGTTGAGTCCGATGCGAGAGACGGTGTGGAGGGGGAGAATATTGCTTCGAATGTATCGAGTGCGTTTAATTTCCGAGCGCTCGACGACGCCAATCGCGAATTGACAATAAGAGAAACCGCATGGGAACAATTGAATACGTTCCAATCCATTTCCACAGAATGGATGCATTCTGCCATCGTAGACGTTAACGTAGATAGTGTTCTCGAAAAGATTGAAAAGACAAAGGTACAATTAGGAAAGTTGAAACGCATGAGGAAAGACAAACGCGATGAAGTAGTGTCACGTTTGGATAAGTGCGTTCAAAACTTCGAGGCAACGTTACCGGCGCTTGAAACGTTATCGAGCGACGCGTTGAAAGAACGGCATTGGAAAGATATTCGAGAATTACTCAACGTAGTAGATGACAACCAACCTGTACTGGCATTGGACGATACCACGGAAGATAAGTTTATATCATCTGAGTTGTCGTCAGATTCGCCTACGTCAACAGAGACGTTATCTGAGACAAAAAATAGCTCCTCTTCCACGCTTACCTTGGAGAAAGCTCTGGAAGCTGGTTTACAATCAAAAATCGATGTTATCCGCGATATCGTCGCGCGCGCTTCGAAGGAAAATGCGCTAGAGTCCGCTTTAATAAAAATGGAGAAAGATTGGGATGGTATAGATTTCGTGTGTACGCCATACAAGGATACTGGCACGTGCGTCCTCGGCGGAACGGAAGACGCTCAGGCGCTTCTGGACGATCAACTCGTGAAGACCCAATCCATTCGCGCGTCTCCATTTTCGCAGCCGTTCGGCGACCGCGCAGTAGTTTGGAGCGAGACCCTGCAGCGTTTACAAGATACGCTCGATCAGTGGGGATCGTGTCAAGCGACTTGGCAATACTTGGAGCCAATTTTTGCCTCTGAAGATATCGTGAAGCAGATGCCCGTAGAAGGGGAAAAGTTCAAGTCTGTGGATCAGATGTACCGTAACGTCGTGGATGCAACCGCAAAGAATCCGTCGGCGATACAATGCGGCAGAGATGAAACGCGATTACAAAGTTTGGAAGCCGCAAACACGTTACTCGATGAAATTCAGCGAGGTTTACAATCCTACCTGGAGTTGAAGCGCATCGCATTCCCGCGCTTCTTCTTTCTCTCGAACGACGAGATGCTCGAGATATTGAGTGAAACAAAAGATCCACGCAGAGTGCAACCGCATTTGAGAAAGTGCTTCGAAGGTATAGATTCCGTGACTTTTGAAAAAAATGAAGAAGACGATCGAGAATATATTGTTGCCATGAATTCTGTCGAAGGCGAAGAAGTGCCGTTCAACACGTTTATAGAACCGGCAAAGGCTAACGGTGCCGTCGAAAGATGGTTATGCGAAGTCGAAACGTCAATGTTAGAAGCAGTTGAGAAACAGTGCGCTGCTGGAGTTCGCGCGTATGCGACCACGGAGCGGAAAAAATGGGTGTTGGAATGGCCCGGTCAAGTGGTATTACTTGGGTCGCAGATTTATTGGACTCGCGACATCGCCGAAGCTTTACGAAACGAAAAATCCAATCCAGGGAGCGTGAAGAAAGCCGCGGAGAAGTGCGATCGGCAATTGAAAGAGATTATCGAGTTAGTGAGAGGTGACCTGACTCCTTTACAGCGTAAAACGCTCTCTGCTTTGGTGGTCATGGATGTCCACAATCGAGACGTGGCCCGTAAGCTTGCCGAAGATGGCGTATCCTCCGAACGCGATTTTTCCTGGTTGTCACAGTTGCGTGCGACGTACGAATTGAAGAAAGTGCAAAAAGATGACGGTTCGTACGATAGAAAAGAGACCGTGATGTTGCGCATGATGAATGCTTCCGTCGAATATGGTTACGAATACCTAGGAAACTCGTCGCGCCTTGTGATTACGCCGTTAACCGACCGCTGCTATCGTACGCTCATGGGAGCAATTCATCTCAACTTGGGAGGTGCACCGGAAGGTCCAGCTGGTACTGGTAAAACAGAAACAACCAAAGATCTCGCAAAAGCGCTGGCAAGACAGTGCGTTGTTTTCAACTGTTCCGATTCTTTGGACTATTTAACGATGGCACGATTCTTCAAAGGTTTAGCTTCGTCCGGTGCGTGGGCGTGCTTCGATGAATTCAATCGCATCGATTTGGAAGTGCTATCTGTTGTAGCCCAGCAAGTGCTTGAGATTCAAATCGCCGTGAAGAATAACGTGAAGAAGTTCTTCTTTGAAGGTTCAGAACTTACGTTGCGTCCGACGTGCAATGTGTTCATCACGATGAACCCTGGTTATGCGGGTAGATCCGAACTTCCAGATAACTTGAAAGCGCTCTTCCGAACAGTAGCTATGATGGTTCCTGACTACGCGTTGATTTCTGAGATTTTGCTCTATTCTGATGGGTATCTTAACGCGCGAGCGTGTGCGCGAAAGATTGTAGCGACGTATCGTTTGTGTTCAGAACAGCTTTCTTCTCAGGATCACTACGATTATGGCATGCGTGCCGTCATTGCTGTGCTCAGGGCCGCAGGCAATTTGAAGCGAAAGCATCCAGAGGAGTGTGAATTTGTTTTGACGTTACGTGCCATCATCGACGTGAACTTGTGTAAATTTCTCGCCCACGACGTTCCTTTGTTTTATGGCATCGTCGGTGATTTATTCCCCGGGGTTGTTCTACCGAAAACAGATTACGAAAATCTGCACGCTGCTGTGATTGATCAGTGTACTGCGAGGAATTTACAGCCCACGGAGTATTTTTTGACCAAGATTACGCAATTGTATGAGATGATTGTGGTTCGACACGGTTTGATGCTAGTCGGCGAGACGATGAGTGGAAAATCATCAGCGTTGGCTGTATTAGCTGGTGCCCTTACAGATTTACACGAGAAAGGACTGAACGATGAGAAAGAGGTCATTGCGACGTATTTAAATCCAAAGGCAGTCACGATGGGACAACTTTATGGTGAAACAGATAACGTGACACAAGAGTGGAGAGAGGGGGTGTTGGGTTTACACTTCCGTAAACTCGCGAATATGCGCGAAACCCACATCAGAAAATGGCTCGTTATGGATGGTCCCGTCGATGCAATTTGGATCGAGAACATGAACACAGTTTTAGACGATAATAAAAAGTTATGCCTCCCGAATTCTGAGATTATTGCAATGACGGGGTTGATGAACTTGATTTTTGAGGTTGCCGATTTGGCCGTGGCGAGTCCGGCGACGGTATCTCGATGCGGTATGGTTTACATGGAACCCGCTGAAGTAGGATGGAAGCCGCAATTCAAATCGTGGGTATCTGAAGCACGTGTAATGTACGGAAACGAAGCGCACGATCGCCTATCGACATTATTTGAAACGTTTCTCCCGGCATCGGTTGAGAAAGTCGGCGAGTTGAAGAAGATCTCCCCGGCGGGCGAAGGAAATCTCACGGCATCGCTTACGCGCCTATTTGACGCGACGCTGAAAGATTTGATCACAGGATATGAAAATAGTTCTGACGTGAGTAACGACGCTGCGCATACGGCTGGAATTGCGAGCGACGAAAGCGAGTCGAGCGTCGTGTCTCGTTATCTTAACCCACCTATTACTGCGATTGACGCCTCGTTCCTATTCGCCTTGGTGTGGTCTGTTGGTGGATGTGTCGATACAAAGAGCAGATCAGCATTTGATACGTTCTTAAAATCTGCAATTGCGTCCAAAACCAGTTCTCTGTCATGTCCGGAAACATTTTGGCGCGATGAAAGTGCCACCGTCTACGATTTCAAAATTTCCGCTCCCAAAGGAGCCGGTGTTGAACGTTTGCACGGTATTGCGTGGCAAAAATGGATTGACTCTATTCCGGCGCAAGCTCGAATTATTCCAAAAGACCTTCCTTTTGATGCAACAATTGTTCCAACGAAAGAAACGGCTACGTGCGATCACTTGCTCGATTGCGCTTTGCGGCATGGGTACCCGATACTCTTCTGCGGCCCCACGGGTACTGGAAAATCAACCATCGTACAGCGCAGATTACGCTCCTTAGATAAGAGTAAATGGCAACCGACAACTATTGGGTTTTCTGCGAGAACATCTGCGAACGCTACACAAGCGCAAGTGGATGGACGTCTCGATAAGAGGCGAAAAGGTGTATATGGACCAATTCCAGGTGCTAAGGGCGTATTCTTTATCGATGACGTTAATATGCCGCAACGCGAATCGTATGGCGCGCAACCTCCTATTGAAATTCTTCGACAATTCCATGATTACGGAGGTTGGTACGGTAGAGACAACGCGTTTGTAACGCTCCAAGATATCCAATTCGTCGCCGCGATGGGTCCAGCCGGTGGAGGTAGAAATCCAGTGACGGAGCGGTACTTGCGTCACTTTTCACTCGTTTCAGTTCCGGAAGTAGACGAATCGGCTTTGAAAGGAATTTATAACGCCATTTTATCGCAACACTTTCAGAACTGCGAGTTTCATAATTCTATCGTCAACATGGCTCCGGACGCCGTTTGCGCTACGCTGGTCGTATACCAAACTTGCCTCGAGAAGTTACTTCCTACGCCGGAGAAATCGCACTATTCGTTCAATTTGCGAGATTTTTCGCGAGTCGCGCAGGGTTTGACTATGTTACCGCTCTCGCAAGTGGAGAATGAGAGCGATTTTGGCCGACTTCGAATCACGAGACTGTGGACTCACGAAATATTGAGGGTCTTTGGAGATCGCTTAGTTGACGTAGCGGATGAAAGAATACTGGTTGACTCCATGCGGGTCGCTGTGTCAACACATTTCCGAGAAAACTTCGACGGCTTGTTTTCACACTTGAATATGAACGATACGAAACTTTTGGCGTTTGGTAAATATGCAAATCCACCGAAAATACGCGATGAATTCGACGACGACGACGACGACGACGCGAACAATCTCGAGCTACAAGTACCTCCTCCAAGTTACGAAGAACTTTCTGGAGATGCTCATAGTTGGGTTTCAATCATGGACGAGCATTTGAACTATTACAATCATTATTCAAAACAGCCTATGAATATTACCATGTTTGTTTACGCCGCGGAGCATATTTCACGAATTTGCCGCATTTTAGCACAACCTGGTGGACACGCTCTCTTGGTTGGCGTCGGTGGTTCGGGACGCAAATCGCTCGCAAGACTAGCTGCGCATGCGAGTGGAGAAATGTTCGTGAAAGAAATTGAAATGACAAAGACGTATGGTATGCTCGAATGGAGGGAAGATTTGAAAAATATGCTGCGTATGTCTGGCGGGGAGAACCGAGACGTCGTCTTCTTATTCAGCGACGCGCAAATAAAAGACGAGGCATTCATCGAAGATATCAACAACTTACTCAACGCCGGTGAGATTCCAAACGCTTTTCCAACGGACGAGAAGGCTCAAGTTTTAGAAATGGTTCGAAAAGATGCCACGAAAGAAATTGGAGAGGATGCCACGCAATCGGAGCTGTGGGCGTACTTCGTATCGAGGTGTCGCCGTAAACTTCACGTCGTTCTGTGCTTATCTCCGGCCGGCGAGGCTTTCCGAGAACGTTTGCGTCAATTTCCGTCGTTGGTCAATTGCTGCACTATTGATTGGTTCAAAGCGTGGCCGGAAGATGCCTTAGAAGCGGTCGCCGGTAAGATTCTCCGGGAATCCGTGGATGGTATTTCGCCCGAGGCCGCGAGTGCGCTTACGAGTGTGTGTGGTATCATGCACTCGTCCGTGGCAGAGTTATCTGAACGGTACTACGCGAGAACTGGACGGAAGAATTACGTCACGCCAACGAGTTATCTCGAACTTTTGAGCACGTTTGCGAGTTTAGTGGGTAAGCGAAGAGAGGAAACTATGCGATTGAAGAGACGATACGAAGTTGGTCTGGAAAAGCTCGCATCTTCGGCAGAGCAAGTTGCGGGCATGCAAAGTGAACTCGAAGCTCTGCAACCGAAGCTGAAAGAGTCCGCAATTGAAGTCGCCGAAATGATGAAAGAAATTCAAAACGAGAAGGAGACAGTAGTCGAGCCGAAACGTAAGATTGTCGAAGCCGATGAAGCCGTCGCCGCGGAAAAAGCTAGGGAAGCTAACGGAGTGAAAGAAGAATGCGAGAACATATTAGCAGAGGCCATGCCTATTCTCAACGACGCTATTGCCGCCTTGGATACGTTGAAACCGGCGGATATTAATTACGTGAAACAGTTGAAAAACCCGCCGGCGATTATTAAACTCGTCCTCGAAGCCGTCTGTGTCATTTTAGAAGTCAAACCAGCTCGGGCAAAAGATCCAGACACGGGTCGCACTGTCGATGACTACTGGAAACCATCGTGTGGATTACTAAACGACAAAGATTTCCTGGAAACGCTTAAATCGTACGACAAAGATAACATACCGATAAAAGTCATACAGAAAATTCGATCAGTATACATCTCGAACCCGTTGTTCACGCCTGAAAAAGCTGCGAATGCGTCGAGCGCTGCCGAAGGTTTGTGCAAATGGGTTTGTGCAATGGACAAGTACGATAAAGTTGCAAAAATCGTCGCCCCGAAGCAAGAAGCGTTGAAGGAAGCCGAAGCGGCGTACGATGAAGTCATGGTGGGATTAAACGCCACCAGAGCGGATTTGAAAACGATATTAGATAAGCTCGAAGCTATGGAGACAGAGTTGAAGAAGCAGAACGATAAAAAAGCTAACCTCGAAGCAGAAGCGAATTTGTGCGCAGTAAAGTTACAACGCGCCGAGAGTTTGATTTCAGGTTTAGGCGGCGAGCGCGCTCGTTGGAAGAAAAAAGCGGAAGATCTCGGTCGACAGTATGAAAATATTGTTGGCGACGCGATCCTTTCCGCCGGTACTATCGCATACTTGGGTGCATTTCCAATGTCTTGCAGACAAGAGATGCATGATATGTGGATGCATGAGCTCAATAAATCGAAAATAATCTGTTCGACTAAATGCGAGTTGATTGACATTCTCGGCGATGCCGTCAGAATTAGGGAATGGCAAGTTGCGGCGTTGCCAAACGATCAATTCTCCATTGAGAACGCCATCATAATCGAAAATGCGAGACGTTGGCCTCTTATGATTGATCCACAAGGGCAAGCAAACGCTTGGATTAAAAATATGGAGAAGAAGAATAACCTCAGAGTCGTGAAACTGTCTGAAGATGGAGCGCATATGCGGGAACTCGAAAACGCCATTCAGTTTGGTACGCCGGTATTACTAGAAAACGTCGGAGAAGAACTCGATCCAAGTCTAGAGCCTTTACTTTTGAAGCAAACATTTAAAAGCGGAGGCGTGACGTGTATGCGATTGGGAGACGCAACAGTTGAGTATTCGGAAGACTTTAGACTTTACATTACGACGAAACTTCGAAACCCGCACTATTTACCGGAGACGGCGGTGAAAGTGACATTGCTCGATTTCGCAATCACACGAGAAGGTTTGAGCGATCAACTTCTCGCCTTGGTCGTTGCAAAAGAACGCCCGGATCTGGAAAAGCAGAAAGATGAGCTCGTTACGCAATCTGCGAAGAATGCGCGAGAGTTGAAACAGCTGGAAGATCAGATTCTAGAGGTTTTATCAAACTCTGACGGCAACATCCTCGACGACGAGCGTGCGATTAAAATTATTACAGACTCCAAGTCGGTCTCTGAATCCGTTACGCAAGCTCAAGCTGAGGCAGAAGAGACTGAGAAAGACATTAACGCTGCAAGATCTGCGTACTCAAGTTCTGGATCTTACGCAGCTTTACTCTTTTTCTGCATATCAGATTTGGCTGCGATTGAATCGATGTATCAGTACTCGCTGCAATGGTTCTCGCGATTATTCATCGCCTCTGTCGTAAACTCCAAATTTGAGAAAGCTACATCAGTATCATCATCAGTGGAGGAGACCGCCGTCGAAGATTCGGTCGATACTCGACTGAGAGATATCCGAACGCACTTCACGAAAAGTCTCTACGATAATGTCTGCCGCTCGCTCTTTGAATGCGATAAACTTCTGTTCTCGTTCTCGCTGTGTTCGCGCATTTCTCGGGACGAAGGGATGCTCGACGGACAAGAGTGGAACTTTCTACTCACGGGCGTTCAGATTGGATCAAAAGTTGACAAGAATCTAGTAGAAAAACTCGTACAAACTGTGGACTGGATCGATGAAAAGCGCGCGAATGATTTTGCTAATTTATCCTTTCTTCCGAGATTTTCGGATATTTGTGAAAGTATTTTAGATACAACCAATATCGAATCGCAAGAAACGTGGAAAGCTGCGTATGATAGTCCTACTCCGCACGAAGCTGCTTTCCCGAAACCGTATGACACGCTTTCTGAATTCAGTCGTTTGTGTATTATTCGTTGTTTGCGCCCGGATAAGCTTATCCCGGCTGCTCGTAAATATGTCGGCGCGACGCTTGGCGAACAGTTCATAACGCCTCCAACTTTCGATTTGGAGAAATGTTACGCAGATGCAGGACCGCGTGCACCGCTAGTCTTTGTCTTGTCCGCAGGTTCAGATCCAATGGCAAAGCTCTTACAGTTTGCGGCGTCGAAAGGGGAGGCCGATGCGGTGAAATCGATCTCGCTCGGTCAAGGCCAAGGCCCCAAGGCAAAGAAGCTCATCGATGAAGCTCGCGTAAACGGCGGTTGGGTTGTTTTACAGAATTGTCATCTAGCACCTTCGTGGATGAAAGCTTTGGAGAAAATATGCGAAGATTTAGTCGCTGGTGAAGGTGAAGCGCACAATAGGTTCAGATTGTGGATGACGTCGTATCCGTCGAAAGACTTTCCGATGACGATTTTACAGAACGCGGTGAAAATGACCAACGAGCCGCCCAGAGGGATCCGAGCGAATGTGAAACGCGCTTTAAGTGTACAGCCGCTTTGCGATGATGACTTTTTCGATAAATGTGCAAGGCCTAACGAGTTCAAGCGATTGTTATTTTCGTTGTGTTTTTTTCACGCCAACGTTCAAGAACGACGAGCGTTTGGGCCTATCGGTTGGAACGTTCCGTATGGCTTCGACGACGGTGATTTATCGATATCTGCACGACAACTAAAAATGTTCCTCGATGAAAAAGACGAGGATGAAGAGGATGGTAGCATCGAAGACGAAGCTACTGGTGGTGCTGCCACTACCGTTGCCGATGATGACGAAAAAGCGCTCGTATCGAAAGCAGTCTCGAAGTTACCTCTCGAGGCTTTACGTTATTTAGCCGGTGAATGTAACTATGGAGGCAGAGTAACAGACGCTAACGACCGCATTCTGCTCGCGACTATTCTTGAAAAGTGCTACTCAGAAGAAGCCGCGTCGTCGAATAATTTTGCGTTATCCGCCTCTGGAAAATACGCAACTCCGTCCATCTTGAATCCAAGTCGCGCGCAGCTTCTCGAACACGTGGACGCATTACCCGCTTTACCAGAACCAGAGGTTTTTGGTTTGCACGCGAACGCTGACGTCTCTAAAGATCGCGCGGATGCAGAGGCGATGTGTCGAGATCTACTAAAAATGTCCGGCGATAGCGCGAGCGAGGAAACAAACGAGAATCTCGAGACAGAAGAAAGTGATGAACACGCAACGAAGGAAAAGGATGACTGCGAAGAAGATTCATCTAGTACCACCACAAATGAGGCTGCGGATACGAACACTGCGTTAAAAGAAGTCATCAACGACGCAATCGCCCGTCTTCCGTCTAATTTTAATGTCGAAAAGACGCGAGAAAAGCTCCCTGACGCCTACGCGGATTCTCTCGGAACAACTTTGTGTCAAGAAATGTCCCGATATAACAAGCTTTTGCTCAACATCCGAAAATCTTTACACGAGATTGAAGCCGCTCTCGCCGGACGCGCAGCTTTCTCAGCCGAGTCCGAAGCGTCGAAGAAAGCAATCGAGCGCAACGCCGTTCCGGAAGCCTGGAAAAAAGTGAGTTATCCGTCGCTCAAACCTTTCTCCTCGTACTTTGACGACCTCTTGGAGCGTTGCAGCATGCTCGAGACTTGGGATAGGAATGGAAAGCCACCCGCGGTGTTTTGGATCTCTGGTTTCTTCTTCGCGCAGTCGTTCTTAACGGCCGCGTTGCAGAACTATAGCCGCAAACACAAACTCCCCGTGGACGAAATAGCGTTCGATTTTGAGCCAATCAAAGGCGACGTGAGTGATATTACCGAACCACCCGAAGCTGGAGTGTACGTCTCCGGTCTATTCTTAGAAGGATGCGGGTGGGACGAAGAAAACATGCAACTGGTTGAATCGGAGAAAAACGTCTTACACTCGAAAGCGCCTATATTTTGGTTCAAGCCGAGAAAAGCAGACGAGATTAAGCAAAACGCGAGGTACGATTGCCCTTGCTATCGAACGGCAGAAAGAAGAGGTACGCTCGCGACGACTGGACACTCGACAAACTTTGTCATGCACGTGAAAATGCCCACGAAAGAACCCGCGGAACACTGGATTAAAAGAGGAGTGGCGTTGGTGACCCAACTCAGCGAGTAAATTTTAGAGAAAAGCGTACATTCGGTGCCAATAGTACTTATTTATTACCAAATCATCAAACGAATTCAAAAATATGTTTAAAGCCCTTCAATAGGAACTTGCAAAAACTTCGCCAACTCCGCCGCTTGCCTCTCCACCTCCGCCAACGTCAACGGTTGGCCGATGCGCGTCAACGGGATATCGCCTTTACCTTTGCACTTCACGTACACAACCCGTCTCGGGTTAATCCCGTCAGAGATCTCCACTCTCACCGCCGTCACGTCTTTCAAATCCGTCAACAAGTTCACCCGTCTATTCTTCCCCGGAAACCCATACCTAAACACTCGAAAAATCCCTTCCTCTTTGTTAAACTCGTTATACCCGGCGCCGACGTTCCAGTTGATCGTCAACCATAAATACGTCGCCAACAACAAACCCGCGATACCGTAAAAGCTCATCACCAACCCTTGCGGAAAGAATTGAATGTCCGAAGCGTCCAAGAAAAACACCAAATTGTGTTTGAAATACGCGCTCGCGCCGGTGATCAAAAACCCGCTCGCGCCGGCGGTCACGACCGAGGCCCAAAAGTAATTCGAGAATCGCTTCGCCCCGACCACTGGGTCCACGTACACGATATCGTTGACGATTTTTTTGAACTCATCGTCTCCTCCCGAGGAATCATTGTTGTTGTTAAACATCCCCGCGTTCATTTTCACCGATCTTATCTTCTGCTTGGTGGAAAAGGAGGAGGAAGAGGAGGAGGATAAAGCGTTGTTCACGGCGCAGATCGTCCTCGATGATGACGACGGTGTAATCACCATTTTTTCCCCGCGAACGACGCCCACCCCGCGCAAAGTAGATTTACGCGCGCTTTTGCTGCTACTCATCGTCGCATTAATGATGATGCTGTTGTTGTTGTTGTTTCTAGTGTGTTGTGCTCTTCTGCTCGTCCTCGGGGAGGACAAAATCGCCCCAAACGAGGAGGAGGATACTCCCACCAGTGCTGACATCTTGAAGATTTTTTATGCCGAAAATGTGGACGAAAGATGAGAATTTTTTTTGATTCTCCTTTTGTTCATTTTTGGAACGTACGAAAATTTAATACAACACAAGACTAATGACTCTCTCTCTCTCTTTTCTCTCTCTCTCTCTCTCTCTCTCTCTCGCCACTTCTGATATTCTTCTTCTCTCTTTTAGTGGTGTTATTATTACAAGTGCAACTCTTCCTTTTGTTCTTTTTGTTTCTGCAGTTGTTCTTTGGGTTTCGCGGCGATTTTCCTCGCCGCGGATCTCGGGACGAAGGAAGGTTTCGCTTTCGTCGCTTCGACCGGTTTGGACGGAAGCGGCGGAGGCGTTTCGTCTTTAACCACCGGCGGCGGTCTTTGCTGTTGGGAAGGCGTTGGTGCTTTTGAAGATGGTTTGCCGGACATGACGTTGACGGGTTGGACGGATTCCACCGGAGCCCAGCCGGTTTTCTTTGGCTTTTGTTCTTGTTGAGGTTTGGGCGGCGGAGGCATTGACTTTTGCGGCGGCGGCGTTGGAGGAACGGGCGCCGCGGAAGATTGTAACAGTTTGGCTTCGAGCGCTTGTAACGAAGTGCTGCCGCCGCCGCTTGAAGGTGGAGCTTGAGATATCGATTGCTGCGTGAGCTTTGCTTCTAAGGCCGCCAAAGAGGACGGCGCAGAAGCAGCAACAACCGGTTGTGTTTGTTGCGCT
>Ga0213868_10001389_pt1 | contig 23231 bp, 15 predicted proteins | sample PICome_9_FD_160087 | JGI IMG/M metagenome (GOLD analysis project Ga0213868, IMG submission 160087) | Coastal seawater microbial communities near Pivers Island, North Carolina, United States - PICO127 | ecosystem: Environmental > Aquatic > Marine > Coastal | place: USA: North Carolina... | reverse complement strand
GGCAGATGTCGTAAACCCAGATGTGAGTCGGGCCGCGGGCATTACTGAATGCAAACGCATCGCAATTTTGGCGGATGCCTTCGGCAAGCTTTGGTCTCCGCATGTAAGCACTGGCATGCCACCCTACGTTGCCGCGTCCCTGCATTTGGCGGTATCCACTCCGAATGCGGTCATCATCGAAGGCGGTAATATTCATGATGCGACAGATGTTCGTCTGTCTCGAGGTAATGTGCTTTTGAAGAAACCAATTGAGTACCATCCTGGACATGCCGTCGTGCCTGAGGACCCAGGATTGGGTATTGAGTTTGATGAAAAGGAATTAAAGAAAGTGATTGTTGGCTAGCTTTCGCCTGTGCGATCAGTAGAGGAGGTTTATAAACCGGAATCAGAGTTTTTATGGCATCAAAATTATCAGGGATTCTCCCCGTGCTCCCGACCCCCTTTGGTCAGCATGGTGAAGTAGATTTAGAAACCATGGAGCAAGTCGCTCAATTCTGTATCGACGCGGGTGCTAGCGCTCTGGTTTTTCCGGGAGTGGCGAGTGAGTTTGACCACCTGTCCGCCGAGGAGCGCCTTTCACTTCTGAAGGTCGTATGCCGGGTGGCCCATGGCAAGGTTCCGGTTGTCAGCGGAGGCGGCAAGGGAACGCCGGAAGAGATTGGCAGTAACATCTCAAAGGCGAAGGCGATGGGGGCCGTTGTAGCGATGGTCCTGATACCGAATCAATTTCAGAACGATGAAAAAGGCGCTTCGCAATTCATGCGGTCGGTAATCGAAAATGCTCCGGGAGTGGATATCATTCTGCAAAATGCACCCGTTCCCATCGGGGCAGGATTGGATTCAGATGTATTGGCTCGCATCGTTAAAGCCTCGCCGGCGATACGGTATGTAAAAGAAGAGGCTTTGCCATCGGGTCCGCGTATCAGCGGTTTGAAGGAATCCGCACCCGATCATTTGATTGGCGTCATTGGTGGAGGGGGAGCCCGTTACCTGATAGACGAGATGAATCGAGGGGCGATCGCGGCCATGCCTGCGGCGGAGATAACGGATATCCACGTCGATATGTGGAATGCCTATCAGTCCGGCAATGTGGCTAAGGCTCGTGACCTCTATATGAGAGCGTTGCCTTTGCTGGTGATTCAGACGATTTACCGAATGCGGCTGACCAAATATATTTTGAAAAAGCGCGGTGTTTGCAAGAACTCGAAGGTTCGGGCGCCGTTGGCAAGGTTTGACTCCTACGATGAGGCGGAACTTTCCACCCAGTTGGAAAGCCTCGCAGGCATCATGAAACTGGCGCCCTCCAAAACCGCCGCCGCATGAGTCGAATCGCCAAGGTAGAATCCTATATTTTAACCGTTCCCAGGGACGAGCCCTACCTTGGCGCTTTGCGCGCAGGAGAGGAGCCGAACAGGCGTGGATACTTTGTGCGGAAGGGAAACAAGACTGTCTACCCTTCGGTTGATCGATCGGTTTTGGTTCGGGTCGAAACTGTTGATGGCATTGTGGGCTGGGGTGAGACTTATGGAATCGTGGCTCCGAAAGCGACTACGGCCATTGTCGAAGATCTTCTGGTGGAGTTTGTGATTGGCCGTGACCCCTTCGATGCCAGCGAAATTCACGATGACCTTTACAACCTGATGCGCGTACGCGGCTATGGGGGCGGGTTTTACCTGGACGCTCTGGGGGCAGTCGACATCGCTCTTTGGGATGCTGCGGGACGCACTGCAGGAAAGCCGATATACGAATTGCTCGGTGGCCGGAAACAGGAGAAAGTCCCCGGATATGTATCCGGCTTACCGAAGCGTACCCTTGAAGAACGGGCTGCCTTTGCGAAGGAATGGCTAGACCGAGGGTTTGACAAATTTAAGTTTGCCGCCCCGGTAGCAGACGAGGGCATTGTGCGCGAAATGGAAGAATTGAGAGAGGTTTTAGGGAGCGAAGCCAGTATCTCCTGCGATATGCATTGGGCGCACACGCCTGATGGTGCAATTGCGGCAATTAAGGAAATGGAGCCTTATGGACTGTGGTTTGCAGAGGCACCGATCGCAACCGAGGACGTCAAAGGTCTAGGAAAGGTTGCCCATTCGGTGGATACTCCGATTGGAGCAGGAGAAGAATGGCGAACCCTCCACGAGGCTCGGTTGCGCTACGATGCGAATGCCGTCCATATCGTACAGCCAGAAATGGGCCATACTGGCATAACGGAATTTGTCCGTATCTCTAAAGCGGCCCACGAACGTGGTATCCAAATATTGCCGCATGCTACTATCGGTTCGGGAATTTTTCTCGCCGCCAGCTTGCAGGCTAGTTTTGCCCTAGAGGGTATTATTGGGCATGAGTACCAACATTCGATTGTAGAGCGTAACCATAATTTGATAACCAAAGGAATTGGGTGTTCCGATGGACTTTACTTCCTGAGCGATACGGGTGGACTGGGCATTGAACCCACCGAAGAAATGATTTCCCGTCTTGAGAGACAGTACGCCTAACCCGGCAATAGAAAGGCCTTATGAAAGGAATCGATTACATCGTAATTATTATTTACGTCCTCGGCATTATCGGAGCGGGTATGGTCTTTTCCGGAAAGATGAAAAACTCCAAGGATATGTTCGTGGCCGGAGGGCAGTCTCCTTGGTGGGTGTCGGGGCTTTCCGCATTCATGACCATGTTTTCTGCGGGCACGTTTGTGGTTTGGGGTGGCATTGCCTATAAGTATGGTGCTGTAGCGATTGCCATCAACTTGTGCTACGGTGTCTCCGCCCTTCTCGTTGGTTGGCTTTTGGCTGGCGTTTGGAGGCGGGCAGGCGTTGATTCAGCCGCGGAGTTTCTCCGGCTGCGCTATGGGGGATCAATCGTACAGTTCTATACCTGGTTTAAAGGATCTTTGACGCTATTCAGCACGGGAGGGGCAGTTTACGCCTTGTCTAAGATCGTGACCGCTCTGATGCCATTGCCGGCCGGTCACTTCCTGGCTGACCCGGCTACGGGACATCTTTCGGTGCCGTTTACGTCGATCACTTTATGTATCATTGTGATTGTGATCGCCATCGCGGGAGGTCTCTGGGCAGTTCTCGTGACCGATGTATTGCAATTTGTCATACTCACCGTCTCGGTGGTTTTTGTTGTTCCTCTCATACTGATCGAAGTAGGGGGCTGGGGCTCTTTCGTGGCGGCTGCTCCTGAAGGTTTTCTAAAACCGGTTGCTGCGGACTTCTCGGCCTGGTTTCTTATTGGTTGGATGATTGTGAACTTCTTCGTCTTCGCCGCGGACTGGTCGTTCGTACAGCGCTGGGTCTGCGTGCCTACCGCGAAAGATGCCAAAAAGCAGCCTACCTAATTGGCGGACTCTATCTGGTTAGCCCCATATTCTGGATGCTTCCGCCACTGCTCTATCGTGTGTTAAACAAGGATGCGGATACTGAACAGGCATACATTCTTGCCTGCCAATACGTGCTACCGGCTGGGATGATGGGTCTCATGGTTGCGGCAATGGCATCGGCCACTGCTAGCATGGCGACGACTCGATTGAACGTATTCGCGGGTGCCTTCACGGAAGCTTATCAAAACCTTGCTTCCAAGTCGTTATCCGACAAGCAACTTGTCACATTAGGTCGCGCTATAACGCTTGTGCTTGGGCTTGTTGTGGTAGGGGGAGCTCTGTTGATACCGAGATATGGATACACGAAGTTTATCGTGGATATCAACACGCTGCTTTACGTGCCCTTGTTTCTCCCTTCTGTTTGGGGATTGTTTTCCAAAAAAATTGGTCTAACCGCGGTTTGGGTGACCACGATCGCAGGTTTTGTGACCGCTTATCTAGTCAAGTTTGCTTTGGCCAACGGTGGATTCCTGACGGAGGTTTCATTGCTGGAGCCAATTGTAAGCTGGATTGCCGAGAACTCAAGAATCGCCGATATGTTGGGCGGAATTGTCACGCCATTCCTGATACTGATGGTGTTGGAATTAGTAGAAAAGCACGAGAATCCTGGCTGGGCGCGGATAATTAAGCTCAGGGAGGACTTTCACGAGAAGCCCGTTCTGCAAGCGTACACGCTTCCTGGCAAAATGGTCGCGATTGCCCTAGTCGCGATTGGGATTCTAATGACGGGTCTGACTTTTGTTGACCGCAAGGAAGCCGGCGTGCTGATTGCTTTGGCCCTAGCGCTGTTTGCAATCGCGGGTGTGCTCTTTGTCTTCCTGAAGAAGGCAGATAGAGAGAACGAGGCTAATGGTTAGTGGCCTAATGCCCTCAAATCCATCCCTTTAACCATCAAAATATATTTCTTCTGCCGCGAATGTGTAACGATCCTTGCAAGGAAGGTATTCATTCGAACAGCAGAGTACTTAATTGTGAGGGAAACTGTGTATATTTAGTATGACTACAGATATCTATGGGGTATAACTAGGTGCCAACTGCTTTTATGCACTAAGCCTGAAAGACAGAACCAGTATGTTATCTGTTTCGATCGAATTGCAACAGACTGGAGACCGGTTCTCTCGTTCCAAATTAGCCCGACGATTGTCTGCAACTTGGGAAATGGTTAGGAGTTTTATGGAGCAGGTCTTGCAACTACCGATTTGGTCAGCTCTTGACTTGTATGATGTTCGATTAATGCTGTGGAAGATGATACATCGGTCTCGGTTTGTGCGGGTAGCGCTTTTCTTGGAGAGATTTGCTCTAGTTCGAAAATAGTTCCATGTGGGGATTCGGGATTCGATAAGACAGCTTTGTAGTGATAAGAATCCGTTTTCGGTAAAAGAGTTTCCCTTGTCCACATGAACTGTTTCAAATTATTAGCCTTCAAGTTAATCGCGATTGTAATTGTTCCGTTGGCATTCTTCGTAGTCTTTGAATTGGGACTCCGTCTAGTAGGATTCGGTCACAATACGAAAGTCTTTGTGGAAGAAAAGGGAATCGTAAGGAGCAATTGGCCTTTTACTTTCAAATACTTTCCCTGGTCTGTGGCGCGGCCAATGAAATCGCTTCAGTTTACCGCAAAAAAGGAACCCGGGACTCTGAGGATTTTTGTTCTGGGTGGCTCAGCAGCTCAGGGGTATCCCGCTGAAGAATTTGGGATTTCAAGGCAGATGCAGTTTATGCTGGAACAAGCCTATCCTAAGCGGAAAATTGAAGTTATTAATGCGGCAATATCGGCTGTCAATTCGCATGTCATGTTACCCGTGGCTAAGGAATGCCTACAATACGATCCGGATTTCTTGATGGTGTATCTAGGAAATAATGAAGTAGTGGGACCATACGGACCAGGGACTTTCTACTTGGGTTTCAGCAACAACCTTACGCTTATTCGCCTAAGCCAAGTGATTAAGTCGTTGCGACTATATCAGATGTTTGTAGTGCTAACCGGAAGACACACGTCCGCAGCGGGGAGTTGGAAAGGTATGGAGTCTTATTTGGCCAATACCCTCTATGAAGACGATGAGCGTCTAGAGAAAGTTTATACACATTTCGATCGGAATCTGGGTGACCTGATTTCAGCTGCGGCCGATGAAAATTGCCCGATCATCATGTCAACTGTAGGTGTCAACTTACAAGATAGTCCTCCGTTTGCTTCGAAGGAATCCGACCACGCTGATTCTCAATACCAACTAGGACTAGCGAATCTGGAGGCGGGAAAAACAGAAGATGCTCTGGTCGCATTCAAGCGTGCCCGTGATTGGGATGGACTTCGGTTTCGAGCGGACAGGAGATTGAATTCAGTCATTCGCCGACAGTCTTCGCGGCCTGAAGGGCAGATCACTGTAGTTGATTCGGAACGACTGTTTGAGGACGGAGGACCCAGCCTCGTTTCCGTTCCTGGCAGGGATTACTTTTATGATCATGTTCACCTTTCATTCACGGGAAATTTCCTAGTGGCTAAGGCCATGACCGAAGCAATCGTATCCCAAATTAGTCCCTCTTCCCGTTTGTCAACTTCATTGGAGAGCGTTTCAACGGCACTTGTTTATACCGACTGGGATGAACTACGGCTTACGCGAGAACTAACGGAGCAGCTTTTAAGTAAGCCCCCGTTTACCAATCAGTGGAATCATCGTGAGAGACAATTGGCGAGGCGACGTCAGTTGCAAAAAACAGCGGCCCAATTCACGCTGGAAATATTTGAGGAGACCCGGGACCTGTATGAAGCCGGAATCGAAAGAAGGCCAAATAACGACAGTCTTAAACGCAGAATGAGCAAACTGTCACTGGAAATTGGTGATCGGGAAAAAGCACACCAAATCCTTCTATCAGTTGTCCGTGACGACCCGGAAAACATCGAGGCCTACAATGAATTGAGCCTGGTGTCTGTCTCAATGGGAAAATATGATGAGGCCGAAAAAAGTATTCTGAAGATCCTCGGTCACAATCCCTATGCGATCGAAGCCCGCAATGCCTATTTGCTGATCCTTTTTAATTCAAGGCGGTTTGAGGAAGCGGCAGATTACGCTGAGAATTTGATAGAGGATCACCCGGGCGACCCTGGCTTCCGGTTTGCGTTTGCCGAAATTCTAGATGCTCAGGGGAAAAGGCCTGAAGTTAAAGAGCAATTGCAAAACGCACTGCGAATTGATCCCCGGCATAGCAGATCAAGGAAACGGTTGATAGAGATTTACCAACGTGAAAAGGATATCGAAAAGGCGCTGCAAGTCGCCCGCGGATGGTTGTTGGTCGATCCGGAAAGTGCGGAGGCACAAAATGAATTGGCTCAGAATTTGTCTCTGAAAAATGACTACAAATCCGCGTTGGAGCACTATCGAAAAGCGATGGAGCTCGATCCGGACTTTGTGGTTGCTCGTTCCAATTATGTCAAAACCATGGCGGGATTGGGTCGCATCCATGAAGCAATTCCGTTTTTGACCGAGGAACTGGCTGTGGATCCGGAAATAAGGGAAGGTCACTCCCTTTTGGGATTGGCTCTGGATGTGGCGGGCCGCAAAAAAGAAGCGGCACGGGTATTCATGTCCGGGCTTCAGCGCAAACCAAACAATGTGAAAATCCTGCGGGAATTGGCATGGATAAAAGCTACTTCTAAAGACTCGCAGTTGAGAAATGGGTCAGAGGCCTTACAGCTAGCTAAGCGAGCCGTTGAACTAAGCCCCAGCGAGGCGGATTTTCATCAAGTGCTGGCGGCCGCCTACGCTGAAAATCGGCAGTTCGACAGTGCAATTAGCTCTGCTCATCGAGCCCTTGAATTAGCGGATGCCAGCAACCAGCAAAGCCTTTCCGGTTTAATACGGCAATGCCTTTCTGCCTACGAGAATAAGCAGCCCATACGTGTTGATTAAGTAGAGTTGAATGGTATCGTAGTTTTGAACGAATGAAGCATGGGCAAGTGCGAGCACTGCGAATCCAAACTATCATAATGCGGGTGGTTGTTATCTAGCCCGAGTGTCCCACGCCAATCTCTTATCGAGCATGAGCCACCCGGTTCTTGACGGGGCCGAGGACATTGGGTTCAGTCTGTTGGGGTCTTGAGAAAAGATAGTGGCCTCTAGGAAGGAGTCTTCAATCCGCCTAGCGGGCAGCTAAGCAACTTTCCTTTGTCGGAGCCCTACCTGCTGATGCTAGAGAGTCTGGTCCAACGGTCTGATGGAACTTGCTGGATGCGGAATCTTCCCCGCTCACTTCTGCATGAACAAGCGATAGTATTATTGAAAAGGAGCTCATTCCCACGTTGGATCGGAGCAGAGTGCTAAATAAAATCTGTTCTTAAAAAAGGCTATAGATAAAAGGGGCTGCACTGGTGCCGGACAAGAAAATCAGGATGCCGAATAGAAATAGAATGCCGACTAGCGGAATGAGCCAGTACTTTTTACTGTGAAGGGCGAAGGAAAGGAACTCGCGAATCAAGCCCCTATTTTTCTTCGGTTCGATTTCACTGAATTTCGGGTCCGGCATGAGTATTCTAGTATTGGCGATAATAGCGTTCGACTTTGGGTGCGATCTTCACGGGTTCCCAGTACGAGCTAGTTGCTTTGTTTCCCTGTTTAATAAAGGGTTTATGTCCGAATAGTCGAAGGCAAAGTGCGACGGGAGTCAGGATAAAGTAGAAAAATGTAGCCAGAAGGATAAAGGTTATCGCTCTTTCGAGGATTTTTGTCGCACGTAGCCAGCCTCGGTGAAATGGCTGGAGTTGACCGGGAAGCACGATGCAGAGCAAGCAGAGGCTCCCGCCGATCGCGAGGAAATAGAAGAGAATTTCTAGCTTCCATTCTCTCCTAAGCAAATAGATCAGTCCGGTCCAAATGCTACCGGCCACCAAGGTGCTTCCCGCCAAAACGTATCCGAACTTTCGTGTATCGGACAGATTCGGGGATTGCGATTTTGCGTTGTGGGTGCTCATTGGTTAGTCTAGTTCGGAGCGGGCAAGGAGCTCTTCGCGTAGCTGTTTTCCTCGCCCGGCGTCTTGCTCGTGTTTGTAGAGAATGAAGACGCCGATGACCAGACAATCCATGTCCGTCGCTAAAAAACAGCGAATAGCATCGGAAGGGGTATGGACAATGGGTTCTCCACGGACGTTGAAACTGGTGTTGATAAGCACGGACTCACCGGTCTTTCGTTTCCAGGTTCTCAGAAGCTTCGAGTAGCGGCTCGTGCTAGTTCCATCAACCGTCTGCACACGGGCAGAGTAGTCCACATGGGTGACTGATGGTATCGAGGATCTCGCGACGCTAATTATTTGGTTCAAATTTGAATCCTTAATGTGGGATTCGTTCTCAGGATTGATAGGGAGGCATAGTGATCCCTGGACGGGAGCGACAAAAAGCATGTAAGGAGACGGTCGATCGACGTCGAAATACTGTCGAACATCTTTGAGAAGAACGCTTGGTGCAAAGGGTCGAAACGATTCCCGAAACTTGATCTGCGTATTCATTTTTACCTGCATTTCAGAATCGCTGGGATTACCGATGATGCTGCGATTTCCGAGTGCCCTTGGGCCGAATTCCATTCGGTCTTGAAACCATCCGACGACTTGATTGGCCTGGAGGATTTCCACGGTTCGTTCGAGCAAATCGGTTTCATTGTCAATCGCATGGTACTTTACTCCCCATTGATTGAGTGCATCTTGTGTTTCTTCCGAGGTGAATCGAGGTCCAAGGGCGGCGCCTTGCATGTTGTCGCTTGGTTCGGGATGCCGTTCGGAATTGAGAAGCTGGTGCTGTAGGAAAAGGGCTGCCCCGAGAGCCCCGCCGGCGTCACCCGATGCTGGTTGAACCCAAACCTCTTTAAATATCCCTGTCCGAAGAAGTTTTCCGTTGGCTACACAATTGAGGGCGACGCCTCCCGCCATGCAGAGACGATCCTTGCCGGTTAGGCGTTTAGCGGTTTGGGCCATGCGAAGTACAATCTCTTCGGTGACCACTTGAATGGAGGCGGCGAGATCCCTTTCCCGTTGAGTGATGCGGGATTCCAGTTGACGGGGAGGTCCTCCGAATAAAGCGGCGAAGGCAGAGTTTGTCATTCTGAGGCCCTGACAGAAACTGAAGTATTTGAGATTCAGTGCAAACGATCCGTCTTCCTTTAGGTCAATCAGCTTTTCCTTAATGATCTTTACGTATCGGGGGTTTCCGTACGGAGCTAGTCCCATCAATTTGTATTCACCAGAATTAACCCTGAATCCGCAGAAGTAGGTGAAGGCGCTGTAGAGCAATCCTAGAGAGTGGGGGAATCTCATCCGTTGAAGCGTCTTTATGTGCCTGCCATCGCCGATACCGATTGTCGCACAATCCCATTCGCCGACTCCGTCGATCGTAAGGATAGCTGCGTCCTTAAAAGGGCTCGGGAAAAAGGCACTGGCCGCGTGGGATTGATGGTGGTCGACAAATGCGATAGCCTTATTGTATCGCCCCTGCAGACCTTCTCTGATTTGGCGAGGAAGATGCAGCTTGATCTTAAGCCATTGAGGCATGGCTTTAAGGAAAGACCTCAGACCGGCCGGAGCAAAGGAGAGGTAGGTTTCCAAAAGCCGTTCAAATTTCAGAAGTGGCTTTTCGTAAAATACGACATAGTCCAAATCCTCGATACGGATTCCTCCCTCTTCGAGGCAATAGTCGATTGCCATGCGCGGAAAACTGGAGTCATGCTTGATTCGAGTGAAACGTTCTTCCTGGGCCGCGGCGACTATTTTTCCATCTACGACCAAAGCGGCGGCGCTGTCGTGGTAATAGGCTGATAGTCCAAGGATGTTCATGGCGATGTGGCCTCGTTTTCTGGCAAGTCTATGAATGGGAACGGCTTTGGTCTAGGAAAGTACCCAATAAGTCGCTTTCGAGGTCCTGTAGTTATATTTAAAACTTAAAACTTGGCTTATGATTCGAGTATTACCCAGAGGGTATTGCGATGCAAATTAATGATTTTAGCATTAAATAGGGCCAAAGGACTAATCAGTCAGATTTTTGAGACACTTTCTAACTCTAATTGGTTAGAGGGTGGAGGGGTAGATAGTCGCCCTACCTACGATGCCAGAGAGTCTGAATGAACCCTCTGATGGGCTGAAAGTTCAATTGGCAGCGATGCTTTTTTCGCGGAATAGGAACCCTGAGTCAGGTCAACGATTGACTTGTGGAGCATTCGATTAAAGGATCTGTTGATGGAAGAGTGCGTTTCAACGCAAGAAAAGAGAGCCCCTTCGGCCCCGGATGCTCTTTCCTTTCTTACTATTCCTACCCACCTGCTTCGATAGCTCCCTACCCATGTCTCAACTGGACTACATCGTGATCGTCGTTTTCACCCTTGGGGTTCTGGCAGCGGGCATGTCATTTGCTAAGGCGGGAAAGAACATGAAGACTTTTTTCGCGGGCGGGGGTGCCGTTCCGTGGTGGATTAGCGGGCTATCCTTGTTTATGAGCTTTTTTTCTGCGGGCACGTTTGTGGCCTGGGGGTCCTTGGCCTACATGCATGGCTGGGTATCAGTAGGGATACAGTGGACGATGTGTTTGGCGGGCTTTGCCATTGCCGCATTCATTGCGGCGAGGTGGCGTAACACGGGGGTGCTGACCGGAGCTCAGTTCATCGGTGCACGGTGCGGTGAGGGAGTGAAAAAGGCCTACACTTATTTGTTCATGGCCATCTCGGTTTTCACGAGTGGAGCGTTTTTATATCCAGTAGCGAAGATTGTTGAGGGGGCGACAGGCTTTCCGTTCGAGTACGCGGTCGTCTTTCTCGCTTTGGTGATTGTGCTTTATACGGCAACCGGAGGCTTGTGGGCGGTCATTGTCACGGACGTACTGCAGTTTATTATTCTGAGTGCCGCGGTTCTAATCATCGTTCCCTTGGCATTCGACAAAGTAGGCGGAGTTAGCGGATTTCTGGAGGCATCGCCGGAAGGCTTTTTCTCCTTCACTACGGATGAAATCACGCCGCTTTTCTTCCTTGGTTTTGGTTTATACAATTTGTGCTATATTGCAGGCAACTGGGCTTATGTGCAACGCTACACCAGTGTAAAGGGACCGAAAGATGCCCGAAAAGTGGGGCTGCTCTTCGGGTGCCTGTACCTGGTTAGTCCGGTTATCTGGATGCTCCCGCCGATGATTTACCGTATCTACAATCCGGCTCTTGATATCGCGGCGGGCGAAGCGAACCACGCATACATGTTCATGTCAAAGGAGGTCCTTCCCCTAGGTATGCTGGGACTAATGGTGGGAGCCATGATTTTCGCGACGGCCAGTTCGGTAAACACCACCTTGAATATTGTTTCAGGCGTTTTTACGAACGATCTTTATAAAGGAATTAGGCCCAATGCGTCCGATCGGCAGCTCATATTTGTCGCTCGCCTATCGACTGCCTTGTTTGGTCTGGCGACGATGGTGATCGCCCTTTTGGTGGATCGCATGGGTGGAATTCTCACTACTATCTGGGCAATAGGCGCTATTACGGGAGGTTCGATGTATGTACCCATGTTGTGGGCACTGTTTTCTAAGCGGCACACTGGATATACCGTGCTGGGAGTTACGTTGGTGAGTCTTTCCGTAAACGCGTTCTTCAAATGGAATGGAGTCTACAATTTGAATCAAGCCGAGGCTCAAGCTCTAGGAGTTCTCCTGCCCTTGTTTTTGATGGCGGCCTACGAGCTGTATACGATGCGAAAAATGACTGAGACGCAGCAATATCGGGACTACGAGTCAAGTCGCCTCGCCCGAATTCAGATGGAAGCGGAAAGTGAAGACCGCATCGAAGACGAACGGGAGTCTGATCGGGAAAACAAGCATGGTATTAGGGTGATTGGTATAGGAATATTGGCGACGGGTTGCTTGATTGCAGGATTGGGGGGCATTTCAGATGTGGGGAGATTTTTGGTGGTTTGCGTAGGGGTCTGTGTGGCCATTACGGGAATCTCAGTTTTGCGAGGAAATCTAAAAAATCCCAGTGGGGCTGTTTGAATCCAGTCGCTATAAGGAGTAGAATTCAAAGCGTTTAAAAATCTCAAAACGAAATGAGCAAAAAACCGGAAGGCAGCAGAGTTAGTATGCGGGATCTCGCGCGAGAGGTGGGGGTCTCTGTCTCCGCGGTTTCGCTCGCCCTGCGCAATAGCCCCAAGGTATCGAAAAAGAAGCGTGAGGAAATACGAGAGGCGGCGGTTCGTATAGGGTACGTTAAGGATGGTCGGGTCGCGGAATTGATGGAGCACATGCGCACCTTTCGTTTGAAAGAGCGACTGTCTACCATCGCGGTCATTATCTCCGATATCCGCAAATCAGAACTCAGTGGCTATCCCAGAATGGTTTCCTTGACCAGGGGTGTGGAGGATGAAGCGAAGAAAAACGGCTACGGAGTCGACTTCATGTTCCTCAAGGATTTGGGCGTTTCCCCGAAGCGTTTACGAGACATCCTCATCGCTAGAGGGATCAAAGGAATCGTCGTCATGCCGTTTCAGGCGGGAGTGGGCGAATTTGCCATGGATATTTCAGGATTCTGTGTATCCACACCTGGATACAGTATTATTAAGCCGACCATAAATCGAGCATGTCCGAACTTTCTCCAGATGATGGATGAGCTACTGGAGCAAATTTACAGACTAGGGTATCGTCGAGTAGGGTTCATAATGACCTACGGTTCGGGAGGAATAGGGCACAAACTCTACTCGTCTTCGTTCCTTTACTATTCGACGCTCATTGATAAATCCTTGAGAATTCCGATTCTGCGGCGCCGGGACGTGGGTATCACTGGGATTCAAAAATGGATGGAAAAGTACCAGCCAGATGTGGTTGTGAGCTCTGGAATGGTATATCGAATACTCGAAGACCTGGGATACAAGATACCCGAGGATTTGGGTTTTGCGAGTTTAGAGCTTTCGGAGGATCATGGGCGAGCCTCGGGGGTTGATCACCGGCACGAGCTGGTGGGAAGTGAAGCGCTAAAGCTGACGTTTTCCGATATTAATTTAAATCACTCCGGTGTGCCTGAAAACCCTAAAGTGGTGCTCGTTGACAGTCACTTTAGAGAGGGTAATACTTTGCGTAAGATAGGGAGGGCGAGGGTCATTAAATTGAGGGCCACGAAGTGAGAGATATAGTCAAACTGTCTGTATGTGGGCTCCTATTTCGAATGATGCGCGTAAGTGTAATGGTAGAATTAGCTGGGATTCAGGCTTTGAAAGTCATTGATTCCGCTTCATTAATTATTTTGGTAGTGGGCGATCTCCGAGCACCACATCCTATCTCTATGTTTTGGCGTTCGAAGATTGCCCGGTACCTTCGAGAATTATGATTTTAAGACAGTGACATGAACCGCGATTTACACCGTAATGGGAGTTGTTCGATTCCACTTTTCGAATCTCACAACGAATAAAGACCAAAGCCAGTTTATCAATGATCAATCCACGCAGAAATTTCATCAAAAGCAGCTTGCTTGGAGCAGGGGCTCTCTTGCTAGGCCAGGAAACGCTATTTGGAGATATTCACTCTGGTATTAAGATCACCAAGATCAGCCACTATCGGGATCCCCAATACCTGAAGCCGACGTTTGCCCAGGCAAGAGACATCGTGGTCGTCGAGACGAATGCGGGAATAACAGGGATTGGAGAAGGCGGCTCGAAGGAGATGATCCAGAATTGCGCCGAGATGCTAATCGGGGAGGACCCTTTCCGGATCGAGCATTTGTGGCAGAAGGTGTATCGGCAGTACTTTTATCCGTCGGGCAGGGAACGGCTTCATGCGATGGGAGGGCTAGACATGGCTTTGTGGGATATTAAGGGAAAATACTTCAAAACTCCGATATACGAGTTGCTGGGCGGTCTTACTCGAAACTACCTACCCTGTTACTCGACCGGATTTCCAGATCAAGGCTCGGTCAAGGAAACCGCGCGGGCCTGTATCGACGCCGGATTTTATGCCTATCGGGTAGGTACCGTTTCCGATGGAACAGTATTCGATTCGCACAAGTTTCTCGACCAGAACTACCGTTTCTATGAGCAAGTGAGAGAAGGTGTCGGTGAGAAGGGTCAATGGTGTACCGATTTTCATACCCGTTTCGACACGGCAGAGGCGGTCACCATGGCTCGCATGATCGAGCCTTTGAAACCGCTGTTTGTAGAGGATTTGATTCGTTCCGAAAACCCAGGAGTCTACCGAGCGCTGAGAGATCGGATCAATGTTCCCATCGCGGTAGGCGAGCATTTTGGCGATCGATGGGACATTAACGAACTGATTGAGGAGAACCTGATTGACCACTCCCGAGTGACGCTGCCAAACGTGGGGGGCATTACGGAGATGAAGAAGATCGCGGCGCTTTGCGAAACGCATTATGTCGGAATGATTCCGCACTTTACAGGTCCGATTTCTACGGCGGCCTTGGTGCACGTCTTGGCGTCGTCTTCGGGCTTTGTCATGACCGAGTTAACCAAAGACGGTCCTGCGGAAATCTCCTATCTCAATGACGACTATCTGTCCTTTAAAAACGGGAAGCTGTATCCAAATGAGAGGCCAGGCTTAGGGATAGAGTTCAAGCCTGAGAAGATCGAATTGGTAAATGTGATCACGAAGGGATCGGACTACGACCACCCTGTCTTTGAGAGAGGGGATGGCTCCATTACCAATTGGTGAGTGCTGAAGGTTTTTGTAACGATCGAACGCAAAACATTGGCAACGAGGCGACTAGCGATGATTGCATTCAATTGTAGGAGCGGCTTTCGTAAGTCCTCCGTAGCATTTGCGAAGGACGGAACGCCGCGATATTCTTTTTGAAATGAAAGTGCTCGTTACAGGCGCCGCCGGACGTTTGGGAAGTTGTGTTTGCCGCATTCTTTGCGAGGCGGGTATTGAGTTTCTGGCAGTCGACAAAGTCGCGGGTGGAGGAACAGCGTATCCAGTTGAGGTGGTCGACTTGCTCGATTGGCAAGCGTGCGTTGATCTAATAGCCGGAGTGGACGTCCTGGCACATTTCGCCAACCTTGCTAATTGGAACAGTGGTAAACCGGAGGAAGTCTACAACGAAAATGTTCAGATGAACATGAACCTGTTTCAGGCTGCTGCCAACGCGGATTGCAAGCGTATCGTCTTTGCCAGCTCAGTACAGGTTTTGGATGGCCAGTTGCCCATTGTAGATCGCGTGCAGCATCCCATATTTCTGCCCTACATTCCATTAGATTCGGACATGCCGGCAATCCCTCGCAACAGCTATGGGCTGAGTAAGCAGGCCGCTGAAAATGCTCTGGAGTATTTTTCTGAAACCGCAGGGATGAGCTGCGTTGCCATCCGCTATCCCTTACTCGTGGATTCAAAGATGCTCAAGGCTGCTATTGAGGGTGGGGGTATGTATCGGGGAAACTGTTACGATGGCTTTACCTATTTGCCCGTCTACTCCGCCGCTGAAGCAGCCGTGAAGGCAATGGCGGCCAAGCTCGTGGGCTTTCACTGTTACTTTGTGGCTTCGAAGGACAACTTGGAGCAACGCCCGGCTCTTGAAATCATCGAAAAGGAACTGTCCCATTTACCCTGCCATAAACCTTTGGATGACATGGACTCCCTTGTCGATTGCTCGAAGGTGAGTGCGGAACTGGGATGGGTGCAGCCGCAATCCATGGCAGAGTCTTTTGAAAAGTACGGCAAACTAGAACCTCTCAGGCCTTATGAATAGAATTTCTTACTATACACTTTCGATTTCGCTTATGGCGGTCTGGCATCTTTCAATGCCGTTGGCAGCTCAGGACAAGTCCCTTCGACAGGCTCAGGAAAAGCCGAATGTTGTCATTATCTTGGCGGATGACTTGGGAATAGGGGATGTTTCCGCCTTTAATGAAAACGCTGCTTGGAAGACGCCCAATATCGATCGAATTGCGGCCAGAGGAATGTCGTTTACAGATGCCCATACGAGCGCGGCTCTGTGTACCCCGACTCGTTATGGTATAATGACGGGCAGGTATAACTGGAGATCGACACTCAAGAGTGGTGGATACAATGGATACTCGACGCCATTGATTGAGGATGAGCGCACGACCATCGCCGAGCTTTTCAAAGACCAAGGTTACCACACCGCGTTGGTTGGCAAGTGGCATCTTGGATGGAATTGGAAATTGAAAGGCTCGAGAATGGAGACATTTGATGACAGGACGGTGCCTGTAATTGACTATAGCAAACCCATCAAAAATGGCCCGGAAGACCAAGGGTTCATCTACTCCTTTGGAACGATTGCGTCCCTTTCATCCCCACCCTTCGTTTGGGTTGAAAACAGTGTCCCTACTTCTATCCCAAAGGAAGTGTCGGTTAACTATGACGAAAAGGCGTTCTGGCGGAAAGGTCCCCGATCGGACGACTTTATTCATGCTGAGGTTCTGTCTACGATTACCGATAAATCGGTTCTCTATATCCAAGAACAAGCGAAAAGCGAAGATCCATTCTTTCTATACGTAGCACTGACGGCCCCGCATGCTCCCATAATCCCGACAACGGAGTTTATTGGAAAAAGCAATACGAACGCCTATGGAGATTTTGTGCTTTTAGTTGATCACGTCGTGGGCCAGATCGTCGATGCGATTTCTGGAGATGATCGATTGGAAAACACGCTGGTGTTTTTCACAAGCGACAATGGTCAGTCGCCCAGAGCGGATTTCGATGACGATGAACTTCCCTTGGCGGGGCACAACGGGAGTTATATCTATAGGGGAAAAAAGTTCGATATATTTGAAGGAGGCCATCGCGTTCCGTTCATTGCCAGTTGGCCAGGTAAGATTAAGGAAGGCACTCGATCTGACGAAACAATCTGCACAGTTGATTTTGTGGCGACCGCTGCCGCAATGCTAGGTGTCAATCTACCTGATGACGTGGGTGAGGACAGCTACAGCTTTCTGCCTCTTCTACGTGGAGAAAAATACGATAAGCCGATTAGAGAGGCGACGGTAAACCACTCCAGCGACGGGCGTTTTGCCATTCGTCAAGGTAAATGGAAATTGATTCTTTGGCCCGGTTCTGGCGGGTGGGCCTTTCCTGCGACTGAAGAAGACATGAAAGGCTTGCCTCGTTTTCAATTGTACCATTTGGGCAAGGATCCAGGAGAAGCCAATAATTTAGTATCCAAATATCCAAAGCGAGTTGAACAAATGAAGGCCTTGCTAATCGAATACATAACGGAAGGGCGTAGTACACCAGGCACGCCGCAGAAAAACGACGGTCCTGGACGCTGGCCAGAGCTGGAATGGATGGATGATTAGGTATTCCAACATCATTGATAGGAAATTCAATTTGGGGTGACTGAAACTAGCGGGGTTGATAAGAAATTCAATTGTACCGATTTGGTTTCGGGGGGTGGTTGAAGGGTTGATTTTGCGGTATCAAGTTAGATCTTTCCGTGGTTTGGTTGGATCACAAGGCTTTATCGGTACCGTTGGTCGATTTCCTTGGCTGGCACTGGTCGATTTCGCGGAAATGAGCTGTTGTAGCTGCTTATCTGTTGGGCGAGGCTTGGGGCAGGACGCTTCGATATGCCCCGCTGGGATGTTGAATCCGGCGGGTTAATCGGCGTTGTATACAGGTTCGTCGTCTGGCGGGATGGGATCGACGCCATCCCAGCGATTCGCTTCGATTGCCCATTCTCCCAGCGGGGTATCGCTCCAATGGGGAGGCGTTTGGTCCCACTGTCGCTCTTCCCTGTCGTCGGAAGGACTTTGATCGGTATCGGGGCCGGCTAGCGTCTGCGGGACGATCGGCTCTCCAATTGGCCTCTGATCCCATTGGTCTTCTTCCAATTGCGGGGGAGGGCGCTGGTCGAAGTCGTCAGGGAAACTTGTCTCCTGGCTCTCGTCGAGGTCTTGCCGCCTGGTCTCATGTTCGGAGGGCGGATCGAATATTTAGTATCTTTTTACCGGATACCAAGTCGGGGTTTCGCACTTTTTTTAAAACGAATTTCCAGGGGTATAGAGATAAACCATAATATATCCAGTAAATAAATACAAAAAGAATAAAGAATTGAATGACAAAACCTCACTGAGCGGTTAGCTATCTCTTTTCTTTTATTCGAAAAAATATGCGATCAAAGCTATTTGGAAGTCTATCGCTTTACCCGGTCTATTGGGTGAGTATAAAGTCAGCAATGAGATCGTTGGCTTGACTGGAGTAGGGGGCCAGGCCGTGTGATTCGGAGATCACTTTGTAGTGGACGACATCGCCGTCGAGGTAGCTATATTTGATAATATCAGCGGGTCGATTCGTACCGTTTCCAGGGATGCCTTCAGCGTCCGCGAGTTGGGGTCCTTTTTCACCCATGGCTTGGGCAAAGCGGAAGATGCTTTCTTGGGCAGAGTGAAAAGTCGTGCCGACTCCGCTCCCACCTTTGTAGGGGATGACCGGATCGTTTTGGGCACCGATGTTGAGGATCTTTCGGCCGCTCGCGGGTACGATGACTTGGTCGTAGCCATTCGTACCTGATGCATTGAAACGGAATGTTTCATTTTGATACATCTTGGAGATCATTTGGGAAACGCGCCCAGCCGCTTTTTGGAAAGCGGCTCCGTCTAACTCAATCAAGAGTCGGTTGACCATGCCTGATCCGTTCGAGCTACCGTACAGCGAGAGGTTGCCCGCATCCACATTGTCGTAGGTTTTAATCAGAGTGATGAGATCCCGTATGAAGGCGACGTCAGGAGTTTTGGAAGCTTCCCTGTCGATATTCCAACTTTTCAAATAGCCATTCGGAGCGATGCGGATGATGTCGTCGAGGCGGCCGCCCATGCTGTTGATAAAATTAGAGTTACCTCCATTTCCGTGTAGCATGATGACCGCAGGGAAGGGCCCGTCGCCGGAAGGGACGCGGACTGCGGCGGTTCGATCGAATCCTCCCGGCTCCTGTTCCCAGGTTTGATTGATGGTGAGCGTTTGCCCATTTAAGAGAGTGCCGTTGCTGGCTTCAATTGTGCGAACGCGATAGAAGTGATTAGGCTGCGATTCGAAATCGATGCTCTGTTTGAAAACTAGCGAGGAGGCATTTGCTGAGAGGGTTGAAATGGGTTGCCAGACGCCGGAGGAAAGGTCCGAGCGACTTTGAATCTCATAGCTTTTACCTGTTTCCGAATCGAGAGCTAAGCTCACCTCCCCAGAAGAATTGAGGTCTACGGAAAGAATCTGGGCGTTCGAAGTGAAGGGGGTGGCGATTACGAAGAGTGAAATGAGGGAGAGTGGGCACGACATGCTACCGTTGGATTGTTGACAGGAAATCCGATTGTTCCGATTTGATTCGTAGGGGTCGAGAGGAAATTTGAACTCAACTAAAATCTTCAACTAACCTGTTTTTTTCTTTGCTACAGGTATTTTGAGGGCAGATAATCGGAATATTCAACCGTGCAAGCCTTGCCTAAAGTTTGTAGGTGTTTATTTTTAAAATGAAGCCAGACATGAAGATGAACCGTAAGTGCGACAATTTTCTCAGGGCTTGGTTATCACAGTGGGTGCGTGCGTTGTCACTGTATGCTGCGATTTTTCGGACCATTCACATATTATTATTTGAGACCTACAGCACAGTTTAGTCATAATGCAAAATACCAATCAGGATAAAACAAACTCGTTAACCGAAGCGATGGAGTTTGCCGATCTATGCGCCGAAGAACTTGCGCAAAAATCAACGACAGATTGGCATGGAAGACGTAAGGAGGTAGAATCATCACTTCAAGAAATTGGAATGTATCCGCTTAGCTTTGAAGAGCTAGAGCATGGTGCTCGCGTTGCATGGCGTAATAATGCGCGCTGTATTGGTCGGCTCTTTTGGTCCTCGCTTAAAGTGCGCGATCGTAGAGATTTGGATAAGCCAGAACTTGTGGCTGCAGATTTGATCGAGCATATTCGTCTTGCGACCAACGAAGGTAAAATCCAACCTCTATTAACTGTATACGCTCCAGCAGATACAAAAGGTCCACGCCTAAGAATATGGAACCATCAGCTATTTGGTTATGCAGGATACGGAAAGCAAGCAGACGGCAGCTATTTAGGGGATCCTAAAAATGAGATTTTTACTACAAAAGCTTTAGAACTCGGATGGCAACCAGCTCGCACGAATTTTGATCTACTACCTTGGGTTATTCAAAAGCGTGGCGAACAGCCATGCTTATTTGACTCTCCTGTAGCCGATTGCCTAGAAGTTCCATTAAGGCACCCAAAATTGGAGTGGTTCTCTCTGTTGGGGCTTCGATGGTATGGCGTTCCTATTTTATCAGATATGAATCTACGCATAGGAGGCATGGACTTTCCTGCTGCGCCATTTAACGGTTGGTATATGGAGACCGAGATTGGTTCTCGCAATTTAGGTGATACGGGCCGCTACAATGTACTACCTGAATTGGCTGAGCGAATGGGTCTTTTGAGCCCCAAGAAAGATCGTTTATGGAAGGATCGTGCGCTCGTAGAACTCAACGAAGCGGTCCTTCATTCATTTTCTGTCGATGGTGTTCGTATCGTGGACCATCACCGTGCTTCTTCAGAGTTTATGCGTTTTGTGTCGATGGAACAACAGCAGGGCCGTTTGGTTTCTGGAAATTGGAGCTGGATAGTTCCTCCAATGTCTGGTTCTGCCACCGAAGTATTTCATCATAATTGGAAAGACCGTAAATTTGTACCGGATTATCTTTTGCAGGCTCCCGCTTGGGATGGTTTTTAGCAAAGATAGAGATTCCTTTAGTGATGAGGTAATTATTGATAGGAAATTCAATCGAATTAATGATAGGAAATTCAATTGTTCCGATTTGATTCGGAGGGGGGGGTGATAGGAAATTGCTCCGCCATCTTCGCTCCGCTACTTCAATTGTCCCGATTTGATTCGGAGGGGAGGGTCAGAAACTATCATTTCGAAGGAGCCGAATTCGTATGGACCAGTGACCTGGATTTGCACAACACCGTCATTTTTCGTGCAACGATTGAAAAGCCCGACTGGAAAGCTCGGTGGAACACGGGCGCACCTGTAAAAAGAGCAGAGAACCTAAAATAGGTTAGGGACTGTTTAAAAACTCGAAAATCACCCTGCATCTAATCTGCAGGATCGGGTTTACCCCGCGATTCTTTAAGCCATCTGATGCGAACCGAGACAATCGCGGTGTAAACCCGATCCTACACTGACTTATAAAACAGACTCTTAGATCTCCTCGTCTTTTACCAAAACCTCTACTTTTCGAAAAAGAAGAACAACTCACGCCCATCGCGATCCTACGTTAATCAAATCGGAACAATTGAATTTCCTATCAACAAAGTCAGCCAAAATCTTGGTTCAGCCAGCGCACCAAGGATATGCTCAGTATCAACAATATGGGAATTAGCGGGACAGAACTAAGAACGGTAATCGATAAAACAGTGTCCAAAGCTCCAGTCTGTAACACAGCGGCAGTAATTAGTGCCAGTAAAATAGCCCAAACTAAGCGATTCCATCGTTTTGGCTCGGCATCACTGCGGAGATTCTTAGCAGAGATACTGGAGAGTACGTAGGCCGATGAATCAATAGTAGTAGCGTAAAAAATTATTGATAATAGGGTAAATATAGACAAAGCAAATTTACCAAAAGGCAAACTCTGTATAACCAACGCATTAACAAATGACATGCCTTGAGTGCTCAGGATTTCTTTGACAGCAAGGGTCCCAGTGGTTTCCAAATGAAGGGAATATCCGCCCATCACTGCTAAGAATATCCAGGTGCCTAAGCAACCCCAACAGATCACGCCCAAGACTAACTGACGGATCGTACGGCCACGAGAAATCCGGCCAAAGAACAACCCAACCATCCCGGAATAAGCTAGCCACCACCCCCAGTAAAACCCAGTCCAATCCTCGGGAAAACTGCCGTTTCCAATGGGATCTGTCCATGTAGCTGTGCGGATAAAATTATTAAACATCAATCCAATACTATTAACCGTCAGGTCCATAATGAATACCCCAGGACCTGCTATTAGGACGAATAAAATAGCAAAAATGGCTATGACAATATTGATGTCAGCGAGTGTTTTAATCCCAGACTTTAAACCTCGATAAACACTAGTGCCAAACAACAAAGTCCATAACGATAATATACTCATCTTAATCACCATATTATTGGGGAATTCAAATAAGGTGGACAGCATTGCGGAAAGCAAAGGTACCCCTAATCCAAGAGATGTGGCCACACCTCCAACAATACCCAGAACGATTAAAATATCGATAATTGTTTTTATATGATCACGCCCATACGTTGGCAGTGCACCATCACAGGCGCTGCTTATACGAAGAACTGGGTAGCGTTTGACATAGAGCATATATGCAATAGGCACCGCCGGTAGTGCATACATTGACCAAGGTATGATACCCCAATGCAGCAGCGGATACATGTGAGCCCACTCAAATGACTTAGCTGATCCGACTTGGATACCCATAGGTGGACTTTGCAAGTAAAAGATCGGTTCTGCGAAACCCCATGCAATGACACTGGCACCTATGGCTGTGGTAAACATCATAGCTGCCCATTGCATATCTGAATATTCGGGTGACTCGTATGGTGCACCTAATTTGACGTGAGCATAGGGTCCAAGGACCAGCCAAAGGCAAAAGAGAAAAGCACTTATGCCAACGATAAGGTATAGCCACAAAAAATTGGTCATTATAATTTTGCGACCATCAGCAAGAATTTGTGCCACACTTTCAGGAAAAATCATTAGTGGAATTGCACAAACTAAAACAATGATGACAGCTGGGATAAACACCGCCCAGTCTACTTCTGGTTCAGAGTTGCTCATATTATGATGATCCTAAGAGGAGTTTTTTTTGATTTTTTCAAATTTAGTATTACACAAGTA
>Ga0213868_10001386_pt1 | contig 23251 bp, 14 predicted proteins | sample PICome_9_FD_160087 | JGI IMG/M metagenome (GOLD analysis project Ga0213868, IMG submission 160087) | Coastal seawater microbial communities near Pivers Island, North Carolina, United States - PICO127 | ecosystem: Environmental > Aquatic > Marine > Coastal | place: USA: North Carolina... | reverse complement strand
AGTCGCCGACGCGGCGGACACGCCGTTGATGGCAGGAGGGGCAGAAGTGGCGGGTTTTGCAGGTGAAGGCGAGGAGTTTTTCGTGACCGCAGTCCGGGCACTGCAAGCGGGTGAAGCCGGCAGCGAGATCGCCGCAACGGTAGAATTGATCGACGACGTTGATGCGGTCGTTGTAGAGCGGTCCATGTATCTTGCGGTGCTTGGCCTCGTAGTTGGAGAGGAAATCGTCCCGGGCGTGGTGGACGATCTGCCAAAGGGGTGAGGCACGCGGTCGGCGAGGGCGGTAGTTGGGTGGCGACATAATCTGTTCTTATGAACAGTATTGCTATCGCCAGTGGAGGAAAGAGTGTTTTGCTTAGGGGGTTCTGACTATCAGCTAGTTATGAAAGTTTTCAGGAGTGATACGAGCAGAGAGTATAGGGTAATGTTAAGAGGATTTGTTTGGCAAGACACCCTCGAATTGCGCGAGGATATCTGCTGCATGTGGCGATTTCCGAAGAACAACGGAACCACTGAGGGCTTCCAGCGAGGGTACTTCCGCGAGCGTTTGATGGTCGATGGATTAGCCCCGTCGTCGCCTCGTGGAGAATACACGGTAGAGGCGACACTCTTGTCTCTTTGCGAGGCGCGCTCTCAAACACGACGAGAGTGTCATGTCTACATGGAGATCCGTATCATCAAGCGAATCGCTGCTTATTTCCACACCATTCGGTTTGTAACTCTTGGCCTCTCAGCTAGTCATTCACCGTTCGATAGACAAAGGCATTAGAGGTTACTAGCGAAGTGATCAATGCTTTCATGCTGCCGTTGTTCTCACGGTAGGCCTTATGGGCCGCTTGCAGAACGGGGGCGTCGTTGAGGGTTTCATTGCGACCCATCCAGAAGCGGAAGGCATGGCGGATAAAGACTTGTTCGACGCGTTCGCTTTCGGCGAGCTTCCCGATCATGTCGATTGCGTTCTCTACGGGGCCATCGAGATTGGGGTCGCCAGAATCGATGATCTCGCCCGTGGTGTCGACGGGCTTGTCAAATTCGGTCGTCCGGAACAGGCCGGCGTGGTTGTACATCTCAAAGGGGAGGCCGAGGGGGTCCATCTTCTCATGACAGGTCCAGCAGTATTTCTCTCGTGTGACGCGCATGCGCTCGCGAAGGGTGGTCTTGGGCTCGTCCGGCAGCATGGCGTCCACGGTGATGGGCACATCGGGAATGCCGCCACCTAACAAGCGTTCACGGATCCAACGACCACGATGGATGGCATGATTGTCCATGGCATCGGAGTGCGAGACGAGCCAGGCGGGATGGGTCAGGATGCCCATGCGCTGGCCTTCCGGAGCGCTGGCCAGGACGCGTTCGGGTTTCATGGAGCCATTGCCGAAGGAACGACGGCTGACCCTGGCAAAGATCTCGGGGCCTAACAGGTTCGCTTCGGCAACATCGACATTGCCTCGGTTGGGTCTCCTCTTGGTTCCTCGTTCGATTCGCTTCTTCACGCCAGCCAATTGCCTCTTGCGTTTGTCCAGAGACTTCTTGACCTGCCTATCATCAGGACTGCTCTCCAAGCTGGTCTCAAGCTCAGCGACCTCGTTCTCTAACGTTTTAGCTTCAGCAAGGTCTTTCTTCGCATGCTCCTTGTCCGCTTGCTTCTGCGCGACAAGCGCGACGCGTCTCTCCTCTTCGGTGTGTCTCCGTCCGAAGTAAGTGTTGTCGGCCTTGGTCACGACCACTTGCTGAGTGGTGAGCAACTCTTTGAGGACATCTTTGTCGCCTTCGAGAATGAGTTCGATCAGTCGATCCGTGCTCGCGGTCGCGTCAAACATGGCGCGGTAGTGTCCATTGCCTCGGCTGGAGGCCCCCGTACTGGCTAACGCGTTGGTGTCTTTGCAAATGTAGCCAGCGAGGTCGTGATCGAAGTAGTCGCGGAAGAAACGCAGGACTCGCGGCTTCCTTAGACTGTCGTCGTTTAACATGCGGCCGACTTCGCGTTCCACGTCATTGCGCGTTCGCATGCGTCCTTCAACGATTGCTTGGCGAAGTGCCTCGTCGGGTTTGATGTAGCGCAGGGCGTGGTTCAGGGCCAGACCTAGCTCCCAATCCTGAAGCATGACGCGGCCGTGTTCGTCGGGCTTGCCGACTTCAGCCAACTCCGACCGGAATAGTGCATCGCGGTCGAGAAAGATGGCCGAAAGGCCCATGATGATGCCGTCTTCTCTGCCGACCTTGGCAATGGAGTCCTTGACGACATGGAGGTAGTCGTTGGATTCTTTCGTCGTGGGCGAGCGGAATGTCAGGGACTCAAATAGGTAGTCAACCGCAGCACGCAGGCGCTCGTCGGTGACCTCAGTGTCAGGAAATTTCGACAAGTCGTAGACCGGAGTCAGCGGGCGCGTGACCTTCGTGCTATAGACCAGTGCTGTGGGCAGGCCACGGATGTCGCCCTCCATTTCGTAGGACTTTGGGTCGTCGGTGATCTGCTCTGGATTGGCGAGGCTCAACGGGCCGTTCGCCATGTAGCGAAGAATGTCCTCTGCCTTCCCGAGGATCTGCGTCGCCTCGGCGCTGTTGACAGTGTAAAAGTTAGGATAGTTCTCAAAGCCGTGCTTGCGTGCCGAAGAGAGGACCGCAGGCACGCTCTTTACCGAGGTGGCGTAGGCCACGGTACCGCCCTGCCACTTAATGATCCTGTCTGTTCCGAAGTAGAGCTTGAGCTCACCGCCGTGATTGGTGGGAACGACATCGCCGCGAGTGCGCTGCCCAGGCTTCTTGGGATCGAACTTCGGCTCGGTGTTGATCAGTTCATTGAGGCGCGTGATGTGTTCCTGTGGCGTCACCCGCCAGATACGCGCTGGCGAGGACGTTGGCGCGATCCGAATGCCTTCGGGAAGGGGGCCAAAGAGGAGGTCATGATCGACAAAGTTGCCTTTGTTAGGATCGAGGTGGGCCTGGAAGCCACCCTTGTCCTCCATCTCGCGTTGCAGCTCGTTGACGACCCAATCGGAGAATCGCAGTCTCTCAACAATGTCAGGCTGCGATTGCTGCTTGGGCGGCATTTCCTGGAGCGTGACTTGAGCCCAGACCGACTTCCATACGGCTACGTTGGTTTCGTCTAGTGGTCCCAAATCGAGCAGCGAGAGATTGCCCTTGGTCGTGACGTCGTCGTGGCATTCGAAACAATGCTTTTCCAAGAAGCCCTGGGCGAAGTCTTTGAACTCCCCGCGGATGGGCTCGCCGGGCGTGTAGGTGTCGGCAATGGCCGTGCCGAGTAGGGCAGCAACGATCGCCGTCAGCAAGGCGAAGTAGCACGGGTTTGTAACCCGTGTCGTTTGGGGGAACACGGGTTGCAAACCCGTGCTACGTTCATGTACGTTCATTGTTGTTCGTCTTTGAAATCCCATCCGCATTCCCGCCAAGTTTCACTAACCCAACGCCTATCGTCTCCTTGTCCAAGATTCGCTTTGGCAGGATTCTTCCCGATGTATTGTAAACATTGCCAAAGATGCTCGGGTTCTCTGACGATCCGATCATAGCTTTCCTCCTGCCAAAAAGCACCAGATTTCCCGGACTCTGCATTGATCTTGCGAGCGCTTTCACGTTTGATGCTCTTTAAGATTTGTTCCAAGGAATCGTCTCCTAGCGGTCGAAGCAATGTGTGCACGTGATTTGGCATCACGACAAATGCGCCAGTCTCATGACGCTTCATGTGAAAGTAGAGCAGTGCGTCATGAACAATCTTGCGATTGGAGTCATCCCGTAATACGCAGCTGCCTAATCCCTGATCAAGCCAACCTTCTGACTTCTTTATTATCATCTTGGCGTGCTGTTTCCAGAGTTCGTCCTGATTGGACGGCCAGTTTTTCAGTTCTTGAGCCAATGTATCACGTAGAGATTTCAATTCGTTGAGTTTTGATTTTGGGAGCGAATCAACGAGGCCAAAGGTTACGAAATAGGTGGCTCCTTGTTGCCTCCAATGGGGGAGGTTGCGTTCGTAGAGTTGGATCTCTCCATCAGGATCCAACCCTTGAAATTCAGGCGGCAGATCTAGGAAGAAGTGACCTTTCATTCATTGATAAATCGTCGCATGGCACGGGTTTGTAGCCCGTGGGTGTGTGGGGGGGGGAACCACGGGTTGCAAACCCGTGCTACGCTACGTGACACATCACACCAGAAGCTCTTTGAGAGGACCGCTGCCGGTGTCGAACTTCTTGGCGAGCTTCTCGCTCATGTTGAAGCGCTCGCACTCAATGCCGGAAGCGCGAAGGATGGTTGCGTAGAGGGCATTGATAGGGCGCTTGCCGTCCAGTTGCGTGAACCGGCCGGTCTTGAAGGCGCCGTTCGCATTGCCCAGAAGCATGACTGGCCAATTGGCCCCGTTGGTGTGCTGCTTGTCGGCGTTGTTGCTTGTGTAGACAATTAGCGTGTTGTCCATCATGGTGCCGCTGCCTTCGGGCACTTTTTCCAATTCCCCCATGAGCTTTACTAACATGCGGCTATTATACTGCCGAATCTTGATCCAGATCGGATTGTCTGGCTGCTTCATGTGACCGAGGTTGTGCCCTTGCTGCTCGATGCCCAGCCCCTTCCACGCGCCAAAGATTTCGCCGCGACCTGAACCTATGGTGAGTACATTCGTGATGCCTGACTTCAGAGCGGAGATGCCAAGGTCCAGGAGAATGTCGTGCCAGTCGGTCTCGAATTCGGGATGGGTGTAACGGTCATCCACGTCGGGTGCAAACGTGCGAAGATGGTCCGAGACATGGCCAAGACGGTCCCGCAGACCGTTGATGTCATGGAAGCCCTGCACGTATTGCCCGTAGCGTTCTTTGTCAGGGCCTGGCAGCACGGCTCCCTTGGCGGCGGCCAACTGCTCGATGCGATCGAACATGCTGGACCGAGCCTCATGTTGCTTGCGGATGTCACCCTGGGAAATCCCGCCGTAGAGCATCTGATAGAGATGATTCGGGTTGGAGTGCATGAAGATCGGCTGGCCCGCGCCACTGGCAGAAAGGTTGGCGACCGTGGGCTTGCCCCGCATATTCTCCATGGAATCCATGCCAATGCACAGATGAGGTAAAAGCGTTTCCGGCAGGACCTTGCTAAGTTCGTAGTCGATGGTGGGTCCGCTCGGAGGGACGCCATCGCTTCCACGATAGCCGCCGAGCGCGCCAAAGAAGGCACTGTGTGCGGGGCTGGTGTGGAGGCCGTGCAAACCGTTGATGATGTGGAGACGTTCCCTGAAGGGCTCCAATGCCTCAATGGGCTCGGGCAGCTTTGCTGTGGCCAGCGAGCCGTTGTTAGCCATTCCTGTTGGGACACACGTAGCCGGGTCGAAGCCTTGATTCTGCATGAAGAAGATCACGCGTTTCGGACCACCGGAACCAATGGAAGCCGCTCGGCTGATTCCCGGAAAGATGGAGGATCCCAGAGCGGTGCCGGCGCTAGCAGCCATTCCCTTGAGCAGATTTCTACGATTCAAATGCATACCGTCCTAAGAAACCCCAGTAGATCACAAACGAACTCGAAAAAACAGCGCAGGGTCAGGGAGGCTAGCGGCGACTGGCAGTCGAAGCGGTAGAAGCGGTAGAAGGTGGCGAGGAGGGCTTCGATTGCCAATCGACGCTACATTGGGGCGATTCGTTCGCTGCCCACATCGGTGGTTAGCATCACGTGGCTATTGAAGCTCTCAAGGATGAGTTCATTCTTTAAAGTCTCTGACTCGGGGTCATCCCATAGGTTGTGGTGCTCCCACGGGTCGGTTTCCAGGTCGAAGAGTTCGCCAAGATGATCTCGGTGGTAGATGACGAGTTTGTGTTTTTTGGTACGATACATGGTTGCGTACGAAGCACGCCCACCCGTGTTCGTGAATGAGCCGTCCAGAGCGTCAAAGTATTCGGAACGCACACTGTCGCGATGGTGATCGTTTGGGGCTTCTCCGACAAGAATGGGGCGTAGACTCATGCCTTGAAAGTAAGAGGGCTGTTCGACTCCGGCGAAATCGAGGATGGTCGCGCTCATGTCTAACAGTTCAACGAGTGCGCCGCTCTGGACGGAGTTCGCTACCGTGCCTGGACAATTGAACACAAGGGGCACGCGGACGAGACCTTCGTAGAAGCGACAGCCTTTGAAGAGGAGGCCGTGGTCTGCTAACGATTCACCATGGTCGCTGGTGAAAATGATGATCGTGTTCTCACGTTGACCCGTCCGGTCAAGGTGCTCGACGATACGTGCGAACTGGTCGTCGATGAGCGAGATCATGGCGTAGTAGAGCGCCTGCGTTTTTCTAGCATTGATCTCTTCAGGTGTCTTGGCCTCCGTTTGAAAGTCGACGGCCGTGAGTTTCTGCTGAGCCTCAAGGTCACTCGACTTGAAATGAGGGCCAGGCATGGAGTTTGGATCGAAGCGGTCGGCGTAAGACTTTGGTGGGATGAACGGTGGATGTGGATCGTAAGGATTGATATTGAGCATCCATGGTTTGTCCTGGCAATGAGCCGAGTCCAGGAACTCGATCGCCCTCTCAGTAGCCCATGTGGTCTGGTGAAATTCAGACGGCACGCGATCTTCACTTTTCCTCATGGCCTCTAAATCTCCACCACGATCCCGGACCCAGTCGGCGTAGTCGTGGCCTTCCTTCCAGTCGTCTCTCGGCGCGTGGCTGAACTTCCAAAAGGCAAATCCATCGTCGAGCCTTGGCTCAATCCGATGGCCGGCACTTTGGAGATGAAACTTGCCAATCAGGCCGCAGTGGTATCCGGCATCGGCGACGAGTTTACTGATAAGGGGAGGGCAACCATCGAGCGAGGCATTGCCGTTTCTCGTGTTATGCGCACGGCTCGGATACAGACCCGTCATGAAACTGGTGCGACTTGGTGTGCAGATGGGACTCTGACAGTAAACATGAGTGAAGGCGGTGCCGCTTTCGACGAGCGAGTCAATCGCCGGAGTGCGCACATGAGAATTGCCCAAGGCGCCGATGGTGTCGAAGCGTTGTTGGTCGGTGCAGTACCACAGGATGTTAGGTTGACGGGTCATGTTTGATATTGAATGGGTGTGGTTACGAAGCGTTTAAATGAATTTGCCTCTGTTGACGGTAGGACCAAATAGATAGCAGAACGGCAAAGATGAGAAAGGTTAGGGAGCCTGGTCGAGTGACCAAGGGCCACCAAGAGCCTCCTGAACTCATTAATCCCGTGATCATTGATTCCTCGCCGAGTGGAGCTAGAATGAATCCGATGACAAAGGGAGCCAGCGGTACACGCCAGCGCTCGAATAGGAAGCCAACCACGCCAAATCCTATCATGACCCAAACATCGAAGAAACGATTGGCGAGGCCGAACGAGCCCAGAACACAGAAAGCAGCGACAATGGGCACAAGGTAGTGATGGCGCACGGAGGCGAGGCGGGCAATCCAACGAGCCGAAAGAAGCATGATGCCGAGCATGGCGACATTGGCCCACAGATACGTGGAGATGATGGTGCTGACAATCTGAGGGTCATTTGCAAATAGCATGGGGCCGGGCTGCAAACCGTGGATCACAAATGCACCGAGGAGGATGGCGTCGATCACACTGCCAGGAATTCCCAGAGCGATGAGGGGTACGAGGGCGCCTCCGACCGTGGCGTTATTCGCAGATTCGGAGGCAACGATTCCCTCATCGCATCCCTTCCCAAATTTATCTGGCGTTTGCGAGCTGCCGCGGGCTGTCGAATAGGCAATCAGGGAGCCAATATTCGCGCCGATGCCGGGGAGAATGCCAACACCTGTCCCAATCACACCCGATCGCAAGAGATTGAGGCCTTGCGCTTTCCAAGTTCTCCACTTGATCAGCATTGAATCGCTGATTCTCGTGGTTTGCACCAGCTCATCTGCCGGAGCTAACAGGCGGCTGAGGGCGAAAAGTCCTATCAGAACAGTAAGAGGCTTGAAGCCGTCGTCAAAGGCACTCATGCCAAATGTCAGTCGCAATTCGCCAGTGGCTGGGGCGGTGCCGGGCAAAGCGCAAAGGATGCCAAGACAGCATGAAAGTATACCGAGTGTCAATGACTTGCCGCTGACGCCAGCGACGAGCACAAGCGCCATGAGAACAAGAGAAAAGTAATCAAATGGGCCAAGCAACGTTGATAGGCTAGCAATCGGCTTTGCTAGGCAAGCCAGGGCAGCCCACGATAGCAATCCACCGATGAAAGATGCGCCGATTCCTAAGGAAAGAGCACGGCCTCCCCTGCCTGACTGGGTCATTGGGTAGCCATCGAGCGTGGTGATGACGGAGGCCGGTGTGCCGGGCATTCGCAGTAATGTGGCGGTGACCAGTCCGCCGCTGACGGAGCCGACGTACATGGCAACTAAAAGCGTTAGGGCTGCTTGACCATCCATGCTGAAAGTAAGTGGCACCGTAAGCGAGATTAGCATGGCTCCAGTGAGCCCTGGAATGGCGCCAACGGTGATGCCAAGGGCGACACCCAGGATAGCGAGAGCCATCAGTCCAGGTTGGCTCATGATGTGGAAAACCATGTTTAGGGAAGATCGATGACGAGCAGTTTAGTGAATATCAAAGAACAGGCCCAACCCAGGCCTATACCCGTGACCACAAGTCGAGTGGTGGTTCTCCAAGAACGCGCTCCCGCGGCCCTTCCCATCAAGGGGATAAATGCGGCTGTGGCGAACGCGTAAGGTAGCCCAAAGATCTGCATTGCTAGCACATAAGCAACGAGTGCTCCCACGCAGAAAGTGAGGGTTGTCCAAGCCGATTTACTGGCATGGGCAGGTGAAGGGGCTTTCCGATGGAAAGATGTCCAGATCGCCAGGAGCACCATTAAGAATGTGAGAGCGAGTGTCCACGGCACAAGATTTGGAAGGCCATCGAACGTCACCAAAGCAACGTCTTGAAAATCGGTTTCTCGGCTAGCAAGGTGGTCACGCAGAGCGTTGTCTCGCAGGAACAGTGGCTGGATCTTCAACTCCTCTAATTTGTTTTGCACGTAGCCTGTTGCCATAGCCGCTTCAAGAACATCGGCGATCATGTCGATCGCTACATTTGGCGTCGATCTCGGAGCCCACCAATATTGGACATGTCTCATGATGACATCGAAACCTTGCTCACGGGCAGTAGGAATCTCGGGTGCTTCTGGGAGCCGCGCCGCTCCTAGATAGGCGATGGCCCGAACACCGTTCTCTCGGAAATTTGAATACTCCGCGAGTGAAAAGGGGGTCACGTCAATGTGGCCGCCAATCAGGTCATTGAATCTCTTGGTGCCCCCGCCACTAGCGACATATCGAAACTTTCCAGCGTTCTCTTTTCTAACGGTTTCCAATTTACGGCCAACGAAATGAGTTGGTGTACCTTGTGCCATGCCAAACCTTATTTCCTCAGGCTGACTTCCAGCCGTAGCCATCAGTTCGGAGAGATTGCTGAATGGAGAATCCTCCAGAACACAAACGACCAAGTTCGATTGCCCCGTAGCCGCGATGGCTCGAAACGCTTCCGGCCCGTAGGTAGTTCGCCCCGCATACTTCGAGGATAGGATGCCTTCGTGAAGACAGAGAATCGTGTGGCCGTCTGCAGTCGCTTGGCGAGCGCGTCGGCTGCCTATTGTGCCCCCTGCTCCGGGAACGTTGATGACTACTAGCGGTTGCGCTAATAATTGTTCATCTCGAACTGCTTTCTGTATGATCCTAACGAAGCTGTCGCTGCCACCTCCTGCAGGAAAAGGTACCACAACTTTGATAGGTTTTCCTGGATAAGAATCCACGGCGTCGCTCGCGCTGTCGAAACATCCGGGGAGAATGAGCAAGCCTAACGTGAAGACAACGAAGATCACAAGGTGACGCATCAATGAATAACGAATATGTGGTCGTTTGCTTGCCGTCATTCGGTAGGAAAGATTCATTTCGAGCCTTAGAGAGAAATTCTCGTAGTCAAAAAGAGACTTTTACTAAGATCTAGGTTTGGTTAGTGTGCTCATGTCAGCCCTCTTCTCGATCATTTCCTCGTTGCGGATGAGGTGAACCACGGAGTCGTTGCTAGATGGGGTGCCGAAGAAATAATCGAAGCCTTGATGCTTCGGCAGAAGTTCCGGTGTGTAGCCGAGCTGAGAATGCCCGGCTAGGTCCCATTTCCCAAAGGCCGCCGTTGCGTATCCAGCCTCTTTCAGCACCTCGGCAATGGTGATCTCCTTCGAATGCAGATGAGGGTGCGTTTCAACGACGTTGTCTTTGATCGCGACCCGCAGTGGGTAGCAAACGGTCATCAACGCTGCCCGTGACGGACCGCAGACTGTCTGGGCGTAAAAGCTGGTTAGCCGCCTGCCTTCCTTTGCCATCTGGTCAAGGTGTGGCGTCCTGATCGTTTTCGAGCCGAAACACGAGAGGTCGCCGTAACCCAGGTCGTCGGCGAAGATAAGAACCATATTTGGTTTCGCGGCGACGGCCTGCATGGAGAAGCAGAACGTGACGAGTATGCTGAGGATGGCAGCAATAACGGAGGGCATCGGAAGATGATCACAGAACACATTGAAAGAAGCGAAACAATTGGCAATGGCGTCTAGAATGCCGCCGCGGTGTTGGGCTCCTTGCCGTGAAGAATAACGCGCTTCTTGTGTGGATGGATCAAAGTCTTGAGACAGATAGCATTCTTGGTGATTCGTCCTCGCAACGTCTTGCCAAATAATCTGGCCGCATGAGGGAACGGTGAGAAGGATCATCCATTGTGGCGACGGGTCCTGCGCGCCTCCCAATTTGAAAGAGTGTTTCGGGAGTAGGGTGAAGTGGTTGTATGCTGTAAAGGATCGGCTTCGTGGATGGGCTTCCATCGCCTGCCACGATCGGTTGGTCGTTCAAAGCATGGCAACATGGGGAGCCGAACTTAGATCAAGAAAGCTGTTGTTGTGATGGAGTGGCTTCCAAGGTCGAGTGGTGCTCTTGCCCTGATGGCTTCAAGTTTACCGTCATTGGTGCCAAGATTTAGTGCCACGGCAGATGAGATTCCGATTCGATTAAGAACGTTATCTGGGTTGTTACCGTGACAGGTTTTCACCAATACGATGGCCCAAAGGAGGCCTCATTCCTTTGCGGAATCTCTGGCTCTCTTTCTACCGCGCTGCTTCCCAGGGCTTATCGATTCTGGAGGTGTCAGTCCGTCGTCTGGCTGATCTGAAAAACGGTAGGGATCATGGTGACGACGCATTTCGGCGAGGAGAAGCTGCTCCATTTCTCTACGCTTGCCGTCATGTGCAGGGTCTTCCGCCCACTTTGTCTGTTTGGCCTTCGGAATGAACGATGTTAGTATTCTAACGCTTTCTGATTGGTGCTGCGGCAGGAGTTCGTCTGGATTCTCAGCAAGATTGAAGAGCTGGGTTTCGCTGACCTTGTCTTTGGTAGATTCGTATCGGATTAGTTTCCAGTTACCCTTCTTTACACAACGGATTCCTGGCTTTGCTCCACCTGAGTAGGCGCCGTAGAGGACCTCTCGCGTGACGTCTTTTTCACCGATGAGTACGGATTTGAAGCTGTCACCTTCATTTGTCTTCGGCGCATCAATCGCGGCGAGATCGCAAAGCGTGGCGAGGACATCAAGGAGGTAGACATTGCCCAGCGCGCGCGAACCAGGCTTGATGCCAGGGCCCTTGACGATCAATGGCACACGCCAAGTGTGCTCGTAGAGGTTCTGTTTCCCTTGGAGTCCATGGCGACCGATGGCCATGCCGTGGTCAGCCGTATAGACAATGTAGGTGTTGTCCAATTCGCCCATGGCTTCCAATTTTTCTAACACATAACTTACTTGGATATCAATATTCTCACTGCACGCGAACTCACGGCCTAGCTCATTGCGGATGGTGGCTTCGTCACGATTTCCCCAGACACCTTTCACACGCGTCTCATCGCGCACGTTGAGGTTGGTGTTATCAAACGGGTGGGCGGGAAGGTAACTCTTTGGGAGGGGAGGCTGTTTAGGATTGAGGGCAGGCTTGGTCTTGGGGTCGTTGTGGTTCACAGCCCCGTATTTGGCGAGTAACTCAGGCTTCCCATTGCGGGTGTCATGTGGGTGTGAGAATCCGAAGTAGATCAAGAATGGATCGGCATCTTTCGACGCTTCGCGTTCGTTGAGATAGTCGAGCACTTGCTTGCCGTGCCAACCACTGCCTGTCTCGTCCGTCTCGCCGCGTTTGGTAGCATCGCGAACGATGGTAAACTTGGCGTTGGCTGCTGCGTAGCTGTTGCCTCTCTTACAAGTGCGCATGGTGTCATAGCCCGCTGCGTTGAACACGGCGGCCATGGTGTGGTCTGCTAGATCGGCTGGGACGTGTGTCGAACGAGCATTTTTTCTCCGTGGCAGATGCCAGAGTGTCCGGCCTGACATGACCATGTGGCGTGACGGCGTGCAGACAGCGCCGCTCCAAGAGCCCATATGATAGGCACCATCGAAGACCATGCCCTCTTTGGCCAAGCGATCGATCGCCGGTGTCTGCAGGGACGACTCGGGATCGTAGATTTTCAGATCGAAGGGCGATTGGTCATCAGCAATGATGAAGAGGATGTTAGGTCTTTCGGCTCCCGTGGCTGCGAGGAGAGCGCTTAGGGAACAGAGGAGATTCCAGATGTAGATTTTTCTTAGAATAAACATGTGTTTGTCCATGATCTCCAGTTTCGGCTTTCACTACCTACTTCTCTTGCTGACGGTGTTCCCTCGTATTGTCTGCATAGGAAATGGCAACGCAGAAGAGGAGAACTACTGGGATGGTAGTTAATCTTACGTTGGATCTTGAGGTGCTGACCCAATTGGTCTTACTGCGCAGTCACCTTGAGGCGTCCGTAGAGTGTTGGGGAATTGGCGCTGACAGGATTAACCGAGCGCATGACGACCGATTCCTGTGTGCCGTCAATCGCCGACTTCGACTGCGTGACGAGTCCGTCGCTTGCCCATGTTACTAAGTCTTTGCTAGTTTCTATTGAAATGGTGGCCCCTGCAGTGTTGACCCGACTGACATACGTGACGGTGAAATAAGTACGAGTAGCTCCGTTCACTTCGAATTCGCCAGTCGAGGTGGTTAGGTATTCCCCGGGCGCATTGCCCTTCTTGGGATCGGTCGCCATGACATACTCGATGATGTTGGCCAACTGATCACTGTCATCATCAGCAAGGAGATCGGTGACGCCGTTCTCTGTCTGCCATGCGCTCAATCCGCTAGGCTGTGGATTTCCTCCTCCGCCACTGATGGCAGCGCCGGCAGTCCAGTTGCCGCTATTGCTATAATTCTCGTCAACCTGGGATGCTGACAGCTTCAGCGAGGATCCTTGGCCGTCGGCTTCTACTGGCCATGGTTCTTTATCGTTGTAACGAATGCTCAGGAGTTCTTGGCCAGCGGCATCGGTGAGTGTGAGGCGCTCTCCGCCGTCATCCAGCTTGCCGCCGTATTCACCGATGACAGGATGGTTAGCGCCGTAGCGAGCCTCAAAGCCGGCTCGACTGCGTACGAGAATCGCGGTGGCTCCTGCTGCGAGAGTCTTTTCGGATAGGGTATCGAAATCAAAGCTGATTCCATTGGTGAATTGAATTCCAGCCAGGTCTGCCGGTTGATCGCCGGTGTTTGCTAGGATAATGTATTCAAAGACACTGGCACTCGTGTAGCCGGCAGCGCGTTCGGCATCCGTTGGCGATGTGGGATGATACATGATCTCTGTGATTCGGAGCTTGTCCGCTCCAACGGAAAAGGTGGCCTCATTGAGGGCCGACCATGTTATCCCGCCGAAGATGCTCTTGCTATAAAAGCGTGCCTTGACCGTCATGGTTTGGTCGATCGTGATTGGATCAGCGTATGCCACAGCACTATCGCTAATCTCGATTGCACCATTTTCATTGTAGGTAAATGGATCCGAGCCATCGGTGGTGTAGAACATCTTGGAGGCGGGTTCCATTGTCAGTTGGAAGCCGCTGGATACGCTGCCGCCATGCTGATTGAATGCGGGAGGCATCTTGCTTGGGAACAGATCCCTATCTTCAAACTGTTCCAGAACTATTCCGGTTCGCTGAGTGAGATAGGTGTCTAACATCCACTCGCGCTCGCCTCGCCATTCTTCGATGGTGTGCGGAGTGCCTGAATTGTCATCACCCCAACGCGCGGTTTCCGCGTAGATGGCCATTTCGACTTCATCGGCGACCGACTGATAGAAAGGTCTGGTTTTTTCAGGTGATAAAATGCCTCCGTTATGAAACAGACGATGGGTGCGGTCTGCCCAGGCTACCTGAAACCACAGTAGATCTCTTAACGCTGCGTAGGGTTCTCCCACCCATTGGGTGTTGCGAGGCGAATTCATGTTGAGAGGAGAGCGACTGCGATTGTTGCCCATCGTATTCTCAAAGTCCCACATGTAGTGCTTAAAGCCGGTACTCTCCTCGGTATTGAGGCGTCCGAACCAGAAGTTCTTGTTAGGCCAGTCCCAGTTGCCGCCCCAGAAATTCATGATCATATAGTCAATATAGTGGTCCTGATCTAGATACACTTTGAGATTAGGATTACGTGTTCCGTCAGGATTGAGTCCTTGTAGCGCCATGTAGTCAGCGTGGGTTTCGGCGCCTTTGGCATCGCGGACGTACTGTTGCCAGTCGCGTAGCCCGCTATTGTTAGGGTCGTTGCCATTCTCAGCTCCACCCGCGTTCTTCACGTCGCCGGAATTTATAGAATCCCAATCACCGGCTTCGCCGCCATAGTAGGATGCCGAGAAATCTTCGTTTGGGCGCTGCGCTAGATTGTACAATCCCCAGTAGACGCCATTGATGTAGAGATGCTGAAAGCCTCCTTGATTAGAATGATAACCTGCTTCGTGTGCCAAGCGCCGCCCAAATTCGTCACGGGTGTATTGAACCGTGGTTCCGGCAGCGCCCCAGGCATAGCCATCATTGGCCCCGGCACGAAAGATGATGGTATCAAAGTCTGAGACGGCACCTGGACGATTGACGATATCATGGCGAAGGCGCTCGACGCCGTATTCATTTTTGAAGAGCAATCGGAATGATTTCTTGTCCGTTAGGCTATAGTTGCGGAATGCTCCACCTTGAAGGCGCACACCGCAATCGACTTGGAACTTGGAACTGCCGTCTGGGTTGATCCACTCAAAGGAGATCGGCCTTTCCCACTCAATGCCATGGCTGGTCGAATTTGTATAGATCCCCTTTGAACCGAAGAAGTCTGACACATCTCCCACAAATGAAATCGTGGGAAGGAACCGGAGAGAGTCGATCATCTTGTCCGCATTGGGACCTGTAATCCGAGGATCCATTTCATAGTCAGACCGGTGGCTTCCCCATCTCTCGGGAAATCCGTCAGGCTGATCTGATTGATTCACGACATCGTTGTGAAAGATGTAGGTATGGGTGTCTGTGTTGGTGCTCTGCCAGCCGGATTTTTTGGCGATAGCCCTGACGACGGTGGTCGTCGGAATCGTTAAAGGCTCAGTGTATTCCTCAGCAGGATTGAAGAGCGAACCTTTGGCAGGATCGGTGCCATCGATGGAGTAGAATATCGTCGCTCCGGCGGTTTCGGTCGTGATTTCCAACACGAAAGACTCATCGTAGAAGCCGCGGTTCACACTGAACTTCGTGTCAGCCACAAACCCGTCAATCCCACTTTCATTGGCTTCGCTTGGTGTGGCCTCTTGAAAAAACTGGAGTTCCTCGTTGAAGAAGCCGTAAGAAACGTCTCCGCGTTGCTCCGGGTAGGTGAACTCACTCAGGATGGTGCCATCTGGAGCGGAGAGGGCGAGATACTCACCACCGCCATTGAGTTCGAAATTCGAGTGCAATTCACCGCTGGTGCGGTCTTTGTTAGATGCAAAGACGATCAGATAGCCTTTCGACTCAATCGTGACTTCCGGGAATGACCATTTTTGCAACATCTCTTGGTCATCGGTGAGCCCGTAACCTGCGAGCGCCACAGCAGCATCATCGGGATTGTAGATTTCAATCCAGTCGGGTGTGTCGCCATCGGCGTCGGCAGGAGCGTCACTCCCGCTCGCCATGAATTCAGTAATGATGGGAGTCGCTTGAACTGCGGCCAAGGGAAGCATGAACGCAGTGAGCAGGGAAAGGTACGATTGAGGTTTCATGAGAAACATGTTGGTTTGATTGAGGGCGAACGAAAGCAAATGATTGAAAAGTTAAACCGGGGAGCTGAGGCGCGGGTGCGGGGGCATCAGCACACCTAGCCTTCAATACCCAATGTATGGCTTTGGTTACCAAATTACTAGAGCCGTTTGCATTTGGATAAATGTCTCAGCGAGAAGGAAGAAACACTTGGGTGTCACCATCTGGCTCTAACGCTTCTTGAGAGGCGCTTTCTCTTTCGCTTTCCGGCGGCTCAGGTTTCTTTGATGGGGTGCCTGCAGTCGATCTTTGTCAATCAGCTTGCGGTCGTAGATTTCCCCGGGACGAATCGGGGAGTGCGCCGCCTCCGTGAGCTTGATTAGCTTCTTAAGCCGTTCGGGGTGATCTGCGGCGAGGTTGGTTTGTTCTTCGGCATCGGTGCTCAGGTTATACAATTCCCAGTCGCCCTTGTTGCGTCGATAGGCTTTCCAGTTCTGTTGCCGGACAGCCGTCTGACCCGCGTATTCCCAGTAGAGGTGATCGTGCTGGGCTTGCGCGCCGCCTTTGCCCGTCAGTGTTGGGAGAAAAGAAATCCCATCGGTATTGGGGCACGTCGCCCTTGTTGCCTCAGCTAGGGTCGGCATCACGTCTGGATAGTATAGCAAATGGTCGCTGACAGACCCCGCATTGATTCTGCCGGGCCAGCGGACGAGATAAGGCACTTTTAGACCGCCCTCATAGAGTGAACCTTTGCCCGCGCGAAATCGCTCACCGTTGGCAGGGTTTAGATTCGGGCCGAAGAATCCGTGAGGGCGTTTGTCGGACTTGAAGTAATCCTGCCCACCGTTGTCACCGCAGAGGAAGACAAGCGTCTTTTCATCCAATTTGAGCTCTTTCAGAAGCGCGATGATCTCTCCGAGTTGGTGGTCTACCATGTGCATATAGGCTGCATAGACCCGTGCATCACGATCGGTCTGCTGCCCGGCTTTCCACGGTTTGTCTTTAAACAACTTCCAGGAGGGATCGTCTTCATCGATTCCCCAAAGCCCATGCGGTGGCGTCCATGGCAGGTAACAGAAGAAAGATCGGTCTTTGTTGGCTCGAATGAATCGGAGGGACTCCTGAAAGATTTCGGTCTGTGCATGCGTGTCGCCTTCGTAGAAGCTCAAGCCGTCATTGCCAGCGAGCAGAACCTCCTCGCTGTTTCGAATCAGATAGCTCGGATAGAACGTGTGGGCATGCACTTGGTCGTAGTAGCCGAAGAATTCATCAAAGCCATGCTTCTCCGGAACGCCCGAGGTGCTGCGTCCACCAATGCCCCACTTCCCAAAGCCTCCTGTGGCGTAGCCCAGCGGTTTCAGCATGCTAGCCAAGGTGGGTTCATCCTCGCGGATCGGAGCAAAGCCGTTGTTCGAGCGGATCGACGTGTGGCCAGAATGCAATCCTGTTAGTAAGACGCACCGAGTCGGCCCGCAGACAGGCGCCCCGGCATACGCATTGGTGAAACGCATGCCCTCGGCTGCAAATTGATCAATGTGAGGCGTGAGCAGATCAGGGTGGCCCATGTGGCCAGACTCGAAATACCCCCATTCATCCAGCATAAGATAAATGATGTTCGGTGGGGGTTCCGCCGAACGCGCTTGGTGAAGGACACCGAGCAGTGCGCACAGTGCTAGCAGGATTATTTCCTGCCTACTTGATTGGGGTGAGGTCATTGGTGACTACTCGAGCCAGTTGACGACGGTGTAGTAGGCACCCACTTCTCCATCCGTGAGTTTAAAGACGGGCGCGAGCGTGTAAGATCCCTTCTTAAGTTCGGCTTCGAACGAAACTTCAGCTGCATCTTGTGCAACGGGCTTGGTTTCCAAATCCTTGCCGTCAATGCGCAGCGTTCCATGGGTAGCATCGATCGCTTCCCCAGGAACGACGCGGAAGGCCTTGGAGGTGCCTGGCACGTTCTTTCCAGCAGGTAAAGAAGCGTTGATAGCGGCTCCTGATTCTGCTGGCCACCGGCGAAGGGAAATACGGTAATTGCCATCGCGCACGACTTTGACCGCCCAGTGCCCCATGTGCTTGGGATTGTCTTTCTCTTGTGACCGTTTAGCGCTGCGGATGGAGCCCTGATGCCAAGGCGGGTAGATCTTCTGGATCCAGTCGTGCGCTGTTAGAGTCACTTCGGGATGATCTGGGTGACCGAGGTAGATCTCCGTGGTCTGGGAGAAGGTGGGTTCAAGCTCGGCCCACCATTCCTCATAGAAGGCGCGCATCTTCGCGACAACTTCGGGGTGATCAGCGGCGATGTCGTTTCTCTGTCCGGGGTCAGCGGCGATCTCATAGAGCTCCTCGCCCTTAATGAGCCGCCACTTCTTCGACATGACGGCAGAACCACGCCATTTGATAGGGTCACGCACACGCTGGGAGTCTGAAATAACGAAGCGATTCGGCCACAATACCTTCTCTTTGCTTGGATCGAGTAACTTTGCGATGGATAGGCCGTCGAACTTCACGGTCTCTGGCTTCTTTACTCCAGTCAGCTCTAACAACGTCGGAACGATGTCGACCATGTGTGTCAGTTCATTAACCTCGTGCTTCTTGTCCAGGCCGCCCGCAGGCCAGTGAACAAAGAAAGGGACTCGGTGGCCTCCATCATACGGACTGCCTTTCCCCGCTTTCATGCCAGCGTTGTAGATCTTGGTGCCAGCGGCGGACCCGTTGTCGGTCGTGAAGATGAAGATGGTATCTTTTTCGATGCCTAGCGATTTCACCAATTCGCGTGTCTTGCCGATGTTGTCATCAATGTTAGTAATCATGCCATAGAATGCAGCGATCTTGTCAGATTGATCCTTGTACATGTCCAAATACTTCTGCGGTGTATGAAGAGGAGAATGAGGCGCGTTGAGCGAGATGTAGGCGAGGAAAGGCTTTTCGTCCTTGGCGCAGTTGGAGATGAAGGAGTTGGCCTGCTCGAAGAACACATCGGTGCAGAAACCTTTAGCGGGGACGATCTTTCCGTTGTGGAAATAGGAACCGTCGAAGTAGGCATTGTCCCAGACGTCTGGAGTCTGACCAACACCGCCACCGCCGTGCCGGTAAACCTCCGTGAAGCCGCGATCTTCCGGTCGGTAGGGGTAGTTGTCCCCGAGATGCCATTTGCCGAACATGCCAGTCTGGTAGCCACCATCCATAAACATCTGGCCGATGGTGACCTCGTTCTCGCGAAGCATGGAGCGACCCATGATCGTATGCCAGACACCGGTACGGTTTGTCCAATGCCCCGTCAGGAGAGAGCAGCGGGTAGGCGAGCAGGTTGGTCCTACATGGTAATCACTCAAGCCGGAGGACTCGGAGGCAAGCTTATCGATATGAGGCGTTTTGATAATGGGGTTCCCCGTGCAGCCGAGGTCGCCGTATCCCTGATCATCAGTGATGACAAAGACGATATTGGTCGGGGCTGCTGCAAGGAGTCCTGCCGTGAGAATGTAGAAGAGAAATGTTCGGGTCATGAAGGCTAGAGCTTAGGTTCTGAAGTATTCTTCTTGGTCAAGGATTTGAAGTGTTCGCTCGTGATCCACTCAAGGTCTTTCCAGTAGCCGGTGTCGTTTGGTTGGACTGGGCCTTCCGTGGTGCGTCCTCTGGTGATGATCTGGTTGATCTGTTGTGTCATGCGATCGACCACCTTCGGGTGCTGTTTGGCAACGTCTTTCTTCTCTGCCTTATCTTCGGCGAGTTGATAGAGTTCTGCCGGGCGTTCCTTACCAGGTAGGATCAGCTTCCAGTTACCTTCTGTGATGGCATAGCGGCGATTATTTCCGTGGTTGATCAGAGGCAAACGCTGATGCTTGTGGTTTGGGTCGCATAGCACAGCGGCGAAGCTTTGGCTGTCTTCTCCGGCATTCGCCGGCAATGAGGCCTCGACTAATTCGGCAAAGGTCGCTAACAGATCCACTTGCCCAACCGCACGGTCACACTGTCGCGAAGGTTCCACGATTCCATCGGGCCAGCGTAGGAGCATGGGAACACGGTGCCCGCCTTCATAGACGGACCGTTTGCCTTCTCGATAGCCGCCTCTGCTGTCATGCGCATGAGTTTTAAGGCTTTGCTTCCAGCGATTCTCAGGACCGTTGTCACTGGTGAAGACGATCAGGGTATTCTGATCGAGGTTCTTTGTTTCAAGGAAATTTAAGATCCTCCCCACGTGGTGATCGGTCTCAATCAGGAATTCACCATAAGCGCCGCATTTGCCTTGCCCATGAAACTCGGGCAGCGGGCAGACGGGATAGTGTGGCGACGTGTAAGGGAGATAGAGAAAGAATGGCTTTCCATTCTTCGCTTCGTCGGCCTTGCTGTCCATCCATTCGATTGCTTTGTCCGTGAAGCGGGTGAGGCATTGGTTATCGATAAAGTCGGGCGCGATCTCGAAGCCTTCACGGTTAAGTGCTTTCTGGGTCTCTGCTGGTGCCGCGTCATAGGGCGGCATGATACGATAGTCTGACGCTCGTTTGTTCGGCTTCTTATTGGAGTAGAGGGTTGGTGGGACTGCGGCGTGCCTGCCTTCGAACCATGCTAGAATGCCATAATTCAATGAGGCTGGGATGCCGTAGAAGTAGTCAAACCCCTTGTCCAACGGCATGTCCTGGACGGGTTGAGACCAGTCACGGTTCTCGGGAGTTCCCGGGAAATCCATGCCGAGGTGCCACTTGCCGACCATGGCTGTGTGGTAGCCTTGGTCACGTAAGAGCGATGCTAGAGTTGTGCGGCCGTCTGAAATCAAGCACGCTTTCTCCGCACCAAACACGCCCGTCTTCAGATGGGTTCGCCATGCGTATCGACCTGTAAGCAAGCCATAGCGAGAAGGCGTGCAGACAGAGTCTGAGCTGTGGGCGTTGGTGAACGAGATGCCTTCTTTGGCCAAACGATCCAAGTTGGGTGTTTGGAACTTAGCGTCGGGGTTCAACGCAGAGACATCACCGTAGCCTTGGTCATCCGTGTAGATCACGACGATGTTAGGTTTGGCGGCGAACGCCACCGGCGATGCTAGGATGATCGCGAGGCCAATGGAGAGTAGGTGTTTCATTTCTTGCTCTTCCAAAGTACGATCTTGTCGATGTCATTCTTGGCCGGTGAGCCTTCCGTGCTGCGACCGCGCTCGATATCTGAGGTGAGTTGTGCCAGTAACTTTGCCGCAATCTCAGGCTTGGATGCGTAGAGGTTGGTGGTTTCGCCAGGATCGGCTTCCATGTCATAGAGCTGAGCTTGCGGACTGCCCGCAGGAACTTTGTTCTCTCTTGGGGCGGTCCAACCACCAGAGCCACGGGCCAGCAGTAACTTCCATTTGCCCTGACGATAGGCAAAGCATCCGTCGATCGAATGATGGATGACGCCGACGCGCGATGATATAATCGGCTCACCACGAAGGGCGGCTTTGAAGCTGACGCTGTCCTCGCCAGCTCCGTCTGGAACTTTGGCTCCGATGAGATCAGCGCACGTGGCCATGAGGTCTGCTTGGCAAATTAGCTGATCAGACGTCGACTTGGGTTGGATGACTTTGGGCCACCGGGCAATGAAGGGAACGCGATGCCCGCCATCCCAGAGGTCGGCTTTCGATCCCCGGAGATGGGCGCTGGGATAATGACCCTTCTTCTCAAGTTCATCAATTCCAGCAGCATTGGAACAGCCGTTGTCCGTTGTGAAGATCACGAGCGTGTTTTCACTAAACCCCGCGTCATCGATCGCCTGAACGATATCACCAACAATGGCGTCCGTTTGCATGACAAAGTCACCATACTTGCCAAGTGGGCTCTTACCTTGCCATTCTTTGGACGGCAAGATGGGTGTGTGTGGTGAGGTGAAGGCGACGTAGGTGAAGAAGGGTTTGGAGGCTTTCTGTTGGGAAATGAATTCCACAGCTTTCTTCCCGATCATGGGTAAGACGTCGATTGCTTCGAAATCAGGTTCGGCAGGGCCTTTGCGGTGGAAAGCCTTGGTCGCCGTGGCTTCCCCAACGAAGCGATCATTCTCGATGTAGATGTAGGGCGTCATGTCAAGAGAGGCTGAGATCCCATGAAAGTAGTCGAACCCGCGATCGACCGGCCCGTTCTTGACCTTACCTTTCCAGTCGATGTTCTTGGGGTGGTGGCCTTTGGTGCGGGTATCGTCTGTGAACGGCATGTCCAGCCCCAGATGCCATTTGCCGATTGCTCCCGTTGTGTAGCCCTGCTGTTTCAAGAATCCCGCAACGGTAAGACGATCTTTGGCGATCAAAGGTTCACCGAAGCCGTAGAGAACGCTCTTCTGGAGATGCGTTCGCCAGTTATAGCGTCCTGTCAGAATTGCGTAGCGTGTCGGCGTGCAGACAGACGACGTCGAGTGGGCATCCGTAAAGGTCATGCCTTGCTCAGCTAGCTTGTCGATGGCTGGCGTGGCGATCTTGCCTCTCTCAGGATTGAGGCATTGGGCATCGCCATAGCCGAAGTCATCGGCGAGGATGAAGACAACGTTGGGATTCGAGGCGTCTTGAGCGCCCAAAACTGAAAGCAGTGTTAGATAGAGGGCGAGGTTTAGTAGTGGCTTCATGATTGGTTCAGCGGATGTTCTTTCAGAAGTTCCTTGGTTGACATGAACAGGAGGCGATCTGGGTTCGCATCGCGGATGGCTTTGACAGCGCTAGGCTGAATAGCCGCAGCGTTGTTGTCAAAGGTGTTGCGTACGAAGGTGAGAACCGAGGCTATTTCCTCATCATTCAACAGGCTCCCGAAAGGCGTCATCGGTACTTGGCCGTCGTGCCTCTTTCCGTTGATCTCTAATGGGCCAATGAGGCCATAGAGGGAGAGTTTGATCAGGCGATCCTGGTCGCCGTTGACCCAGGGGCTTTTCAGGATCGAGGGAAAGGCGGGATCAAAGCCCTTGCGGTCCGCTTGGTGACAGGTGGTGCAATGGCCTTCCCGGAAATAGATTTCCTGGCCTTCAAGGAAGAGTGCCTTTCCATTCGCAGCGAGGTGAGCAGGCGCAGGCTTGGCCACGAATTCGTTGGTCGGACGGCTCGAGACGATATTGTTGTGGCGTTCCTATAGCTCCATGCGCTCCATGCGCTCCATGCGCTCCATGCGCTCCTAACGCTCCTAACGCTCCTAACGCTCCTAACGCTCCTAACGCTCCTAACGCTCCTAACGCTCCTAACGCTCCTA
>Ga0213868_10001383_pt1 | contig 23291 bp, 19 predicted proteins | sample PICome_9_FD_160087 | JGI IMG/M metagenome (GOLD analysis project Ga0213868, IMG submission 160087) | Coastal seawater microbial communities near Pivers Island, North Carolina, United States - PICO127 | ecosystem: Environmental > Aquatic > Marine > Coastal | place: USA: North Carolina... | reverse complement strand
TGCCGGATGTTGCTGCGCTGGATGTAAACCTGATTGACAGGGCTTACGCCTCACTCATGGCCAACCGCCGCAACTATGCACTGCAATACGGAGGCGGACAGGGTGACCTGCGATTGCGTGAGCAAATTCAGGAAATCATGGCACTTGAGGGTATTCACGGCTCGGTGGACGACATAACGGTCACAACGGGCTCTCAGCACGCCCTAGAGCTGATTTCAGACCTTTTCCTAGACCAGGGTGACGTTGTGCTGGTTGAAGCCCCCAGTTACGTCGGTGCGGTTGGCATCTTCCGCCACAAAGAGGCGCAGATCGAGCACGTTTTCACTGACCACGACGGGATTTCACCGGAAGCGCTCGAGGAAACGGCGGAGCGACTTTTGGCCGAGGGCAAAAGAATCAAGCTTTTGTATCTTGTGCCAAACTTTGCCAACCCAAGCGGAGTGACCCTCACAGCAGAGCGAAGAATTCAGGTTCTGGAGATCTGTAAGCGCCTGGGCATTCTGATTGTTGAAGACAATCCCTACGGCCAGCTTTATTTCGACCAGAAGCCTCCGAAGGCAATGCGCTCACTGGACGAGGAAAACATCGTCTACCTGGGCAGCTTCTCAAAGATCCTGTCTCCAGGACTCAGGGTTGGCTATGTGCTTGCTCCGCCAGCAATCCGCGAAAAGCTGGTCCTTGCCAACGAATCCGCAATCTTGTCTCCTGCCAGCTTCGCCCAGATGCTGGTTAGTGAGTATCTGAGTGTTGCCGATTGGCAGCAGCAGATCGAAAGCTTCAGGCAGCTTTATAAAACCAAGCGCGATGCCGCGATGCAGGCTGTTGAGCAGTATTTGCCAAAAGTGGCAACAACTAGGCCAGCTGGCGGTTTTTTTCTTTGGCTAACCCTGCCTGAGGGCCTAAACAGCAAGGAAATGTTGCCCTTGGCGGTCACCGAGCTTGTTGCCTACACACCAGGAACCGCCTTCTACGGCGACGGCCGAGGTCAAGAAAACATTCGGGTGTGCTTCTCGCACCCAACTGCCGACAACGTGAAAGTTGGCATCGAGCGCCTGTCTAGAGTTGTGAACCAGCAGATTGAGCTAATCGAAACCTTTGGGAAAGTTGACTAATGGCAGACCTTAGGGTTTTAGTTCTGGCCGGCGGCATTTCTCACGAACGAGACGTTTCATTGAAATCCGGAAGGCGAGTTGCTGATGCGCTCACCGATGCTGGCCTCTCTGCTGAAATAAGAGAGCCGGATGGGGATTTCATTGGCCACCTGATGGCAACTCGTCCGGACCTAGTCTGGTCCACCCTGCACGGAGCTGTTGGTGAGGACGGGTCGATTCAGGACCTATTACAACTTTCCGGGACCCCGTTTGTCGGATCAGACTCTGCCGGTGCAAGGCTTGCCTGGAGTAAGCCTGTTGCCAAGGTTTTGGTCTCCAGAAGCGGACTGGCGACCCCGGCTTCCATCACCCTTCCCAGGTCAAGCTTCAAGGAAATGAACGCCGAGTCGGTACTAGCCATGGTTGGTACTCAGCTGACCTTCCCGATTATCGTGAAGCCGGCCAAGAGCGGTTCTGCTCAGGGTCTGACCAAAGTTAGCGATCCCAAAGCTTTCGCAAAAGCGATGGTTGATGCCTTCGCCTACGGCGACCAAGTTTTGGTGGAGACTTTCATCTCCGGCACAGAGCTGGCGGTAAGCGTTATTGACACCGGAAACGGGCCTGAAGCCCTGCCAGCAGTTGAAATCGTTCCGGAGTCCGGCCAGTTTGGCTACAGCGAGCGCTACACGCCCGGTCAGACCGATTACTACGTGCCGGCACGCTTGCCACAGCAGGTTTTAGATCAAGCAGCAGAAATCGCGCTGACGGCCCATAAGGCTCTGGGCCTCAGACACCTGAGCCGGGTTGACCTAATTGTTGACGAATCGGGCAAGATCTGGTTCCTCGAGGCAAACGTAACGCCAGGGATGACCGAAACTTCGTTGCTGCCACAGGCGGTAATTGCAAACGGCAATGAGCTCTCGGAAACCTATGCATCCCTTGCTAAGAGTGTTGCTAAGGCCTAGTTCTGACCCTTGATGTCCTGAATTATCCGGCGCAAATCTGCAACATTACCGAATTCAATAACCAACTGGCCCTTCTTCCGGCCCAAGTTAATCTTCACAACCGTGTTTAGGTGCTCAGCCAAGTCATCAGAGAGCTCTTTGAGCATGTCTTGCCTACCGCCTGCAGTGATTTTGGCCTTGCCTGGCTTTAGCTTGACGCCAGAAACCAGCTCCTCGAGACCGCGGACGGAGATTCCCTCGCGAATTACCCGGTTCGCCAATTCAAGAATCGTTGCCTCATTTGGCGCACCAAGCAGGGCGCGAGCATGACCAGCGGACAGAACACCGGAAGCTACTTTGTCCTGGACCTGTAACGGGAGGCGCAATAGTCGAAGGGTGTTCGTGATCTGCGGCCTGGAGCGACCAAGTTTGTCGGCCAACTCTTCTTGGGTGGTGCCAAAGTCTTCCAGCATCTGCTTATAGGCGGATGCTTCTTCGAGTGGGTTTAGGTTTGCGCGGTGAATGTTCTCAAGCAGCGCGTCCCGAAGCATGTTCTCGTCGGCAGTTTCTCGGATTACAGCCGGCACCGTCAATAGGCCAGCCTCAATGGAGGCTCGTAGTCGTCTTTCACCCATGATGAGCTCAAAACCCTTGCCAAGCGGTCGAACCACGATGGGTTGCAGGACACCGAACTCCTTGATGGAGTGAACCAGCTCTGCAAATGCCTCTGCTTCAAACACTGATCGCGGCTGCTGGGGGTTGGGGGTAATTTCCCTGGGGTCCAGTTGTGCAAAGAGCGCCCCTGGCGCTATCTCAACGGCTGCCAGATTCTGGTCTTCGGAGTTGAAGAAAACATCCACCGCATCGCGATCACCGGTTGGAATCAAGGAGCCAATGCCTCGACCGAGTCCGCCTCGGCGTTCTGGGCGCTTATTTGTGGTCATTTGTGGTCTCCTCGTTGCGCTAGCTCTATGGCGGCCTCCTGGTAAGCAAGGGTGCCCGAGTTCTTAGGGTCGAATGTGATGGCTGTTTGCCCAAAGCTTGGCGCCTCTGAAAGTCGAACCGACCTTGGAATTGTGGCACCTAGGGTCTGCTTGGGGAAGAACTTGCGGACCTCGTTTGCCACATCTGAGCTCAGGTTTGTTCGGTTATCAAACATCGTTAGCAATATTGCGCTCACATCCAGAGCTGGATTCAGGGCCTTTTTGACTCGTTCTATGTTCGATATCAGCTGAGTAACACCCTCCAACGCATAGTACTCGCACTGAATGGGCACCAAAACCTCATTTGCCGCCACCAATGCGTTTACCGTGAGCAAGCCGAGGCTGGGCGGGGAATCAATGAAGACAAAGTCGTACCTTGGAGATTCTGAAGCCAGAAACGTCTTCAGTGCTGAAGACAAGACCTGTTCCCTGTTTGGAACGCTAACCATGTCGATCTCGGCCCCAGCAAGATTTATGCTGGCCGGCAGGCAAAATAGGTTTTCGCTCTCAGGACTCTGTTTTACGACATCAGCAATCGGGGCGCCGTCGACCAGCACTTCGTAACTACCTGGAACCCCGTTGTGGTGCTCTACACCCAGAGCTGTAGACGCGTTCCCCTGAGGGTCAAGGTCAACAACCAGAACCCGCAAGCCTTTATTTGCAAGGGCAGCGGCAAGATTAACGGCAGTTGTGGTCTTACCCACCCCGCCTTTTTGGTTGGATATGGTGATCACTCTTGGGTTTGCTGGCGCTTGCAAGACCGTGGCGGCGATTCTCTTAGACCGCTCGCTGTTGAGGGTCATCTCGCGCATGATCGGCGCCTTGTTATCCATGGTGTTAGCCATCGCTTTCTTTGTCGATGGTTTCACGTGAAACATTGTCTATTTCCGCATCGCGGAGGCCGTGCCAACCAATTGGCTCGATTGCGCTCTCATCGCGATGGTTTGGGTAGCCAAGGCCCGGATAAACCGAAGCCTTGGTTTCTGCAGTTTCTTCTGCTGGATGATCATTCATAGTTGCCTCAAGCCCTTAGCCTAATCCGAACCACCGTCGCTGTCTCCGGAGCTTTGCCCTCACCGAGAGTCAAAATCTCAGGCGCTTCAAACCCAAGTCGCTCCATCCGCTTAGCGGCAAGCTGAATCTCCCCAGGCGCCTTGGATCCCTTCATGGCAAGCACGGTCCCGGATTTGGTGCCTCTAATCAAAGGGGTTAGCAGTCTAAGCAGCTTATCCAGTGCCGCAACCGCCCTGGCAGTAGCCACCGTGAAATCGGTGCGTTCTAGGTCCTCGGCACGGGATCTAATAACTTCTACGTTTTCTAGGCCAAGCTCCTGAACCACGGAAGCTAGCCAGTTTGACCTTCGCTCCATTGGCTCAACGAGTGTGAAGTTTGATTCGGGAACTGCGATTGCCATTGGGATACCTGGAAGGCCAGCTCCGCTGCCAACGTCTACAACCTTGTCGCCGTGCTGAATTAGTTCGCCGAGTAAACCGCTGTTTAGGACGTGTCGACTCCACAACTTAGGAAGCTCCCGGGGACCCAGTAGCCCGAAGGTGTCGGAATCTCGCGCCAATATCGCTGCATAGGCACGAGCCTTCTCGATGCCCTGACCAAATACGACTTGGCTGTACTCGGGCTCTAATTCAATGTTTTGCTGATCTTCCACGAAACTACCGTTTCACGTGAAACATTTAGGCTTTGCGAACGACTATGTGTCGGTCTCGGCCCTGGCCCTCAGACTCGGAAACAAAGCCGGCCTCAGAAACCATGTCGTGGACCTGCTTCCGGTCATAAGAGGTCATTGGCTTTAGGTGCTGCGCCTCGTCGGTGTCCTCAAGCTTTTCAATGGTCCGCTCAACCAGCGCCTTTAGCTTGTCCATCTTCACCTGGCGTGAGCCGGCGATGTCAAGGATTAGTCGGCTCATCTCACCAGTCTTAGCCTGAACAGCCAAACGAGCAAGCTCCTGCACGGCCTCTACGGTGTCTGGATCAGAAATCTTGCTTAGGTTGGAGTCGCCTTCGCTCTGAACGCTGATGTAGACGCGCTCCTTCTTGAACTCAATGTCAAGATCTCCATCTAGGTCCGCAACATCCAAGAACTCCTCAATGAAGTCCGCTGCGATTTCGCCTTGCTGCTCTAGTTCTTTTTCGTCGCTCATTTACTTTTTCTTTTTCTTGGCTCGGTTTTTGCTGATCGGTTGCTGGCGCTGCTTTGTTTCTGGCTGCGGCGCCTCTTCTTCGATAGCGGGGGTGGTCTCTGATTTGGGCAGCTTGCCCTTGCGCTCTAGGCGCTCCTGGCGGGCCTTGAAGGCAGGTGATCCGGGTGTTGGCATGTTTCTAATAACAATGAACTGCTGGCCCATGGTCCAGAAGTTCGAAACCAACCAGTAGGTCATGACACCAAGCGGGAAGGTTAGACCTGAGAACAGGAAGACTGCAGGAAGTGCATAAAGCATGATCTTCTGGGTCTGCATGAACTGGCTGTTCTGAGTCTCAGGGTTCTGGTTCTTAGCCATGATCTGCTTCTGAGTGATGAACTGCGATGAGGACATCAACACGATCATTACCGCAGCGATGATCTTGACGTTTATGTCGTCAGAACCAAAGAAGGTGTCGGACAACTTTGCACCAAACAGCTGTGCTTGGGAAAACGACTGGGCCAAGTCTGCATTCAAAAGACCAACTCCGGCGACGTTGCGCTGTGCGCCATTCAAAACTGAGAACAATCCGAAGAAGATCGGCATCTGCAACAGCAACGGCAGGCAAGAGCTCAGTGGGTTTGAGCCGGTCCTCTTATAGAGATCCATTTGCTCTTTAGCAAAACGCTCTCGTGACTCGCGGTCAGTCTTGCCTTTGTACTTTTTCTGAAGCTTTGCCAGTTCTGGCTGAACCAACATCATGTTTCGCTGGCTCTTGATTTGCTTTACAAACACAGGGATCAGGGCTGCTCGAACAACCAACACCAGGCCAATAATCGCTAGAACCCATGAAGCGCCCGAGTTGAACGAGAAACCGATAGAACTAAAAAGCGTGTGGAAACCCACGAGAATTAGCTCGATGAGCCATTTAATTGGCCATAGCAGATCCACTGTTACCTCTTTTTCCCTGAATTAACTGGACTTACAAATCCTAGCTGGCTTATTGATATCCAGGCGGGGGCATCCCTAACCTCGTCAACTCCACCGGATGACCAAGGATTACACCTGAGCACACGCCAAGCGGTCAAGGGGATTGCCCGGCTTGCTCCAAGTCGCTGTAACGACTGCAGACCGTAACTCGAGCAGGATGGGTAGTAGCGACAAACATCACCGTAAAGCGGGGAGATGGCCTTGCGCCAAATTAGAACCGGGGCAATCAAAATGTTCCTTGGCAACAAGACCAAGAAATAGAGGGCCCTCATTTTTTGGTCCGCTGAAGCAGCTCGGTTACCGACGCTGTCAGTTCATCAAAGGTTAGGTGGTTGGCTTCGGGCCGGTATCTAAAGACACCCTTTACCTGCGGGGTTGTTTCTATCAGGGTCCGCAATATTGCTTTGGTCCGCCTGCGGAGCTTATTGCGCACGACAGCGTTACCAACGGCGCGCGAAGTCACGATTGCAAATTGATGGGTCTCTGCGGGGAGATAGTGAAGAGTCACGAACTTATTGCTGCTTCGTTTGCCCGACCTAATTACAGTGCGAATGTCACCGCTTGAAGTAAGTCGATGCTCGCGAGCTAGCAACTGCCCTCTAGGCGCTTAGTTCGGTACGGCCCTTACGACGGCGAGCTGCCAAGATGGCACGACCGGCACGGGTGCGCATGCGAAGACGGAAACCGTGCTTTTTTGCACGACGACGATTGTTCGGCTGAAATGTGCGCTTGCTCACTGAAGACTCCCTGGATCTGTTGGGCATTAAGTCCCAAAACAACTTCAGTAATCTACGCTGTATCGGCTAGATAGTCAAGGCACTAACTGCAAATATGTTCCCAGGGGCTCGACTCTCATAAAAAAACATAAAAATTGGGAGCGACACGCCGAAAGAATTTGATATTTGTCCTAGCTTTCCACTTGAATGTTCCAATCGAAGTGCCAGGGGAATAGCCTTCAAGTTTTCCACAGCACTTCATGGTTTTTCCACAGGGTGCCTAATGTGTGCAAAAATCTGTGGATAACTTCTCTACTCGTAAGGATTCGACCATGGCCGACGTCGCTCTCACAACAATGTGGAGCAACCTCGTAGCCAAAATTTCGACAGATCCTCGCGTCACTCCACACCTTAGAGGCCACCTAGACCTTGCAGTTCCAAAAGGTGTATTGGACGAGACCCTTTACCTAGAAGTTCCAAACGAAACCACCAGGTCAATGCTTCAGCAGCGGCTGCGGGAGTTACTACTGGATGCCCTGGGTGAGATCGCCGAATTTGGTGGGCCCACTTCGTTCCTAGTAATCACCAACGAAGACCTTCAAACACCGACTCGAGTTGAGTTCGTTCAGGAGCTAGAACCTCCTGTAGTAGATCGGGATCCTGCGACGGGACCAGTGCCAACAACTGGCGAGTCGCACCTAAACCCAAAATATAGTTTCGAGAATTTTGTAACCGGAGGATCCAACCGCTTTGCCCACGCTGCCGCATTTGCGGTCGCTGAGGCACCGGCTGAGGCATACAACCCGCTGTTCATCTATGGGTCCAGTGGTTTGGGTAAGACTCACCTGCTGCACGCAATTGGGCACTATGCGATGCACCTAAAGCCAAGAACCAAAGTCCGCTACGTATCCAGCGAAGAATTCACCAACGACTTCATCAACGCCATTCAGAACAACAAGACAGCTGACTTCCAGGCTCAGTACCGGGACGTGGACATCCTGCTTGTTGATGACATTCAGTTCCTGCAGGGCAAAGACCAAACCCAAGAGGCTTTCTTCCACACCTTTAACAACCTTCACGACCACAACAAACAGGTTGTAATCACCTCGGACCTAAGGCCCAAGCAGCTTGAGGGATTTGAGGAGCGCATGCTTTCGCGCTTCGAATGGGGTTTGATCACGGACATTCAAGCACCCGAGTTTGAGACCCGTGTTGCCATTCTTAGGAAAAAAGCAGCGATTGAACGAATCGAAATACCTGACGAGGTCATTGAGTTTATGGCCTCGAGAATTTCCTCAAACATCAGAGAGCTAGAGGGGACCCTAATCAGGGTCACTGCGTTTGCGAACCTAAATCGACAGCCGATTGATATGGAACTGATTCAGACAGTCCTGAAGGATAGCTTTTCGATCTCGGAGGACACGAGAATTAGCCCACAGGAGATCATCGCTGCCACGGCGTCCTATTACAAAATCACCCAGGAACAAATCACTGGTTCCGGTCGTCAGGCTGCAATCGCACTTGCCAGGCAGATAGCGATGCACATTTGTCGGGAGCTTACAGACTTATCGCTTCCCAAAATTGGGACCCATTTCGGCAACAGGGACCACACGACTGTCATGTATGCGACCAAAAAGATCAGCACGCAGATGAGAGAAAAGCGCTACATCTATAACCAGGTGTCAGAGATCATCGTGAAAATCAAAGACAATCACAAATAGTTTTCAAACTACCTGTGGATAACCACACAAATTTCTGTTGATAAACGTCTCTCAGAAACCCAATAACTTGTCGCTTATTGTGTATTTCAATTAATGCATCAACAGGACTAGTGGTTATCCACAGACTTATCCCCACGACTGTGAACAACTTACAACGATGTAGTTCTCAAATTACAAAAGGGCAGTAGTTAGTTATTCACATTTCCACAGCAGGTTATTAGTGATTATTAAAGATATTTAAACTTTTATTTTTAAACCCCAAATACTCGAATGTGTAACTGTGGGTGCTTTGTGACAAGATAAAACCCCATAAAGCTAGGAAGTTGTAATGAAATTTCAAGCCGATCGCGAAGTTCTAAGTGATGCTGTTTCTTTTCTAGTACGTCTTTTGTCTCCAAAACCACAGCTTCCCCAGCTGTCTGGTGTGATGATCGAAGCAACAAAAGACGAAGTAGTCCTCTCAATCTTTGACTACGAAGTAGCGGCAAGGGTAAAAATTGCGGCCGCAGTTGAAGCACCAGGTAAGGTTTTGGTCCAAGCTCGACTGCTATCTGAAATCGTTAGCAAACTACCAGGCTCTTCTGTCTCTTTGGTGATTGACGAAACCAGGCTTCAAGTGACCTCAGGGTCAAGCAAATTTTCGCTGTCTTCTATGGCAACAACTGATTATCCGGATACCCCTGAGTTTCCAGCGGCAACCGGGAAAGTGTCTGCAGCGGAATTCACAAACTCGGTTGCGAAGGTGGCATCAGCGGCCTCCCGAGAAGAAGTTACTCCAGTGCTTACCGCGGTAATGATCCAGGCTGACGCGAAAAACCTAACAATGGTTGCAACCGACCGCTTCCGAGTTGCAGTCAAGTCACTACCTTGGACAGGGAAAGCAATTGACCGGGATGTCTTGATTCCAGCGCGGGTCCTCAACGAGATCGCTAAGACCTTCAGCCATGAAGGCGATTTAGAACTTGCGTTCGGCGAGACCGAGAAAGAAATGATTGGTTTTTCCAGCGGCAACAAAACAGTGTCTACCGCCACAATCAAGGGTAAGTACCCAGCTGTGCTGCAGCTTTTCCCTGAAGACACCGAAAACTTCGCTGTTTTGAACAACCAAGATCTACTAAATGCCACCAGACGAGTAGCGCTGGTTGTTGACCGCGAAAACCACTTCGTTATAAGTTCTCAGAGGGTGAACTCTCCCTGGAGTCAATTGGTTCTGACGTAGCTGATGCATCCGAACAGATCGCGTGCTCGCTAAAGGGCGGAGAAACACTTGTTTCCCTTAGGCCGCAGTTCTTGTCTGATGCTTTAGCAGGTCTAGACGCCGAGAACGTCAAGATTGGTTTCACGGTAAACCCGAACAATCCAAATAAACCAGGACCGGTACTCATCAGCCCCGTAGATCCAAAAGACGGCGACAAAGACTTCCGTTACCTGCTCCAGCCAAATCTTCTAGTTTCATAAGCGAAGCAGGCACGGCTTGTGGCTTAGATCTTTGCAGCTGACTGGTTATCGAAACTACGAGCAATTAAGCGCGGAGTTCCCAGCTGGCCCAGTTTTGATAGTCGGTGAAAATGGCGAGGGAAAAACCAACCTTGTTGAGGCGATCGGCTATCTTTCCACCCTTGAATCTCATCGGGTAGCCGGTTACCAATCCCTTATCCAAAAAAACCAGAGCTCTTCTCAGTTGTCAGCAAAGGTAAGCCACCAGGGCCGAGACCTCATGGTGGGGGTAGAACTCAACAAGGACAGGCCGAACAGGTTTTTTCTAAATGGATCGCAACGAAAAAAGACCTCGGAAATTCTTGGGCTAATTCGAACCGTCACCTTTGCTCCGGAGGACCTAGACCTAATCAGACGCGATCCCAGTGATCGGCGGGCGTTTGTGGACTCGTCTCTGGTGCAGCTAAAACCTAGGCTTGCCGGCGTGAAATCAGACTATGACCGGGTTTTGAAGCAGCGCAACGCATTGCTCAAATCCGCTCGATCCGTGAAGAACCCCGATCTTGGAACACTCGATATTTGGGATGACCAGCTCGTGGCACTCGGAACCGAGCTAACAATTGAACGTCTTAGTCTTGTGGCACAACTAGAGCCACTACTAAAGGATTTCTACGCCAAACTCAGCGCCTCCAAGGAGGAGGTAAGACTTCGGCTGGTTTCGGCGGTTGGAGCAGATGAGGGTGAGAATTTTGCAGACATCGAACCCGATGCCAAGGCATACGCAAATGACTTCTACCAGCGGCTCGAAACACTTAGGGACAGGGAGCTGGAGCGCGGCATCACTCTTGCTGGCCCACATCGGGACGAGTTGGTAATCGAAAAAGCTGGTCTGCTCGCCAAATCCCATGCGTCCCAGGGCGAGGCCTGGTCTCTTGCTCTGGGTCTAAAGCTGGCGCTTGGCTCGGTGTCTAGAAAAAACTCGGACCTTGGAGACCCAATATTGCTGCTCGACGATGTGTTTGCTGTGTTGGATAAGGGCAGGCGCCAAAGACTGCTCGAATTCGTAACCGACTACGAGCAGGTCTTTATAACCGCCGCGGATCAGGCGATGGCTCCACAGTTGGATTGGGCGGCCGAACTTTCGGTATCGAAGGGGGTTATCGGTGCGTGAAATGGACTTCCATGTGGCTGATGGCTTTTTCAAGAGTTTCCTAGCCAACTCACACGGCATAAAGTCCCGCGATGAAAAAAGGCGTGACCGCTACCAAAAGCGCGGATCAAAACCATTCGACAAGGGTCGGGACCTCATCACAGCAGAAGAGGGCCTGGAACATCTTTTTGGCGAGTTCAACTGGGGAGGTCAGCTCGAGAAAGCAGCTTTGTTCTCCGACTGGGACAAAGTCGTCGGCAAAGAAAGCGCCGAGGCGTCGTTCCCGGAAGAACTAAAGGGAGGGCAATTGGTGGTCAGGTGCCGATCGACCGCCTGGGCCACCCAGCTTCGCCTACTAGAACCACAGATTCTCGAAAAGCTAAAGCTCGAACACCCGAACCTCATCATTCATCAGGTGATGTTTTTGGGCCCAACGGCCCCAAGTTGGAAAAAAGGCTCCCGATCGGTTCCAGGACGCGGCCCACGCGACACTTATGGCTAATAACCATATCCCAGAGTTTTTCGCGGCTCTAGGGTAGAATGTAGGGGTTAGCAAACCCGAATCTCAGTCGGTCCTGGACCGCATTTACGTGGAGCTAACCCAAACGGGAAGTAATTGAATATGTCAGAACCAAATAATAATTACGATGCAGGCAACATTCAGGTCCTTGAAGGACTCGAGGCGGTTCGTAAAAGACCGGGTATGTATATCGGATCAACGGGCCCCAGGGGTCTGCACCATTTGGTTTATGAGATAGTCGACAACTCCGTTGATGAAGCCCTTGCCGGCCACTGCGACAACATCGATGTCGTCATCACTAAAGCCGGAGACATTAGAGTCAGCGACAACGGTCGAGGCATTCCCGTTGACATGCACCCAATTGAGAAAAAGCCAGCGGTTGAGGTTGTGCTAACGGTTCTCCACGCGGGTGGAAAATTCGGAGGCGGCGGTTACGCGGTTTCCGGTGGTTTGCACGGTGTTGGAGCGTCGGTTGTAAACGCACTTTCCACCACCCTTTCTGTAGAGGTTCACCGCGAAGGCCACATTTGGAGACAGAACTACTCAATTGGTGTTCCGGACGCTCCTTTGGAAAAGGGCGAGAAGACCGATCGCACCGGAACCACAATCCGGTTCACCCCTAGTCCTGAAATCTTTGAAACCGTTGAGTTTGACTACGAAACCCTTCGAGCTCGATTCCAGCAGATGTGTTTCCTAAACAAGGGACTCAAGATCAACCTGCTTGATGAGCGCGATGGTCGCAAGGACACATATCACTATGAGCGTGGCCTTGCTGACTACGTTGAGTACCTAAACTCTGCCAAAAAGGTAGAGACCGTCCATGATGAGATCATTTCTATCGAAACCGAGAACAAGGAAAAGAGCCTCTCGGTCGAAATCGCAATGCAATGGACCACCGGCTACAACGAAGGTGTCCACACCTACGCAAACACTATTAACACCCACGAGGGTGGAACCCACGAAGAGGGCTTCCGTGCTGCTCTAACCTCACTCCTGAACAAATACGCCAGAGACAAGGGCCTACTGAAGGAAAAGGACGACAACCTAACCGGTGACGACGTCCGCGAAGGCCTAACGGCGGTTGTTTCAGTGAAGCTAACTGAGCCACAGTTTGAAGGTCAAACCAAAACCAAGCTTGGAAACACTGAGGCCAAGGCTTTTGTGCAGAAGGTAGTGAACGATCAGCTAGGTGACTGGCTAGAGCGAAACCCAAACCAGGCAAAAGAGGTTGTTCGCAAAGCAATTCAGGCTGCCAGCGCAAGAATGGCCGCCAGAAAAGCCCGCGAGGCCACCAGGCGCAAGGGGCTTTTGGAATCAGGTGGCATGCCTGGAAAGCTTCGAGACTGCTCATCAAGAGACCCGATTATTTCTGAAATCTACATCGTTGAGGGTGACTCGGCCGGCGGTTCCGCGGTTCGTGGTCGCGACCCAGAGACCCAAGCCATCCTGCCGCTTCGCGGAAAGATCTTGAACGTTGAGAAGGCCAGACTCGATAGGGCCCTGGCTAACACCGAGGTTCAGGCGCTGATTACCGCGTTTGGTACCGGAATCGGCGAAGAGTTTGACGTTGAAAAGATCAGGTATCACAAGTGCATCCTGATGGCTGATGCCGATGTTGATGGCCAGCACATCAGGACCCTGCTCTTGACGCTGTTGTTCAGGTACATGAGGCCTCTGATTGAGCACGGCTACGTCTACATGGCGCAGCCGCCACTATTCAAGATCAAATGGTCAAACGCACCGCACCAATATGTGTTTACCGATGAGGAGCGCGACCGCGCGCTGGCCGAAGGCCAGGCAGCCGGACGCAAGATCCCTAAAGAGAACTCGATCCAGCGATACAAGGGTCTGGGCGAGATGGATTACGACGAGCTCTGGGAAACAACCATGAACCCAGCAACCAGAACCCTGCTTCAGGTAACCCTGGATGATGCCGCCCTAGCAGACGAGGTCTTCTCAACCCTGATGGGTGAAGACGTTGAAAGCCGCAGAAACTTTATCCAGCGAAACGCCAAAGACGTCCGCTTCTTGGACATCTAGGCAGGAGAGACAAATGTCAGAAAATCAGATCGACAAGATAGAACAAATCGACCTTCAGGTCGAAATGCAGCGAAGCTACCTCGACTACGCAATGAGCGTTATCGTGGGCCGAGCACTGCCGGACGTGAGAGACGGACTAAAGCCAGTGCACCGCAGGGTTCTCTATGCGATGTATGACGGTGGATATCGTCCAGACAAGCAGTTCTCGAAGTGCTCCCGTGTCGTCGGTGATGTCATGGGTCAGTTCCACCCTCACGGTGACACTGCTATCTATGACACCCTGGTCCGTTTGGTTCAGGACTGGAACCTGCGCTACCCGCTTGTTTGGGGCCAGGGAAACTTCGGATCCCCAGGTAATGACCCGGCTGCTGCCCCTCGTTACACCGAGTGCAAGATGGCACCTTTGGCAATGGAGATGGTCCGGGATATCGACGAAGAAACCGTTGATTTTCAGGACAACTACGACGGCCGCACCCAGGAGCCAACAATTCTGCCAGCCAGGTTCCCAAACCTGCTGGTCAACGGTTCAATCGGTATTGCCGTTGGTATGGCGACAAACATCCCGCCTCACAACCTACGTGAGGTAGCCGAGGCAGCCCAGTTCGTGCTCAAGAACCCAACCATTTTGGGTGACGAGCTAATCGACGAGCTAATCAAGATCGTGAAGGGGCCAGATTTCCCAACCGGAGCCCAAATCCTAGGTCGCCGCGGCATCGAAGGCGCCTACCGAACCGGTCGCGGTTCAATCACCATGCGCGCAGTTGTGAATGTTGAGGAAATCCACAACCGCACCTGCCTAGTGGTAACCGAGCTTCCCTATCAGGTGAACCCCGACAACCTGGCTCTGAAGATCGCCGAACTCACAAAAGAGGGCAAACTCACTGGAATTGCGGACATTCGCGACGAGACCTCTGGTCGAACCGGTCAGCGCCTTGTGATTGTTTTGAAGAAGGACGCTGTTGCCAGGGTTGTTCTAAACAACCTGTTCAAGTACACCCAGCTCCAGGACAACTTCGGTGCCAACATGCTGGCTTTGGTCGATGGTGTTCCAAGGACGCTGTCCATCGATGGCTTTATCACCAACTGGGTAACTCACCAGATCGACATCATTGTGCGCAGAACTCAGTTCCGCTTGCGCAAGGCTGAAGAGCGTGCCCACATCCTTCGCGGTTACCTAAAGGCCCTGGATTCACTGGACGAGGTAATCGCACTTATCCGCAAGAGCCCAACGGTTGAAGATGCGCGTGATGGCCTGATTAAGCTGCTCAAGATCGATGAGCTCCAGGCTCGTGCAATTTTGAACATGCAGCTAAGACAGCTTGCGGCTCTTGAGCGCCAGAAGATTATCGACGAGGCAGCCGAGCTTGAAAAGCAAATCGTTGAGTTCCAGCGCATCATTGCCGACGAAAACGCACAGCGCGAGATTGTTGCCGAGGAACTAGCTGAAATCACCAACAAGTACGGTGATGATCGCCGCTCCGAGATCATGCTCGGCTACGACGGCGATGTCAGCGTCGAGGACCTGATTCCCCAGGAAGAAATGGTTGTGACCCTGACTCAGGGTGGTTACATCAAGCGCACCAGAAGCGATAACTACCGCATTCAACACCGCGGCGGCCGCGGTGTTAGAGGCGCCAGCCTTCGAGCTGATGATGTGGTGCAGAACTTCATCGTTTCCACCACCCACCACTGGTTGATGTTCTTTACAAACACCGGTCGCGTTTACCGCTCCAAGGTCTACGAGATTCAAGAATCAGGCAGAGACGCCAAGGGTCAGCACGTTGCAAACCTTTTGGCTCTGCAGCCCGAGGAACGCGTGGTCAAGGTTCTGGATCTAAAGGACTACCAGGAGCAGCCATATCTGGTGATGGCAACCAGAAACGGGCTTGTCAAAAAGACCTCGCTTGAGCTTTATGACACCGCCCGCACCGGCGGCATCATTGCAATCAAGCTGCGCGAGGACGACGAGCTTGTGAACGCCATGCTGGTAAGTGAAGAAAACGACGTGCTGCTGGTAAGCCGCAAGGGTATGTCTATCAGGTTCTCCGCCGCCAATGATTCGATGCGCCCGATGGGCCGCGACACCTCAGGTGTAATTGGCATGGCTTTCCGCAAGGGCGACGAGCTGCTATCGGCGTCAGTCATCGGTGAATCTGGATTCGTCTTTGTTGTAACCGAGGGTGGCTATGCCAAGCGAACCGCAGCCGACCAATACCGCGTTCAAAAGCGTGGCGGCATCGGAATCAAGGTAGCCAAGCTTGATGAAAAGCGCGGCGACCTAGTTGGCGCACTAATGGTTGATGAAACCGATGAGGTGCTAGCAGTACTTTCCTCTGGAAAGGTGATCCGATCAGCTGCAACCGAGGTTCCTGCCAAGGGCCGCGACACCATGGGCGTAGTCTTTGCTAGATTTGACGACAACGACTCGGTGCTTTCGATCGCTCGGAACTCAGAGCGCAATCTAGAGACAAACGACGAGATCGAAACCGAAACCGAAGGAGCGGCCAGTGACACAGCTGTTCAACCGGAATAAGCAGCCAAAAGAGCCTAAGAAGCAGATCCGACTAAAACTACGTGCCGTAGATGTCTGGTCAGCGGTGAAGGTTGGCTTCCTTATTTCTATCGCTTCATCAATAGCCCTGATCGTTGGCGCCTGGCTTATCTGGTCGGTACTTGCCAACTCCGGAATCTTCTCCTCGATTGGCAGCCTGCTGGGCTCCATTCTTGGAGATGGCAGCAACATTAACCTCGAGGAAGACTTTTCTTTCACGAATGTTATGACAACTGCCACCACCCTGGCCCTGCTTAACGTTGTGCTAACCACAGCACTTTGGGCGGTCTGGGCGGTCATTTTCAACCTAATTTCTAAGCTGGTTGGCGGGCTTTCGCTCACCTTTACCAATAACTAAGAAATTAGAGTTTGTGGCGGTTGGTTTTTTCTAGTAGCATCATCTTGCTCAACGGGCCTATAGCTCAGGTGGTTAGAGCGCTTCACTGATAATGAAGAGGTCGGAGGTTCAAGTCCTCCTAGGCCCACGGTGAGCACTTTCCACAAGGGAAGGCTCGCTTCGGGGACTTAGCTCAGTTGGTAGAGCACCTGCTTTGCAAGCAGGGGGTCAGGGGTTCGACCCCCCTAGTCTCCACAAGGTGAAAACCCCTCCTTCGGGAGGGGTTTTTCCTTATTGGCGTGCCACGTCTAGTGGGTGTGCGCCATGGAGGAGATCATGTGGTTAGAAGGATCCAAACTTTCGTCGGGCTCCACAACCAGGTATTGCCCCATCATGCCTCTACCCTCGTGTCTCAGGAAGTGACAATGGAACATAAAGGGCCACCCGCCTGAAGAGACTTCCGGAAATTTTACGAGAAGCTCCACTGTGGTTTCCGGAGGGATAAGTACCGTATCTTTATCCCAGCGTTGATGCACCGCTGGCGGAGCTCCATCAACGCTAAGGACTCTGAATGAGACACCGTGGACATGGAAATTGTGCAGCTCACGACTATCTAGGTTTCTAACAGACCATATTTCTTGTGTGCCAGCATGAACGACCTGATCAATTCGGTCCATGTGCATCATTAGGCCATTGATTTCAACACCAGACATGTCAAAGGTTCTAGTTCTTGCCACGTTGTCGAGGCTTGTTTCGGGCAAAGTGACCATCACGTCTGGCAACGCTCCCAGGTTTTGCAGAGCCGAACCAGCCCTGAACTCGAGCGTTGACTCGGAATCAGCTGGAGCACCGTTGTCATCATCAAGTAGAGAACGGTTGAGCCTGACGGTTTCTCCAGGCTCAAATGCAACAACGATTTCATATCGCTCTCCAGGAGACATCAACAAACTGTTTTCAACTACGGGCTTATCAAACAGCCCACCTTCGGAGGCAATGATCGAAAAGTCCCTGCCATCGTCAAATGAAAAATCAAACACGTCACCAATAGAGGCATTTAGAAGCCTTAGACGCAAGAGCGATGTCGAAACCTCGACATACGGCTCATGTTGACCATTCACCAACGTGAGGCTATCTCCCTGTCGGGAGCCGAAGAGTTCACCGATGAAATCAAGCGGATTGCCAGATGACAAGCCAATTGGCGAATCGTGAACAATGATCGGTAGGTCATCGATGCCGTAGTTTCTCGGAAGGTTCAATTTCGACTCAACGGCATCATCAACGATGAACATTCCTACGACACCGAGCTTGACATGGGCCTCTGACCTACCATGCAAGTGAGGGTGATACCAATTTGTCGATGCAGCTTGCGAGACAGTCCAATGCGGCGACCACATAGCGTTCATCTCGATTGGCTGATGCGGCCCACCGTCCATTTCTGCTGGAACGTGAAGCCCATGCCAGTGAAGGGTCGTATCTTCAGGGAGCGAATTTGCCACGTTGATCTTTATCTGCTCCCCATCTGTCACACGCAGTGTGGGCGCTAAGTAGTCGCCATTGATGCCCCAAGTTTCAATTGGCACATCAGACACGAACTCCGTTGTCCCAGCTTGCAAAGTCAGGTCAAACGTTCGAACAGATCCTTCCAACGTGGACTCAGCTAGCTCAGGCACGTTCAGGGGTTCAACAAACCCACCCAAACGAGATTGGCTAAATACCCAGAGTTGGCTTCCACCGACAATTAGTGCCAACGTAACCAGGGTCCCAGTAAGAAACAACGCCCTTTTATTTTTCACGTGACAAGGGTAGATAAGGTGGTTAGCTGCATCCTGGTTTCGCTTCGAATGCTCAGGAAATTCTCAGGACCTAGGTACAGCCATAAGCCCCAAAAAACAGTCTGATTTATAGTCTGATTTGGAGAGAACAGTCTCCAAACCGTTGGCTTGACGGGCTTAATAGACCTCCCTAGTCTCCACAAGTAAAACCCCTCCTTCGGGAGGGGTTTTTGTTTAGTCTGCATTTTGCTCTTGACCCTATGTGATATTGCCTGTCAGGCACTTCGCCCAACGCTGCCACCTTTTTTGCCAAGTGGGGCAGAGATGGGCCGAACACTCCTGCGACGAAGACTATTTGATTACCCATAGCTTTTTGCGTCTGATAGTTGAATCCACTTTAGTTTTGCAAGTGAATGCAATAGACTTGCCGCATCACTTGCAAACTGAAAGGCATTATGAAACTCATCACAGTCATCGGAAGCGCAGGCTTCCTGGGAGTCATGCTCTCTATTGGAACAGGTCTTATCCCATTCTTTTACCTCGCTGGACCCAGCGCTTTTGAAGAATGGTTTGCCAGCTATTTCGTGTTCTTCCTCGGCGGCGTATTCATCACAAGCGTCCCAGCATTCATCGGATCCATCCGGCTGATGAGGGGGAGCGACAAAGGGTCTCACGAGAGGCGGCTTTGGCGAAACACCCTGCTAGGCCTCGTGGTTGTCTATGGCGTCACCATGGCGGTCCACCTGCCCATCAACCTCTCATTCTGGTCATTTGAGCTTTCCGACAACGCAATCATCACGAACCTCGGCTTGTGGAGTGCCGCCCACGTGCTGCGGGTGCTCGGTGCTGGCTACGCGAGCTACAGCGCTTTCCGCGCCGTTACTATCCCTAAGGGACAGATCGCATGAGCGAGCTAATCACACTTACCGGAATCACTGGCTTCGTCGGCATGCGCATTGCCGAGCGAGCTCTCAACAACGGGTACCGGGTGCGGGCAACCTTGCGGAAGCTCGAACAAGGAGAGAAGGTTCGATCTTTAATAGATAAAGAGGCACCAACTGAAAGCCTTGAGTTTGTGCAGGCCGACCTCATGTCTGACGAAGGCTGGGATGTCGCGGTGGCTGACGCAGACTTCGTGATCCACACAGCATCCCCCTTGATATTGGGTGCAGTAGCTGATGACAGCGAGCTCTTCGGCCCAGCCGTCGATGGCACGAAAAGGGTACTGAAGGCGGCGCATAAGGCAAACGTCAAAAAAATTGTGGTGACGTCCACCGCTCTCACTGTTGCCGGCCACATCTCCGGTCGAATGGCGACTCCCGCTGACTTCACACCAGCGGATGAACCCCGTGTCAGTCTCTACACCAAGAGCAAGATTGCGGCGGAGGAGGTTGTGTTGAACTTCAGAAGCGAGAACCCGTCAGGGCCAGAGGTGGTGACCATCCACCCTGGAGTGGTGATTGGACCACCCCTTGACCCCGAGGAGGATTCCGAATCTATTGCTCTGTTTCGAGGGATCTGGTCCGGAAATCAGCCCGCTATACCGGACCTCCCGTTCCCCATGGCAGACGTCCGGGATGTGGCAGAGATTCACCTTGCGGCCATGACCTCGGCAAACACCGGGACCTCGCGCTACATGGTGTCGTTTACGACCGAACCGCAACAGTTCCCCGACATCGCTCGGGTTCTGCGCCGTCATGGAAACAAGAAAGCACCTCGTTTCACGATTCCACTATTTGTGCTGCGAGTCCTCGCTCGATTCAACTCTGAGATTCGAACTTTGGTGAAGTCCACCGACGGCCTATCGATGCGGCTGGACACGTCCGCCACGATCAAGGATTTCGGTTGGGAGCCGATTTCGTTTGAACAGTCTGTGCTCGACACCGCGCAGTCCCTTAAGTAGGGTCAGGCTAATCGAAACAGCCCCTCGTCCTAGTTTTGGGCCAGGAGCTGTTTCGTGCGCTCGCTCAAGAAGGCGGCCCTCGTGTTCGAATTCAGCATGTGTTCAAACTCCGCTCTGGGCGGCACATTGGTGTTCTTAAGGCCCCAGACCACTAGCTCCGCAATCACAGGTAGTAACTCGACTCCCGGTGATAACACGCGGTAGTGAAATTTACGTCGGTCAACTTCGTCGGGAACTTTTTCAATGATGCCTAGGTCCACCAGCGTCGCTAGACGGTCAGCGAGAATGTTCGTCGCCACACCCTCCTCGCTCGCGAACTCGCCAAACTGGGATTTGCCCCCCAGCAACATGTCCCTAAGAATCAGCATCGTCCACCGGTCACCGAAAATGTCCAAAGACGCGGCGATCGGACAGTCTGAGCGAAGCTCTCTCTTCACAATGCTCCCCGTTCAAAATCTAAATTGGATCATAGTTTACTTGCCCTTCGCAACCTAAAACAAGGGAATTGGCGCCATACGTCGCCGATAGCGGATTGCATTTCGATTTCCCTATCACTTGCAATTCTAGAGTGAAATGATTATTATCACTTGCAACAAACAAGTGAATCTTCGGTGATGACAATGCACTCTCGCACGGTCAGACCGAAGCTCAGAAGGAGAATCGAATGACAGATTCAGACGCAGTAACAGGAGAATCCGTAGAGGCTGGCGTGATTACCATCATGACGGGCGAGCTAGCCGACAAAACCGGAGCAGTAAGTCAAGACGGGCCACACCTAACGGCCATAAGCATGGGTCTTTTGGGAGGTGTGATCGGAGGGGTGTTGCGAATTGGCCAAGGAGTCTTGGAGCCCTTAGAGCTGAATGGTGAGGCGTCGGATATTGCCATAAATCCACTGACTCAGAGCTTTAACATGCGCTCCGACTGGTTTGGTTTTGGAGATCTTCCTGGTCGTTCAGCGACAGATGGTTCGTGGATTGTCATGATCCGCGGCCGCCTATTGGACCCGACCACTGCTCGAGCGGCTCATGACGCGGTGGCAGAAGTCGGAGCGGGTCCAATGCGCGAGATGGGCGACATATCACACCTGCCCTTCACTGGGGTCGAGGATTCCAGTCAGTTCCTGTCAATAGACGTTTGGGACAACGACAGGAACATTGAGCTGATGTACGGAAACCCAGATGTAACTGCGGGGTTCATGCAACTCTTTGCCGAAACCCCTGTTCTGCAGGTCTATCGCGTCCTTTAGGCCCCTTGGGTAGTGGGCGGGGAGCGTCACCAGTTGCACGCTCCCTGCCCCAATACAAACCTTCTCTGTCGGCTAGCCTGAAAGGCTTGCATTCACGTAACAAGGTGAAGTGGTTGCGGGTCCCTAACCTTCCATGCGTAGCCCAGAAGACCGCCGTGGACCTTAGGGCATTTACAAAATAGTCTGATTTAGGGTACATAGACCCCCCTAGTCTCCACAAAGTAAAACCCCTCCTTCGGAAGGGGTTTTTCTTTTACCCCAGAGATTTATATCCCCCAAGCCACTCTCGTTTCAATGCTCCGAGGTGCACGTGTGCGATCTGACATCTAGATGGAAGGCGCCGCTATGCTCTTGGCACTGGGTAACCTTCCTGGTGCCGTTTCGATAAGTGCAAGTGAGAGAGTCACTGACAGAGAAAATCAAAGGACCCGCGAGCTACTTTCCTTCGATTGAGGAAAAGTACGGCAAGCCAATGGACTACTGATTCGATCAGTTAAACGAGGTTCGGGCCAAGACTCATATGGAACAGGTAGCTTTTTTAAAGACTGAGCACGAAATGGGCCACGGCCACGCTAACGCAATTGTTGCCTATCTGAAATCTAAATCCTCCAGCTTCCCATCCAAATAAGCATTAAATGACCCAGCCGAGGACCTTGGGTCCCCGGCTGAGTTAGTTACTCTGGCTATTTCCTAGCCAAGCAAAGCCGCTGGATCAACTCCTGGTGGGAGGATGACTGCGTCTATTACGTGGATAACGCCATTAGACGCCACGATGTCCGTGGCAGTGACGTTAGCGGTGCCATTGATGACAACTCCCTCTGAAGTGTCAACCATGAAGGTTGATCCCTCCACTGTGGTTACGTCACCAGTTGTCACGTCAGCTGCGAAAACTTCTCCGGCTACAACGTGGTAGGTCAGGATTGACTGCAGTACCCCAACGTTCTCAGGAAGAAGCAGTGCCTCCAGTAGGCCTTCTGGCAGAGCAGCAAAGGCGTCATCGGTCGGTGCAAAGACGGTGAATGGTCCCTCACCCTCAAGAGTCGCGACCAGGTCAGCTGCGCCAAGTGCTGCAGCCAGGGTCGTGAAGGTGCCGGCACCAACCGCTACCTCAACAATGTTTCCTGGGGTCTCTTCAGTTGTGGTCTCCTCGGCCTGAGTTTCTTCAACTTGAGCCTCCTCAGTTGTTTCTTCCACTGGTGAGTTGTCCTCTGCTGGTGCACAGCCGGCTAGCACTACAGCTGCTATGGCAATTCCCGCTAGGGCAGTAAGTCTGTTTTTTCTCATCGTTCCTCGATCTTCGGGTGTTCGGTGATTGCATTGGGAAAGCCTCGCAATGCAGATTTAGGCTAGCCATCTGAGTTGTGAGTCCCCTGAAAAACCTCTGCCAAAACACTGCGGGGTTCCTATGAAGACTCTGTGTGGTGGAATTTATTGTTAGGCCCGACAAGAGCACGAATTCAATGTTGCGACACGGTCCCTAATTCTTCGCAGACCCCCAACACAATTGGTGACTAGGCTCGCCAAGTTACATCAAGCCCGAGCTTGAAGTAGTTACCGGGTGCTTATTCGACCCAGAAAGAAGAGCAAAACATGACTGTCGTATTCTCATTACTTGCAGGCCTAGTCATTGGTGCCGTGTTCGCACTTCTTAGGCTCCCAGTTCCAGCCCCACCAACAATTGGCGGAGTGGTTGGCATCGCAGGTCTGGCACTCGGCGCATACTTTACAAACCTCTTGATTGAAAGACTC
>Ga0213868_10001381_pt1 | contig 23316 bp, 19 predicted proteins | sample PICome_9_FD_160087 | JGI IMG/M metagenome (GOLD analysis project Ga0213868, IMG submission 160087) | Coastal seawater microbial communities near Pivers Island, North Carolina, United States - PICO127 | ecosystem: Environmental > Aquatic > Marine > Coastal | place: USA: North Carolina... | reverse complement strand
CTCGTTTCCCACCTGGACTCTGCGAACGGCTATTCATACAAGCGGAGGAAGACGTACGTCGACTCGTTTCTTGTCGCAAAGTAGGGCAACAAAATAAATCGGTATAATTGATGGCTCGTCTTGGACTATGGCGAGTGAGGCGAGCCACCGCGCGAAAGCCGAGGCGGTGCGCCCACACCAACTTGCCCCCTCGGCGCGACGCACACATGCCCACGTCGCGAATGCCTGCGCTTCGCTTTGGCGTCGGCGACGCCGTCGCTGTCCATCTTCCAGACGGAGCAGGCTGGGAGCAAGGCGTAGTATTTGATACTTTTTGCTTTTGCGAAGAACGTCAGCTCTGGCCGTATCACGTTTCTTTTCGATCTAGTGGCACAATCAAGGTACCCGCCGATAACGAAAAATATATTCGCCGCGGCGAATACATTCAATCGAGTCAGGGACTTCGTTTCGCCATCGGCGATCGTGTTGTAGCCAACCTGCATAGAGGGTGGGTGGCTGGTGTAGTCACATGTCACTGGTGGAAAAACAATGAAGGAGAGACCTTCCCGTACCAAGTTTGCCTTGACGACGATGAAACGTTGATAAGCGCTCCATTCGACGGTGACGAATGCATCATGAGCGAAGTCGACGGGGAGCGCAGAGCGATCTTGGCAGGAAACGAGTTGATCGAAGAGGAAGAAGCAGAGCGGCGAAAGGCGGCCAAGAAGAAGGAGAAGAGGGAGAAGGATAAGAGGCGAAGGGAGCGCAAAAAGTTGGAGCAGCGAGTCGTCGAATGTGGCGTGGCCGATGCCATTGTACCGCCCGACGCGGAAGAGGAGGCTGCGCCCGCAACGCCCACGGCAATCGAAGAGACTGACGATTCTACGTCCTGCATCGTCTGCTTCGCCGCGCCGCGCGCCTTCGCGGCGGTACCATGCGGCCACTTTGTCGTGTGTGAGGCATGCCGAGACAAAGTGTTGACGAAAGCCGGGGCGGCTGGGGCGGAGTGTGTGTACTGCCGCTCTCTTGCAGAGAGTTGGCTCCGCGTGCATGTGATCTGATATTTCGCCCGCTCCCAAGCTTTTTTTGAAGAAAGACACCATCAATTTTCATGTGCGTTTCCATCATACTGTGTGTGTGATTTGTGTGATGGTCAACCACGCACAGACCCGCGAATCACCACCACCAACTTGCCGCCCGACCGGCGCGCGCGCGACATCACAGAAAAAGGCCGCAACAGCGCCTCGCCTCTCCCCATCCGTCGTTGTCGTCGTCGCGGTTGCTGCATTTTTACCAAACGGGCTCGTCCCTGTTCTGCGACGCAGCAGCAACACCGATGGCGGCGGCGGCCTGCTCGCCTTTCCGGCCGCGAAAGTCACTCCGGGATCGACGGTCATCGACGCCGCAAGGGCCGCCGCCCAGAAAATTGGAAGCGAAGAATTCGATGCAAATTCGCTGTATCAAGTCGGATTCACGAGCGTCGTTCGCGGCGAAAACACGTTTGTCTTTGTGATGTACAGATACGACTCGCCGTGGATCAGCGCCCACCCCCATGCATTCGTCGCTCCTTTTGCAAACATTGACACCTCCGCCCTCACTGAAGCCGACGCCGCGCTTGCGAGGATGTTACAGCGACAGCTGCAATCCATTACTTACAACAAAAACCCCCAGATGCTTCGCCCTCCATATTCAGTCCCGCATAGTCCGTACGCCCCCCCGTCGCCATATCGCTTTGGCGGGGCGCGGCCGTTCCAAGGGTTGCCGTACCATCCTCGCCGCCCGTTTCGCCGTTTCTGAGAGGGAAAGAATGTCCCATGTCGTGTCTCACACCGACAACACAAGAAGGGGAGGGGAGGGGGAGGGAGGAGGGGTGTTACTTCGATCAATTTTTAAGGCAAGAAAACAAGAAAGACAAAACTTCTTGAAGAAGCGACGCAAAAACTCAAACACTCAAAAAAATCAAAATGAGCGTTTCCGAATTCGTTGCGGCTCACACCAGAATTCAGAGAATTCGAGATGAGGCAAAGCAGACAAAGAAGGAGCTTGTCGCAGAAGCCAAAGAAGCAGAGGAAATTCTCATCGACCTCCTCTTAGCGGCCGGACTCGCGTCCGCAGAAGCGGGCGAAGATTTTGTCGTTTTAAAGAAAAAGAAGATTGCCGCTAAGCTCTCGAAAGAGCGCGTCCAGAGCGTCCTCGAGAAGATCGATGAGAGGGAAATGCGACTTGCAGCATCGAATGGAGCAGAACAAAGCAACCAAAACAACCTACTTCACTCGCTGAGGTCGTTTGCAAGAAGCAAACTTCTTTCGGAGAACGATGAGGAAGACGAGATCGAAGAGGCCGAAGCCGCTACGACTGGATCGCTTTACACACTTTCCGTACAGCCAAACAAGCCCCTCAATTTCCTTTCTCCGCCGCCTGCGACGTTGAGGGAGCTTGCAAACGCAACTAAATCGTATATCGCTGCCGACAGGGCAAAGAGAGTTTTTAATGGAAAACTCAAAGAGATGATTGAAGAGGCGACCGCCGGCATCGACACATCGGCGTGTGAGCTTGCTGCCTTCGATTATGTTGCAACGGACACGAGTGCCAAGACAAACCTTGAATCTGCCGAGGGCGGCGTCGCGTATCGGCCGGTCACCAAGGTCGATGGTGGTGGCGATGCAGGCGAGTCGGCCGCTGCTGGCGCCGAGGAGAAGTTGTACGTCCGCGCGCAGACGAAGCTCCGGCCCAGAACGAAAATCGGAAAGAAGCGCTTCCTCGAAATTGTGGACGATTCTGTGAACGAATTTGTGACCGCTCGCTTCGGAAGCACGACGACCGTTGATGAGTCGCGGCTTCGCGAGGTTGAGAAGCATGCAAACGAAATCATGACGCGAGTCGAAAACAAGCTGGGCGAAGGTGGCCTCGAGGTCGTGCGGAGCGTTTCTGTGACCAACAAACTCCCGAGGAAGCGCTCAAAGAAGGCGACTCCAGCCCCCTCTGCTGCTGCGCCGTGAGAGATCTATGAATACCTACCCTTTGGCAGCGACGACAGAGAGAATTCTCTCCTTTAGGATAGTCATTTCCGCAAAAGAGATTGATTCTCCTCGCGCAGCCTTCACCTCCAAATCTTCGAATGAAGTTTGAATAATCACAATCGTCGCCGCCGCCTCCATTTTTTACACTCGACTTGTTGAGTGAGTGGTTGGTGAGGTGTGTGGCCGAATGCGTTTTTTTTTAAAAAAACTAAAAAAATCTTTTTTTTAATCAGCCCACTATCTCTGCGAGCTCCGCTATACTGGCAGAATGTTCGACGCCACCAGGTGCGAATCGTTTGCGAAGCGCAATTTCTTCCCAATAAGAAGATGCCGACCGGGCAAGTGCCCAGAGACGTATCTTCTTCCAGCGTTTTCTCGCTCGCCACTTCTTCATTTGTGTAACAATTAATTGGATAAGACGGACGTCGGATGCATTCCCGTCCACAAGGCGACTTGCAATGTGAAGTAGATTGTTGATGGTGTCTGCCGAGATGGCAGAGGGCGACACGACAGAAAGTAGATGCTCGAGCAAGCGCCTCGGACGAGTACTGATTGCAACATCTTTTTTTTCTGTTGCAATACGAAGGAGGCTCGCAACGTCGGCGATTCTGTTGATTCCGTTGCCGCTTCCCGTGAGCTTTGTAAAAAGATCAAACGAGTGGGTTTTGACGGCCATCTTTAAAATACGGTTCGTGACCTCAGCGTTTTTCACACAAGGCTCTAAGAACGGGAAAATCGCCTCAAGAACGCGTGCCGTTGGTGCGTTCTCAAATGCGAATTTTCCACGCACGTCTTGTGTGAGAAGCGCCTGCCCAATCGCATCGCAAGAGGGAATGCCTTGCACGGCACACTCCCTCACGATCGCATTAAACTTCGTTTCAAAGTCGTACGTTGACGACATGAGAGTCAGGTGCAGGGGGCTTCCTTTCATGGAAGAGATCGTCAATACCTCTTTGATATCAACTCCAACTGGGTAGAGTTTTTTGATGCACTGGTTTAGTAAATGCAGCCCCTTTGAAGCTGCAAAGTGGACGAAAGTTTGTCCCCAAATGTCCCTCTTTTGCGTCATTGTGGAAACGAGTTCTGAGAACGGCAGCGAGTTGAGAACTTGAAACGACATGTCGGAAGAGACAGTGTATCCGCTGAAGAGGGTGACGAAAATATCTTCCTTCTCGCAAACGAATTTGTTTCGACGAATGACGTCTGCGAGAACGTCTGGCCGGAAGACGAGACATGCTTGAACAAACTCCGTGATTGCCGACGCCGATCTCCACGTCCGAACGAGTCGCTGCAGCACCGAGCACCCGTCCGGTCCATAGAAGAAGTCGATATTGTTCAGCTTTGTAAGGAAGAGAGCGTAGATGTCAAAACCAAACCCCTCGACGCGTTCGAGCACGATTTTGAGCGCCTTGTCGCGGGTTTTCCAAATGCTCTCGTGAGGCGTTATTTCGACGATGCGGCGGATCGCAGTCGGCGACTTGGTCGCCTCGACCACCTCGAAGAGGGGCGTGCGGCCTCCTTTGTTTCGCTTTGCCGCCACGATGTGCAGGGGGGAAGTCGACGCCGACGACGCGCCCTCGCGCATCTTTGTCACGATTGCTTCTATGACAGCCTCGTCTCCGCGCCTGGCGGCGAGGTGCAGCGGCGTCGACCCTCCGGCATCTCCGAGGCACAGGATCGAGGATGGCGCTTTTTCAAGGGCGATGCGAATGGCGTTAATCGAGCATTCGTGTTTGATGAGGAGATGGACGATGGTAGCTCCCGATTTGAGCTGCCTCCGGAAATCGGACGGCGGAGAGTGCGAGAGGGCGATGCGGACAACGTCGTCGTTTCGATGTTGTCGAAAAGCGGCTCTGCTCAGCATGTTTGTTACGACGCAGTTGTCGTCGAGTTTGCTGCTTGGGCTTCGAAACGGCTCGATTGGCGAGTCTCTGTTGATGCTTGCACCCGTGGCTGTGGCTGTGGCTGTGGCTGTGTCTGTGGCTGTGGCTGTGGCTGTGGCTGTGGCTGTGGCTGTGCTGCCCCTGCGTGCCGACCACCCCGCAACGAGCAGATTGGCGAGGCGAGCTTTTTTCGTTTCTGCCACTTCTGTGCGTTGCATGAGATGCACCGGCCTGGTCACTGTTGCCTCGAACGCGTCTATTGCGGATAGGATTTCCGAGACAAGGAAGAGGTTCTCGCTTTCGGTCTCTCTCCCCTCCCTCCCCCCTCTCGCCTCTCTCGCCTCTCTCGCCTCTTTCGCCTCTCTCGCCTCTCTGTTGGTGCGTCGGTTGGTTGACGCCATTTTCTTGTATTGAGTTTTAAAAATTTTGTTTGTGTATTAGCAACAAAGACGTTCTTTGAATACAGTCGGTGTCCTGACTTATGAGTGGAGAGGTGGAAGATTACTTGCGAGATGATGGCTCCGGTGGAGATGATGGTGGAGGGCAGGCAGACGACGACGAGGACGGTAATTTCATCAGCAAAGCAGCCCCGTATCTATTTGCCATCGTTGGAATTCTTCTCTTCTGGATAACCATGCGCAAGGTCAAAGATGCTCGCACTTGGGTGATGTGCAAGTTGGATGGTTGCAAGGACGGCAAGCCTGAAAAGAACAAGCGACGCTGGCACGATCGCTTTTACGCCTTGGGTATGAACCCCGACGGGAAGCAGGAGGGTTTGAAGGATGTAAGTGACGGTGCAGTCAAGAGCAAGAATCGAGACGATGAGAAGAAGGTGCTGTGGGAGACTTCAGATAAGATGAAGAATGCAATCCGGGAAGCCCTTGAGTATGTCCACGTCAAGACACCTGAAGAAACGGCTCCGAATTGCACTCACTATTTTGAGAATTCCGGGAACACATTCAATTTTTCGAGAACCGGACAAACAGAAGGAGCCCAGCGGTGCGACGCCGTCCGATACAAGATGGAGAAAGTTGGCGGCGAGGGATGGAAACCGGGTTTTTTGATGTACGCAACCCGGCACAAGACGTGAGTCCAGTTGGGATTTTTCCTGTGTGTGTGTTTTTTTGGTAGCATTCTTCGTCAGAAACTGTTGAGATGCAGATGCAGTTAGATGCAGATGCGGATTCGAGGTACAGTCGCTCTGGGGGGCTCGCCACCTTTGATTCCCAGACCCACACTCGCCAACTCGTCCTCACCAACTTGCCCCGTCTCGATGTGCCTCACCATCCCTCCCTTCCCAGCCACTCACGAAATGCTGCGCGAGCAGGGGCTTGGAAAATCGCTCAAAATCTTTGAGACGAAACAAGCGGCAGCCGCAACGTTGGGTGGGCACGGCGATGCGATTTCTTGCGACGGCGCCGTCGTCGTGATCAGCCGGACCTCGCCGGACAAGCTCGCCGTCGCGCACATCATTCCGGTATCAAACGAGTCGGGCGTCGACGCGGCCATCATTTTCCCAATCCGACATGAGCACGCGGAGACGATCGTACCATGCGGTCAGATGCCGTGCCTCCTCTCCGAAATCAAGGCAATTTTCAACCCAAAGGAGTACGTTCAATACGACGAAGAAAAGCGGTACATCGGGCCAGTCTACCGAGGCTTTTCGCCGGCGTCAAGCGGACGGCCAGCGCCAAAGATCGAAACGCTAAAGGTCATCCAAAACCCCGATGGCGGCGTGACTGCGATTATTCCGATGGCAAAGTGCATCGGCCAAACGGCGCCTACTCACGACGAGCTGGCTGCGCTCGCCGAGCCGATGCTCGCTTGCATTGTCGAGGGCTGCGACTCGGCGGGGATCGAACGGAAGCGGGTGTTCGGTGCGGATTACGAGGAGGGCGACGTCGAGGGCACGTTTGGTGTGATCGGTCACCTGTTGACAAGCGTCTCGGTGGGGTGCGACATCGTCCTGGCGATACTGCCGATTGGCGCTCGCGCGGCGACGTTCACACTTCTCTGTCACGTTGACGTCTCGCCTGGCGCAAAGACGACGCTCCCGACGCTCCCGACGCTCCCGACGCTCCCGACGCTCCCGACGCTCCCGATGCTCGGACTGGCGCACGGCGACATGGATCGGACGACGCATGTGCCAAATCACTACTACGTTATGACGAACGATCCCTCTATCGAGCTCGTCTTCCCACCCGACGCGCTTCGCAACGGCGAAGTCGACGGCGACGGCGGGTGTCGCTCTCCTCTCGCGTTTGCCGACACGGGGAAGTTCGTCTCATACAAGTTTTTGTCGGACGAAAACTATGTCGACAATTTCGAGGCGCAGATGAAGAGCTCCACTCCCTCCTTGGCGACGGCTGCGATGCATTCTTCGTCGTTCGCTGCCAGTTTCGCCCTCATGTCTGTTGACGGGAAGCTACGTGCGATAGAGGACTTGACGCAATACGCGCGGATGTACGACGGCCCGTATGGTTTGTACGGCGAGGAGATGGGCGACAACATGGGCGACAATAAGCTTTGGGGCGGCATGCAACTCGACTTTCAGCGGGAGATGAAGAAGCAGATTGTCGCAAAAGTTGACAATTTTCTGCAAGCCAGCGTCGGCACGAAGAGCAAAAAGACGCTCAACATTGCGAGGCCTTCCGTCTCTCGCACCAACTTTGGCGACATTTTCAACGATGGTTCTCACGAGGTGGCGAAAGCGATTGAAGAGGCAAAGTCGCACCTTCGGATCGTCGACTTGAAGGGATCGATGCTTCCTCGCAGCCCGATAGCGGTTGAGGTTCTAGCGTGATGGGAGGGTTGGGTGTTGGGCCGATGATTGGGCGAGGGTTGGGTGTTGGGCCGATGATTGGGCGAGGGTTGGGTGTTGGGCCGATGATTGGGCGAGGGTTGGGCGTTGGGCGAGGGCGGATGATTAATTTTTTGGAATGCATACGACAAAGAAAAAAAGAGATGGGGGCAGGTGTGATAGTAGGTATCATCTTTGGTGTAATTGCAGCGGCATTTCTTGTTTGGTTTGCTCGCAACAGTGGCTGGTTCTCAAAAGAGTACAAATTAACGGGACCTGACGAAATGAATGCAGCGAGAAGAGATTCAGCTGCACTTCGGGCCGCGAGACGAAGAATCAGTGATGAGGAAAATTCTAAATTTGAAAGAACTTTGGCATTTATAGAACAAAATTTGCAACATAAAAACTTGACCGCCGATGAGAAAAGAAGACTTGCATGGGACTCAACGCGCCCAGATGTAAGCGGCGTACCCAAGATTTTCACAACTACGGCGCAACAGTACAGGATCCGCAAAAAGGAAGTGGTGTCGGCAGTGGAAGATTGGGAGGGCGAAAATGCAAACACATGGAAAGAAACGGTGGCGAGACTAGTGGCTGGCCCACCGGCGTCTGTAGGGACATATCGTTGATGTCGATCAATTTATTTTGCCCGTTTTTCAAATGTCGAAACACGAACGCGAAACACGCGAGTTTCGCGAGTCGATGTCAGACAACGTGCAAAACGGAAAGCGCGACGGAATATTTGGTACATTCTACAAGAAGAAGATTCGAACGTGGTTGGCAAAGGAGTACTTCAAGGCCGTCGAAATCGACCCGACCAAGAAGGAGCTTTTGCTTGTCGACACACCCGATCTCGCTTGCACGCGGTTTCTGCACCAGGTGGGTATCAAAACAGAGTACCTCAAGGTCGTCTGTTGGGACAAAGTTGACATTATGATTCCCGCGGCGTTGGCGGGAATCACCTTCATAGGACGCAGCGTCTACTCTCTGTCGCAAAACGATGTTCGGAACGTCGCTCTTGCTTTTGTCGACGTCTGCAACGCCGGCGTCGCCCGCTACAAGAAAGAGTTCAAGGACAAGATCGACGCTTTCGCGCTCGTTCCCAAACTAGTCGAAACCCACTCTTGGTACGGGTCTTTCTTCATGACACGCCCCGAGCTCGCCAATGAGATGTACATCGAGCGTCACCAACATGGCGTGCGCAAAGGAAAATGTACGCAAGTGCAACCGTATCCGGGCTTGAAGAATGGAAAAATGTATTTGATTCACTCGCATCTCGAGGGTTTCTCGATGGAATCTTGCTATTTTGGTGCGCCCACCACATCAAAGGTTGGCCCCGTTTCGCCTGGTTTGGCTGGGTCGGTCGGGTCGGTCGGGTCGGCCAGGTCGGTCGGGTCGGTCCGTCCCGACACCGACGGCCCACCATCAAAGCGCCTCCGTTCGGCGTTCTAGACCGTCTCGAGTTTTGGTTTTGATGGCTTGGTAGCTCGGACACCCTTTTTTTCGAGTGCCAAATGGGCTAGCAGCAAGTTGGTGTCTCCAAGAGAGAGGTGGTTGGTGTTGATCAATTTATAAGGCCATAATTTGACAAGATCAAAAAGTGATAGAGGGGTTTTGTGTTTCTTGCGAATCTCCGCGAAAGCCTCACACGCGCCCGGGCGAATGACGCCGCTGTTGGCGCTGGCGGCACTGGCAGCCGTCACCATGGTGTGTAATAATAAGACGCCATTCCTGACGCAAGACGCCAACGCCAACACGACCATCGCGCTCTTTGGATTCCATCGGACCGGCAAGAACTTGCGCTTCTCCTTTTCAACGTTCAACAAGACTGGCACGGACAGAAACGGAAGATACACAATGACAATGCTCTCCAAGTTCAACTTTCGCGGCGACGAGCGCCTCGTCACGCCGTCCTGCAGCGGTGGGTGCGGCGAATTTCGCACTTACTTTACTGACTTCGGTGGAACCGCCATGACGGACTCGCGGGCTCAGTCGATCCATTTTGGCACGGTCCACTTTGAGCTGCCGCCGCAGTGCGAGCGCGACGAGCGCAATGTCATTGGCGACGAGAAGCCGCAACAACACCAAACCCTCGTCTCGTGCGCCGGCCCGCTCTTTGCCCACCCGAACCCGACCACGAACGAAAAGGTGGTGAAAAACACGGCGACCTGGCTCGCCGAGCTGCTGCAGCTCCCGTTCCAAAGCAAAGTCGTCTTGTACCCACACGACGCGCGACTCCTCCCACTGGTCCTCGAGCGCGTCCGCGAACGCGCGCCGGGTGTCGACATCTCAGGCATCGTCGTCGTAAATTTCTCACACGCCTTCTACCTCAAGCACAACGTTGCCGTCCCGAGTGATTCTGCTTCCTCCAACGCGGCGGTGCACAACTACGTCGCACAGACCATGCTATTCCAGCACTGCTACAATAGTTATGGAGAGGCGACGGAGTGGATGCAGTTCGTCGACACCGACGAGCGATATGCGGGTACCATCCCTCTCGACGAGCTCCTGCGCCGGCATCACGGTTCCGACTATATCAGGCTCTGCAAGTGCGACGGCAATGGAATCTGGTCGCACGGACGAGATCCCAAGTACATATTACATTCCAAGCGGACGTTTGCAAACCTCTCCACCGGGCCTTGGGTTCACGCCCCCTACGGGTACGGCATCCAGTGGGAGGAATGGACGCGCTACTGCGTCTCTAAAAAAGGAAAACGCTGCAGTGAGGACGATGAACCGCACCTCGACCACTCGCGGGTGTGGTAGGATCAAGATGGGAGAAAAAAGCACTCGCGCCCATTCAGTCAAGAAAAGCGCGCCCCGAAAGAAAAAGAGTCAAGCAAAGCGCGCCCCGAAAGAAAAAGGGTCGGAAAAAATCTCGTACGGAATCGCAGGCGCAGGCCCACCCACTCCGCCCTCGGCGCCGGCGGCGTCAAGGCGCGGTGGGCCAAAATCGAGAACTTGCATCTTCCCGCCGTGGTCCGCAAATGTCAAAACGCGACAAAGGTTGGCGTCTCGATAGGAAACGCATTTCGCCACGGCAACCGCGTCAGTTGCAGACACGATGTTGTGTTTTGACTCGATTGCGAAACGAAACGACCCCGTCGCGTCGGCGGCGACAAAGTCGATCGTGTATCTCGAATTTGAGTAGTCTTGCATCTCTCCGTCGACCACAATCGGCGCGTTCAACTGAACGCTCATCGCCGGCTCGTGAAGAATTTTCATGTCCTTGTCCGGAAAGGCAGCTCGAAGAAAGGCGAGAATTTCTTCTTCGTGCTCCGCTTCGCTTCTAGATCTCTTCTTCGAACCTGTTTGGACGAAACTTGAAAAAAGAGAAGCGTCTTGGCGAGCGAGGCGACGAAATATCACCTTTTTCGTACGCGTATCGACGTTGTCTACCGCCCATGTGCCAAGAAGGTGGTCGTCGGCGCCGTGAGCGGAAAAAAGAAGGACCGGCTTTTTGTCCTTTGCGCCCAGCGCCGCTTGCTCGACAAAAAAACGAACCATTTCGATGGACTTTCCATTGTTTCCGCTCGTGTTGCTTGGGAGAGCGTAAAGAAACGTACCGGGGTCGACGAGGAGGTTTTTATATCCTCCTCGTCCAGTGTCTTTGATGAGAGCGACGTCTTCACAAAGGATGCCCCACGATCCGGTTGGGAAAATGTTTCGTTTTGCAAATTGAGATTGCCATTTTTCGTCGGCGTCGGCGTAAATTGTTTCTTCCATAACTCTTCTAGCAAGTTGGCAAGTTGGCAAGTCGGCAAGTCGGCAAGTCGGCAAGTTGGGCAGGGCCGCGCGCACACAAATTGATCGACCCTGCTCTACGCCGCCACGCTTTCTTGCGTCACGGCCGAGTCGAGGATTTTTTCGAAATTGCGTGGCTGCTGCGCTGCGGACGCCTTTCGCCGGCCTCGTCTCGGTACGGGCGGCGGACTCTGCGGGACTGGTGGGACAGGCTCTGGTGTGGGCACTGTGGGTGGCACCGGAAGTGGAGGTGGCGGGGGCGAGGGCGAGGCAGAGGGTGGCGGGGGCGAGGGCGAGGCAGAGGGTGGCGGGGGCGAGGGCGAGGCAGAGGCAGAGGGTGGCGGCGGCGAAGGCGCGAGTGGTGTAATTTCAACAAGATTAGGCGTGTCCTCTTCCTCCTCGCCCTCGTCGCATTTCTTGTCTCCGTCATCACATTCCTCGCCCTCGCATTCCTCGCCCCCTTCCTCCTCGTCCTCGCCCTCGTCCTCGCCCTCGCTCTCCTCCTCTTCCTCCTCACCCTCCTCGTCTTCCCCCTCCTCGTCCTCCCCACCCTCGCCTCCCCCACCCTCTTCCTCGCCTCCCTCCTCATCCGCCTTTTCATCTTTTGCTTCGCCACACTTTCCGCTACCGCATGGACCGGTGTCCACGTCGCCGTCGAATCGCACAAAATACAGAACGGTGAGCAGAAACAAAATCATCACAGCTGCAACAATAGCAATCCTCACGTAGCGGTTCATATCTAGATTAGTGTTTAGCTTTGGTTTGGTGATAAATGTTTGTGGTTTGTTGTGATGAAGGAAAAAAAATTTTTGGTTCCCCATTTGAGAAAGCGCGCAGCGGTTCGTGCAGCCGCTACAGCAGATAGATATGCTTTCACCACCGGTCGTTTGTCGCCAGAATGCCTTTGATGTGACCGGAGAAATCAGCGATACGGGCGAACCCGGCGACGGAGGCGACGGAGAGGACGACGTCCACATCGCCTTTGCCTCAACTGTATCGGCCCTTTGCCAATATGTTTATTACGCAAATTCCTTTTTCAGAAAAGCAACCACATCAGCGCCCGGGGCGACAGGGTCCAGCGCAGGACGCTCAGTGCCAACTTTAAAATAGCAAGACTTTGTACGATAAGAATAGTCGAATCCAACACAAGTCGGGTCGTCCGTACACGTTTTTGCGCAACTTCCTGTCGAGTTGTCGCGTCGAGAAGGTATTTGCATCATCTCGTCGTTTGTTTCTATTGTCGCATCTTCTCGCACTAAAAACTTTTTTGTGATCGGCTCGGCAGCCGGTGGACCGGGTTTAAACGTTTTGACAAGCAGTCCGACGATGACAAAGACGGAAAAGAAGAGCAAAACTCTAACTCCTGGGCTTGCGAGCGTGGACAACAGAGACATTTTTCCTCACTGCTTTCCAATTTGATGCACAAAAAAATTGGAATTTACTCCCGGTTCAACGCAATGTCTATTTTTTTTAGCGGTCGCTTGGCGAAGCATACAAATTGTCAACGATTTCCCGCCCCCTTTCCCGTCTTCTAGCCGCCTCGTCGCCCCAAAGCTTGGAGCTCGTCAAAGGCGAGTTGGCGCGTCATCGTCGTTGTCATGGGTCTCACCCACACCGGCCTCGGCCGCCTTGCGCTTCTTTTGTGGCCCAGCGAGCTTGCTTTTTTTGAAGAGGTCGACCATGTACTCGTCCTTCTCGCTTCCGCGTGGCGCGAAGCGGATGCTCAGGCCCTTGATCGCGTCCTTCTCGAGCGGAAACGTCCAAGCCCACGAGTTTCCGGACTTGTTCTTCTTCATCTCCATCGTGTGGAAGCAGACGCATGCCTTGCCCTCCTGTTTCGTATCGAAAACGTCCTTGGTGTGAGACAGGAGCTCTGCCGTCCAAAGAGCGCGAAAGTCGATCGTCTCGGTGCCATCAAAGTTGAAGTACGCAAAGATGGAAAGATCGAAATCGGAGCGATCGTAGCGTCCGTATTTCTTGCCGCCAATGTTCTTGCCAAAGTCTGCGCAAAACCATATCTGCGTTCTTCCATCCCAACAAAGCGACTTGAACTGCACCCGGATCCAATCGTCGGCCTTTGCTTGCAAGATGCGATCGACGAGTCCCAAGTCGTACTTTTGAAGGCGAACGAGGAGTTTGTAAAGGCTGTCCACCGTGAAGAATGCGGACGCGCGAATCTCCAAGTCGACGGCAGTGTTCTGACCAGATGGAAAGCGGCAATCCGAAGGCGAAAGGCCGGGGACGGAGTTGATGAAGGTCTCCATTTCGACAAACTCCTTGCGGTGGTTGTGAGAGTCGGGCGCGAAAGTGTGCTCTGCAAAAAGAAGGTTGGAGTGCGTCTTGTACGGCGAGTCGGGATCCTCGAAGACGGATTTGCCAATGCTGAGAATGGCATCCGTTGGTGTTGTAAAGGCGGAAGAAAGGCCGTGCGGTTTCTCGTCGAAAGAAGAAGGCGTGAATGTCATACACATCGTGTCGTTCTTGCCAGGCTTGACGTCCTCGCCTCGGTTGTGGACAAAGGTCGAGCACGCAGTTCCGCGCTTTCCCTTTTTGATAGGCAGCATGTGCCACGGGTCGTCCTTCATGAAAGTCCGTCCCTCCGTCGATCCGTACAAAACTTTGACGCACGTTGAGATAACGACGATGCCCGCTCCGACGTAGCCACTAATTTTGTTGAATTGTGTCTTCCGCTGCAGCGACGCAAATGCGGAAGAGTCGACTTTGGCCTGAAAGTAGACGTACTTGACGTCTCCTCCGTCCCTTGGGTGGTAGCCGACCACGAAATCGACGAGGAGCCCGTCCCGCATGATGAGAACCTCGACGCGGTTGAAGAGGTACTCGTCGGGAACGACAAACGATTTGAAGTATTTTTGGACCCATATGAGAACATCCCGCTCGAGGTTGGAGCACCCAGCGTACGAGATGAGGTTGTCGATGCAAGTCCGCTCCTATTGAGAAAAAAAGGGGGGAACTCACGTGAGTGTGGCATGCTTCTCTACCGTCCCACTCTATGAGTTAACAACACCGTCTTTGATTTGAACTGCGTGAGCAAGATCTTCTCGTCAAGGCTGAGACCGCGCACGTTGATCTTGACCCTCTCGTCCGGGACGACACGCTCGCGGTCGATGTCTTGCACGACGTCCTTGGCGTCGTCGTCGGAGCGGAAAGAGACACGAGTGCCTGTGGTGGTCCAGTCCTTCACGACAACACCAGCGCGGCAGTTTTGGGAACCCTCCAAGCAGAAAACCCGAGCGCGTTCGTCTTCGAAGAGAGGTCTGTTTGCAACGCAGTAGCATCCTGCGGAGATGTTAAAACCGAAATGGCCATCGTCTTTTGGTTTCCCGACTTTCTTGTTGAAAGCATTGTCGAAATCGTCGACCGTCATGTCCCCGACGCTGGGAATTCCGCAGAGCTGCGCAAGTGTCGCATCAAACTTCTTGCCCTTGATTTTGAAGGTTTTTGTTTTGGAGAGAAGCTTGCGCGCAAAAACAACCTTCTTCCGCCACTCTTTTACGAAGTCGTAATCGGAAGCTGCACTCATCAGCAAGTTGGTGGTGCAAGTCGTGCTTTTGTGTGGGAAAGGCGCTCTAAATTGATCCACACATGCCCACCAAGCGGACCACCCTCAAAATGGTGCCAGTCCACTCACACGGCCCGTTCAGAGAGAGCATACCGAAATCAAAGGGCAACCAACTTGCTCGTCGCCTCACAAACCTTTTTTTTTCAGAAACGCTTGACAAAGGACGGAGACGGATCCACGATGCCAAACAAAAACGAAATCAAAATTCTTTCGCTGAGAGAGCAAGTTCTCAAGCGACCCGCTGTCTATATTGGAGCAATTGGAAAACAAAGATTCGACAATGTCGTCGTGCCCACCACGTCCGGGTCGTCGACGTGCGTCACCGCTGACGTCTCGCCCGCTCTCCTCAAAATCGTCGACGAGATCGTCTCCAACGCGCTCGACGCATCTATCGACGACGCCCTCGCCAAAACAATAAAAATCGAGTTTCTAGGCAACGGCGAGTGGGAAATATATTCGACGACGTCCTTTCCAATCACGTGGAATGCAGACGGAAACGATTACTCTATCTCGCTTGCGTTCGGGCGCCTCCTCACCTCATCCAACTACGACGACGACGTCAAAAATTTCAAGGCGGGCCAAAACGGCATCGGGGCAAAGGCGACAAACATATTTTCAAAGTGGTTTATCGTCGAGGTAAACGACCCGACGACCGGCCTACGATTTATCGGCCAGTGGCGAGAAAACATGTCGATTCTTCACCACTCGTCCGTCTCGAAGTCCAACGCAAAGCAACAGTTTGTCCGTATAAACTTTTTGCCTGACTACACTCGCTTCGACGCCGCGCCGCCCTTCTCGGACGCGGAGCGGAAGCTCTTCTCGCTACGCGCCTTTGATGCCAGCCTCACGGCCCCTCCAAAAACAAACGTCTTTTTCAACGGGGTGAAGCTCGTCGCGACGTCGACGCTGCGGGGATACGTGAAAAGTCTTGTTGGGTCAGACGAAAAAATTTCCATCGACGCCGTCGACAAAATTGGAGCGGATGCAATCCCACTTTTCGAGGTGGCCGTCGCCCTCGCCCCGGCAGACACGGTTCTCGACGACGACGACGACGCGTCGTCTGCGGCGGCGCCGTGCCAACGCGCGACCTCCATCGTCTTTGTCAATGGCACGCGAACGATCGGCGGAACCATTCACGACTTCATTTTTCGCCAGGTTTCCGCTGTCCTTTCAAAGAAGGTTGCCGCGAAGCCGTCGCTTCTGAAGAGCATCCTCGTCGTCGTCGCGCGCGCTTCCATACCCAACCCGCGATTTACGAGCCAGAACAAGGACGTTCTCGACACCAAAGTCTCCGATTTTGGCTTCCGCTGGTCGCCGTCAGACACGTTTTCTCGCTCGCTCGTCAAGGCGACCTCGTCCGTTCTCGCCGAAATCAAGCAAAAAGAAAAGGAACGAGACGACGAAAAGGCGAAGAAGGCGATCGGCAAGGCAGTCAATGACGGGGTCGCGAGGCGGCCCTTTATTCCAAAATATGAACACGGCAACCTTGCTCGCGCCGGAAAGCCGGCTCTCCCGGGCCAAGAGTGCTCCCTCATTCTCACCGAGGGCGACTCGGCAAAGGGCTTCGCAATGGCCGGGCGCGTCGCGCTCGGAGCGGCGGGGTCGAACACCCTCGGCGTCTTTCCACTGAAGGGCGTCCCTATCAACGCCCGAAAATCGCTCAAGACTGTGCTCGCCAACGAGGAGGTTGACAAAATTCTTCGCATCACCGGCCTTTCGTTTAAAGCGAAATACACGCCGGAGGTCGTCAACTCGCTGCCGTACCAGAACATCGTCATCCTCTCCGATCAGGACTCCGACGGCGCGCACATTTCCGGCCTCGTCGTGCTCCTCGCCTACCACCTTTTCCCCACCCTCGCCAAGGCGGCACCTACGTTTTTCAAACGCTTTGCGACGCCTATCGTCAAGATCGTCGGGCCCAAGTCGTCTCCGCATGTCGGAAAGGGCTTCTTCACGACAATCGAGTTTGAAACCTTCTTGGCGCAGCACGAACAGCAGGGCGGCGGCCCCCTCGAGACACGATTTCTGAAAGGGCTGGGCTCGTCGACGAATTCGGACGCAAAGGCGGCCTTCCTCGATTGGGACCGGCACGTCGTCTCCATTCGCCACACTGGCGCCGGGTCGGCCGAAGCGCTTTCCCTCGCCTTTGACGAGACGCGCGCCGACGATCGAAAAAAGTTCCTCCTGGAGACGCACGACCCCGCTTCCTTCATCGATTACTCAAAATCGGAAATTACGATTGAAGATTTGGTGAGAGTCGAGGTGGCGCGCTTCTGGATCGACGATTTGCGCCGCTCAATCCCGGATGCCATCGACGGTTTCAAAGAGTCGCAGCGAAAGATTCTTCACACATCTCTCTCATCGCCGTCGCTCTCGCTCTCCGTGGCGCGGTTTGCGTCGACAGTCGCTGTCAAAACATCGTACCACCACGGCGAGGTGTCGCTTACAGGCGCCATCACAAAGCTCGCATCGACGTTCGTCGGAAGCGGCAACGTGTCGCTGATGGTGCCTTCGGGCCAGTTCGGGACACGCGCCCAGCTTGGCAAGGACGCTGCGTCGCCCCGCTACGTCTTCACGCAGCTCGACCCGGTCTCACTCGCCCTCTTCCCTCCCGCCGATGCGGCCGTGCTGGATTACGAATTTGACGACGACAAGAAGAAGATCGAGCCGGTTCGCTTCGTTCCTGTGATTCCGCTTGCGTTGCTGAATGGCGCCAAGGGAATAGCAACCGGGTGGTCGAGCGAGTGCCCTTCGTACGCGGCTACCGATCTGCTTGACGTGTGCGACGCGGCCGCGGCCGCGGCGGCGGGAGGCGCGGGCGTGGCATCAATTTTCACGGCGGGCGGGCGGGCGGCGTCGCTCGCTTCTCGCCTCGTCCCATCCGCTGCCGGGTGGACTGGCGATTTCGTCCCTACCGAAGGCGGCTTCTTCGCGATCGGCAAGTGGTCGCTCTCTCCGAATGGGAAGGAGTTGCATGTGACGGAACTTCCGCTTGGAAAGGCGACCGACGATTGGGAAACATCTGTGCGGACACCGATGAAGAAGCCGCCAAAGGACAGAGTCGACCCGTCGACAATCGTCCGAGACATCACTAAGAAAAACGGCGCGGACTCTGTCGACATGACGCTGCATCTGAGTGAGGCAGTTTCGGAAAAGGACGTGGCAAAGACGTTCAACCTCGCTACGAAGATTTCGACGTCGAACATGCATTTCTTCGACGCGTCTGGCCGCGTCCGCCGCTTCGACCTCGCCGGCGTCTTCGAGGCCCACGCCGCCGAGCGGCTCGCGCTGTACACGAAGTCTCGCGCGTACCAGATTGCGTCCGCCGAGTCGGAAATGGCGCTCCGCGACGCTAAGATCCGCTTCGTCCTTCTCGTCGTGAATGACGAAGTCAAGCCCGGGAAATTGTCGAGTGACGACATGAACGAAGCGCTCGAGTCGCGCGGCTTTGCGAAGATCGAAGGTTCCTTCAAATATTTAACATCGATCCCGCTCAGTCAGCTGTCCACTGACAACGTTGCAAAGATGCGGCGTGAGATGGACGAGCTCGCTTCGAAGATTGAGGTGATGAAGGCGCTGACGCCCTCGTCGATGTGGCAAAAAGACCTTTCATCCGCTCGCGCCGCGCTCGCAGAGTACGCAATTCGCCGAGCGAAAATCGTCAACGGGGACGAAGGCGGTGCGGGCGATGCAAAGCACAAGAAGAAGAAGCAAAAGAAGTAACGCTTGGACACTCTCTTCTGTGTGCAAAAAAACGACGCTCTCCGCAAACGAGAGTCGTCCGTTGAAGACAATTTTTTATGTTTTTAAAAAAATGGAGCGGAGCCGCTACTGCCAAGGCCACTTGAAGCCTCCTCTGTACCATATGGAGATACGACTACCGTTGTGAGTAACGTGAAGACTTTGACCATCTCCCATCTCTCCCGTGATACTCTTTGGTGCCTTGGTTTAGCCCGTCATGTCGACCATAATCACCATTGTGAAATGATGGATGACTATTACGACGCTTATAAAAAGTTTGGTACATAAAGTATAAAAATACAAAAATTACGAAAAGCGCCCCAACCGCAATTCCAATGTCGGCACCAACTTCTTTAGACATTTCGTGTACTATATAATATTTCGAAATAAAAAAGTGATCGAGCAGCCCCGGCCCCGGCCGCTTCCCACCGGCAGGACCACATTCTTTCCAAGTGCTTCTCACTCCTCCTCGTCTTCCTCCTCTTCCTCGTCGTCCTCCCCTTCGTCCTCCTCGTCGTCCCATTCGCTTTCCCACGCAGAAACAATCTCTTCGACCAAGTTCACGAAACGGGTGGGTTCGGTAGAAGCAAAGGGGAACGCCCGGTGCATGACCAAGATCCACAGCAGCCACTCTTTTGCGGAAAGAGGATTGGTGCGTTCGAAAGTGGAAAAGGAGGGAAGCGCACCGGCGTCTTGGTTTAGGAGAATTTGGCGGGGGTCGATTTCCGAAACGTCGATTACCGTTTCCGGACCTATCCCGTCAACGGTCCAAGATTCGCGCATCTTGTCGGAGTTCAAAAAAATCGCAACTCCAGTGGCGGTGATGAGTTCGTCCCCGAGGCCGGTTTCGGAAACAACGTCTTCCATTGCATCCAATGCGTCGTGCAAATCCTTGCCTCGCAACGGCAGTGAGTTGCAGTATCGCTCGGCGAGCGGCGCGGTTGCGTGCAACGCCTCCGCTACATTGTCTGCCTCGTTTATGAAATCGATGTTGAGAATGCTCCTGTCTTTCTCAAGAAGCAGTTCGAGGAGCCACGAAAACGGTGGCATTGCTGCTTCGAGTTGGTGAGATGGCGAGTTGGCGAGTTTGGCGAGTTTGGCGAGTTGGCAAGTTGGTGGGGGGGCGGAGGCGAGTGTGGGTGGTTGCGAGGTTGGGTTGTCGAGGGAGCGCTTCAATTCCCCAAAATCTTTTTTTGGTGTGGCGCCGCTTCAATTCCCAAGGACCTTTTTTCCAAACCGCGTGGTTATTCCGTGAAACTCAACCGGAAACGCGAATCTAAGCGAGGCAACTGCTGCGAAAGTTATCGCAAGGCCAATCGCATAACCCTTTTTCTCTGTCGCAAAAATAGCGCCAGCGCTGGTGTAGAGCACAGCGAGCAATACAATGATTACCAAAAACCAAAGCTCGCCGGCATCGGCTACGTCGTCGTCTTCAAAGACAACCTCGTCCTTTGCGTCGGCGTTTACGAATTCGGAAGCCTTGGCGCCATCGCGACACCGATCGTCGTTTGCCTCGCCAACCTTCGAGCAGTACGAAGCAAGCGCACTCGACAGCTCCTTGTCGACGTCTTCCTTTTTCGATGCGCGCGCGGCAAGAACGCAGTGGCGAGAAAGAATGTCTTCTTGTTCCGCACATGATTTCAGAATCGCCGCCTTGGTAGGAAGCGCACTTTTTTCAATCGGCACTCCGTGCATGTGCAGCGGAACACCGCCGTCTCCTTTGCAGCGACCATTTTCAGCGTCGGAGGACAGCGTCGGCGCCGTCGGCTTCAGCAACATCGCAAGGGATGCATTGGCGGCGGCGGCCTTGCACTTCCGCTCCGCTTCATCTCGCTCCGCCGCGGCCGCGTTCAAAATTTGGCGAAGAATGGATTTGTCGGCATTGCTTGCATATTCTGCTGCAGAACGCTGTTTCGCCATCAAATAAAGCTTGTCTCCGTCTTTCCTCCACTCTACTTGATACAGCTTTGTGTTCATCGACGCTTTCGTTTTTTCTAATTTTTTGTCCTGCTCCTCTTCGCCGCTGTATTGCTCGGCCGAAATGCCAAGGGAGGTGTGCATGTCGAGAGGGGTTACGTTTCTCGCCGCGTCGACCGTCGACACGGGCACGTCTTCATCTGCTTCCGCCTCCATCAAACGGTACCATTCTTGCCCGCCTCCCGCGTTGTGAATCATAAATTTCAAATCCAGCTTTTTAACGTCCGAAATTTGGTTGAAATACGCATACCTCAACTTTGCGTCCTCGATGCAGTGTCGCATCGCCGTGGACCCTGCCGCCTTTGCGAGCCCGGACACCGCGTCGTCGACGCGGATGGAGCTCACGTCACGAACGCGCATCTCGTCCAGGTCGGTGACGAGTGTGAGGGTTTTTATCTTTGTCTTATCGATTTTCACCCCTCCCCCCCGTCCGGCGACGCCGTTGACGCCGACAACCAGGCATGGAGCGCTGTCGGTCTTGTCGAAAACGCGAAACCCCAGTTCGATGAACGACCCATCAATTTCAAAACTGGCGTCCTCTTCACCGTCTTCGCCCTCTCCGTCCTCTCCGTCTGCAAAGTCGATTTCCAAGACGTAACACGAAAGTGGGTCTACGATGTCGACCTTGCCGTCGCACGAGCGGGCGAGAACCACTTTATTTTCTCTCCCGAGGGGAGACTGGGGGTGTTCTTTGCGGAGGCATCTCGCAAAGTAAAATCCATCGTTTCCGTCTTCCTCTCCGTTCTCCTCGTTCTCGCCGTTCTCATTTGTTGTACTGTCCTTCCCGCCCCCTCTCGCGGAGCATCTCCGGTACATGACGAGCGACCCCCTCCTCTCTCCGACGTTGATAAAGGAGAGAGGCAGCGGAAGCGTGGACGAGTGCGAGAGAAGGTCGACCACCTCGCCCAGTTTTTCGGGCGGCTTCGACAGCTTCACGCACATTTTTTCACCGTCGCATCCGGATTCGCGCTGCGACTTTATGTCGGGGTCGACGGCCGGAAGAATAGAGTCAACAATGAAGGGGCACTTCTCCCTGTCCTTTTTTTTGCAGTTTGGGTCTCGCTTGCGTTTCACCGGGCACGCCAGCTTCTTCTCGACTATCTCTTTGCACTCTGGCGTCGTAGGATCCGGACAACACGCCATCGCTCCCTTCCCGAGAAACGGGGCGTATCGGTTCGTTCGTGTCGACCTAACGCCTCTCGGCGTGAGGTATATGAGACTTCCGTCCCTGAACGCCACCTTTCCGCTCGAAAAGGCGATTTTCCCGTTTATCGCCCTGTCTATCATGTGTTGGGTTTTCTGGGTTTCTTGTCTTCTTCTTTTCAAAAAAAATCTGCCGGCAAGTTGGTTGGTCCCCAAGCGATGGGGTCGCCCGTCTCAGTCAATTTATTTAGCCTATTTTTGGAATGGACAAGCAAAAAACAAAGGAGACACTTTGCGTGTTTTCGCCTTCATTTTCGAAACTTTTCCAAAAAAATGCCGACGAAAACGACCAAGCCAGAAGGGTATCCGAAGCGGCCGGTTTCTGCTTTCATCAGCTACATGAATTTCAATCGGGCCGACTTTGTGGCGCAGCTCTTGCAGGAAGGCGACGCGGGGGCGGCCGCTCCGGGAGATGGCCAGCCGAATCCGCAATCGACAAACATCACGCGAGTTTCTCGCAAGGCAAAAAGCAACTGGGACGCGCTTTCTGCCGAAGAGAAGAAGCCTTGGACGGACAAGGCGACAGAGGCACTTGAGCACTTTAACGCCGCTGTCAAAGCGTTCAACGAGAAGAATCCATCGGCGACGCCGCCAGTCAAAAGCGAGCAAAAGACAACCAAAGCCTCGTCTAAGAAGAAGGAGAGGCCTTTGGGAACGCCGAGGAAGACTGCGACGGCGTTCATCATCTTTTCGGTCGAAGAGAGGTCGACGAGCGTCGCAGAAATCACAATCAAGGGCGAGACGCCGACCTTTGCAGCCATTGCGTCGTGCACCGCCGCAAAGTGGCGCGCGCTGAGCGATGCGGACAAGGACAAGTGGAAGCAAAAGGCGTTGGAGCTACAGGAAGCGGCAAAGGAGGAAGCGCGTCTTGAGCTCGAGCAGGCCCAAGCTTCTGCGCCGACCAGTCTCACCGATGCGCCCGCCGCCGAGGAGACGGCACCGGACAAGCCGGTGGCCAAGCCAAAGCGGGCAAAGAAGGCAAAGGCAGCCGCACCCGAGGTCGCCGACGATGCTTCTTCCGTGGCCCCGGCCGATGCCGACAAGGTCGCTCCTCCAAAAAAGCGCGCCAAGAAGAATTCAGCGGCGGCTGCGCCAGCAGCGTCAGCGCCAGCGCCGGCTCCGTAGAAATTGAAAATGGGTGGGGGGGAATGGGAATAGGGCAATTGGGAAGGGAAGGGGGTGAGGGTGTTGGGTGCGGGGGTGGGTGGGAACGAAGGGTCGGGTTTGGGTGGTTGGGGTTGGGTTTTTGAGTTGTTGATCGTTTTAAAACTTCGTGTCCGTGCCGCGAGGGCCGCCGTATCCGCGGTACGGGTCCCACGGTTCACGAAAGACGGTGTTAATGAAGTTTAAGTCTGTATATATTTTGTCGTGTTTAGGGTCTTCTTCTTC
>Ga0213868_10001380_pt1 | contig 23322 bp, 20 predicted proteins | sample PICome_9_FD_160087 | JGI IMG/M metagenome (GOLD analysis project Ga0213868, IMG submission 160087) | Coastal seawater microbial communities near Pivers Island, North Carolina, United States - PICO127 | ecosystem: Environmental > Aquatic > Marine > Coastal | place: USA: North Carolina... | reverse complement strand
GTTAGAGAAGGAGAGAGAGTCAGAGCTCCTAGCTCCTAGCTAGAGAGAGAGATAGTAGTAGATAGAAAAAAACAGCCCGCCAGATTATTGTTTAGGCCATTTATACAAAAAATGTGAGCACAAAAAGAAATGAGAATTTCCAACTAATTTAGCCCAAAAATTCAATTGCGAATGAATGAATCATTCTCGAAAATGAAAATCAATCGATCAGCGATCCAATTGACATACATTGAATGAATCAATTGACAAAAGAAACAATCTAATGGACTCAAGCGATGAATAAGCATACCACAGGCTAGATTGATACAAAATAACTAAGTTCATAAAATAAATACCTTCACACGCATGTAAAAATTCATTATAAATTAGGTTTCATGTGTTGGTGAATGCTGTTGTTCATTTGAACTGATTGTTAACTTTCGCGAAAGATTTAATCAATTGGTGATCTTTCTTCGGACTTGGGGTCATTCTTTTTCGATTTTAGAAACCTGTCAAAGAATTTTGTCGGTTCCGATGGTCCAAAGGTGTCTAAAAATACAATATACACAACAAAACTTCCAATAGTGGCATGAACCACAGTCATTAGTAGAATCAAAGCGAACTTCGTAAAAAAGACAATTTTGCAAAACATCATGACCAGCGACGCCGAGAAAGTAGTGACGGCTGCAGCTAGAATTGATGGGCCCATGTGAATAACAGCATACTTTGTCCGTTCATCTTTACTAACGTCTCCGTCAAATTTGATATAAGCATGTCCAAAGTGTATTACAAAGTCACAACTAATACCAATCAAGATTGCAAAACATATAGATTCAAGGAATCCTAAACTCCATCCCGCAGCAACCAAAGATGATGTCGTAGCAGCCAGAACATATAGAATCGAAATGGCAGAGAATACTGTGAGTACTGGAGATCTCGATGCAAATAGAACGACAACCCCAGAGAAGCCAAGAGCAATCGCAGCGGAACCAATGGCAGTCTTGAGCATTTGGCCATTAGTGTCATACCACCACCATTGACCGGAGACATGGAAAGGACGGTTCACTCCAGATGGAGCAGTTGCGCTTGAGGTAGAAATGAAATTCTCAAAGCTGTTCCATTCCTTATCAATCTTGTTGTACGGGTCTGTCCAACTAGTTTTTGACTGAGATCTGATTCTTACTATTCTCAGTTTATCATCGTAACCAAGATTGTTTTCTTCACCAACTTCTCGAGACCATGCCAGGATGCATTTATCAAAAAGAGATGAATCCATAGGTAGGGACGAGGCATCACCGCAGTTGGAAGAATAGGCAGTGGAAGATTCAGGCGCAACAGACTCCAATTGAAGCCATGAGTCAAAGCGTTCGAAGGGGCAAATATAATCAGACGTCGGCTTCGATGCGAAGTCAGTATCAAAAAAACTTTCACAAAAGCTCTTGAGATACATCTGAGCTTCAGCAGACGACGCATCAAACGTTGAATCAAGCTTCAATACTGAGAGAGAGTCGGGATCGTTTCGTTTCCCGTTGTCATACGGCTCAATACCCCAAACGACCTGAACTCCTGTTCCAGCGCTAAAAAAGAAAGTATGGGCAAGAATGTTGGCACGCCAAATGAAATGAAGTTCGAGAGGATGTCCTTCAGGCAAAAGTCTAACTTCCGATGTTTCTGGCAATTGCAATTTGAGCGCAAAAACAGTACATACGGTGATTGCGACAAGGGAAGCAAGAAGAACGACCCAGCGGAATCTGTGCGTAAAACTGTAGTAGAATGACAAAATACGATGAATAAAACTTGTTTTCGACTCAACTGCTTCTTCGACGTCATATTTACTCTTCAGATTATTGCTGAAACATGCAACAAGGCAGTTAGAAGACCCACGCTGAAGCCAAATATCGTAGAGACATAGGGCAGGAAAGACTATCATTATATTCATAATATAATTCCAGATTATCATCAGACCACAAAAGACGGCAAAACTATAACATGACGTTGTGAGAAGCACGAAAGCATTTGAAAATATCACAAAAATGACATATCGTGTACCTACCAAAGAATAGGAGTAACTGGGCAAATAGCAGTTGCAAAAAAAGCCACTGCTGTCGTTGATGTAGTTAATAGCATTGCTCCGGCAGCATCTGGCAAGGCTATTTCTGCTACATCCTCTGTAGAGGCATTAGGCTTTCCAATACGCGCATTCTTCCACTTGTCTACAGCTACAAATAAATCATCTGCACCTAAAGCAGCTGCAACGAAGACTCCGATAAAATTGAGGAAAGGGAAAAAATTCAGGCCTGCAATGAATGTGTACACAAAGTAAGCCAGAGGGATGGCATAAACAATTTGGAAAATTCCAAGGACGGTTAAAAAGACACTTCTGGTGTGAATTCCGATCGCAATAAATGTAATGAGTAAAGAAGCGATAGCTAGACCCATATCACTTTGAACTAGCTCATCGACATACTTTTCATTAATATTCTCGTAAACTGTATCGTATACTCCACTAACTACAGAGGGATCACTCCCTTCGTCAAATAAATCGTCTTTCCATATCTTGTATATCTTTTCAAAATCTACAGCTGACGTATGAAAGTATGAACTGGTGTATCGAAGCATTTCATTTCCATTTATTCCAAAGCTGTTATCGACTAAACTAGTGCGGAAGCCAACTGGACAGCTTTGCAGCACGCTTGGATCATACGTGGAAGTAGCTGGGTCAAAACTCAGTCTAACACTATTTGTGCAATTGACTAGAGCTGTGGTAAATTCGCTTTGTACGGAGGAGGTGTACGCAGACATAAGTTCCAAGCAATTCATATCCTCGCTGCCATCGATTAAACCTGAACCTCTCAATAGAAGAATGAGAGAATGAGGGGGTAGGCACTTATCATTGTCACAGCTACTACAAGCGCCATTTTCTTCTAACATGGCTAAAGTAACAGCCTCAGCATCACAAATATCAGACAGTACTTCTCTATCAAGAATGGACATAGAAGCCATTTCCTGCGATGGTTGCGCTTTCCATACTGCAAATAGATTATCTCTCTTAAGCAAATCAACCGAGGAGTACCAGGATGTATCACAGGTCAGTCGTCTTGCATTCTCTATCCTATCAGCAAAATCAACATAACCTTTTTGAATCACAGTTTGCATCTCGTTCCAAAGAGTTCCGTCGCTATCCTCAAACAATGCACTTTGATATCGAGTCAACAAGTCTGACTGCATTTCCCTATTCGCTATCAATGTACCTCGGCTCCTCCATCCCTTGTTGTCAACTTCGATTTTGAAGTCTCCAACGATAACACCAATAGCAGACAAAACTGTTGCGAACACCAACGTGAAAATGAGACATTTCATGGGGTTTCGCGCAGTGAATCTCGATAACCTTCCCAGGAGAGTCATGTTTTTTTTCAGATCAGAGGCTTCGGCTAGTGATAAATAGTGAATGTTCAATGTTGTCAGTAAAGAGAATTAGAAAAAGAGAAAAATTATTTTGTCGAACGTCTCGAGGTTCATTCTCTTTCTTGAGAATTCCCCACATGATCTCACTCATTCGATGAGACATGGATACAGACTAAATATACTCACTGAATGCGTCTGCAGTTTTTGTGTTTGTATCAAGGGGCGCTTTTGAATTTGTATGGGTTTCAAGCACATTCCAGGTAAGCTCCTCTGTAGAAACGTTGGTGAATGGTGAATACTCTCAGTTGTGAAGATCGAAAATGAGTGACTAAGTAAGAATCCGTAACCTCACGAATTCTCCGTTTCTCCTTTTTTACTGTTACCCCCCACCAACCCCCACCCCCCACATTACTTACTTAGGGTTAGATATTGCAATTCAAAAATGAAATTGCTGACGTAGATGATGACGTATACATATGCCTTCTGTTTTTTACTACGTCAGCAAGAAATAAAGAAAAAACATAACATTCTTCATCTCATAATTTTCAAATTGACACAATTGTTGATCAACATCATGTCCAGATCAAACGATATTGAATCACAAAACAGATCATCCGAGCGTCAATCACTTAATTGTGAACTCGTTCCAAACGCAGGAAAGATTGAGCTTGGTAAGTGAAGCAACTTGTGATATGTTTCAGATTTTAACTGCTGTAACTAACATTTGAGTCTATCCTACTTCCTACTACATGAAAATAGACTCCGCTCAGCCTTGGGGTAAAGGCATTGTTTCTGACTTCAAACGTACGTTAGGAACTCATTGGAGGAATGAAATGACTATCTTCAACCAGAAAACCATCGCTGTGTCGCTATTGATGTTCATTACTGTGATTGCTCCCACTTTGACCTTTGGTGCTGTCTACGGAAAGAACACTGGATCAAGCATTGGTACTGTGGAGACCATTCTTGCAACAGCTTGGAGTGGTATCTTTTTCTCTTTGGCAAGTGGAATGCCCATGGTATGTTATCTATGATTAAGACATTTTCAAACGCTTGTTGTGTAATATGATCCTATCTCATATTTCCATTTTGTACACATGATTTCTAAGGTCATTGTTGGATCAACGGGTCCTGTGCTCATTATGACTGGAGTAATCTACGACATGGCAAAGAACATTGGTGTGCCATTCCTTACCTTTTACGCATGGGTCTCTGTCTGGACGTTTGTGTACACAACTGTAACTGCGTTCTTTGACTGGACTCGTTTTGTGAAGCTTGCTACAAGATTTACCGATGATATTTTTGCCTTATTGATCGTCTCGATTTTCATTCTGAATGCAATTGGCAGCCCATTTGGTTCCGGAGGCCTTCTTCGTTACATGGATCCCAATCATAAAATTCATGTTGACTACGAAAAGGAGCTTGAAGCTGGGAACATTGAGGACTATAACTACCTCAAGACCGCTATCCTTAGTATCTTAATTGGACTTGCAACGACCGCAACGATCTTTGCGCTTCGTGGGCTTAAAGAATCTCCGTATCTCTGTAATCAATTGAGCCGCAACTCTTTGCATGATTTTGCTGTCACTATTGCTGTTATTTTGTGGGCCGTGTTGAAGCATGTTGCATTCCCGACAGTAGAGCTTGAGGAGTTGAACGTACCCGATGCATTCGAGCCGACATTCAACTGTTGTAACGCTGAATGTACCCTTTCATGGCCCGACGAATGCCCCGACCTTACCAGCCCAATTGGAACTCGCTCTTGGTTTGCCGATATGTCTGATTTGAACGGCAAACAATATGCGATTGGTGTTGCCGCTGGTCCTGCTTTGCTCGCATTCATTCTCCTGTACCTCGACAACGGAATTACTTGGCATTTGATCTACAGTCCCAGAAACAAATTGCAGCATGGTGACTCCTACAACTGGGATCTTTTCTTGAACGGTCTTTGTAATCTCATTAATGGGTTGCTTGGTCTTCCATGGCTCGTCGCGACTACTGTTCCATGTATTGTTCATGTAAACAATTTGACAGAGAAGGACCAGGATGGAAATATTGTGAGCGTCCAGGAGAATCGTTTGACGTACCTTATCAGTCACCTACTTGTAGGTCTTTCATTGCTATTTCTTCCTGCGATGAAGATGATTCCTATGCCAGTGCTCCTTGGAGTATTCCTTTTCATGGGTCTTTCATCGATTGGACGCATTGATTTCTGGAACAGATTCTTGATGTTCTTCCAACAACCCAGCCTCTACAAAAAAGAGGCATTCACCAAGTACATGAAGATTTCTCGTTACCATATGTTTACAATTATCCAGCTCTGCTTTTTCGCTGGTGTTTTCATGGTTCAGAATACTAAATCAATTGCGATTGCTTTTCCGTTCATGACGCTCATGTGTATCCCCGGTCGACTCTATTTACTTCCCAAGATTTTTGAAAACTGGGAATTGCTCCTTCTTGATGGAGAAGAAGAGGAGATAGAACATTGGATTCAGCAGAAGGAAAACATTGGCGAGACAGTACATATTGAACCGGACGATGGCTCCGGCGATGAACAAGATGCGGAGATCAACTCTAGCAAGAGGTTTCCTATTCGTCTCCTGGAAGATGAAGAGTAAAAATACATTGAAAAAGATACATAAAGAATTGCATATTTTTAAAAAGAAGAAGGAAAACATCAGACAAAAATGATAATGGAACAAAGAAGTAAACATCCTTACTAACAAGTACATAAAACATAAATGACAAATGACTGTCTTCGAAATTCTTCAGTACTAACAATACATGTTTGTTTTCATTTCTCTCTGTGTCTCCGGAGCCTCCAACCGCCCCCACGCCTCTAAATACATTTTTCGTTTTGCATCTTGCATCATTCTCTTATTTACTCATAGTAGAGTGACGATTGAATGATGCAACTAATTTGTCATCATCTGTATCCGGTCGACAACCAAGAGCTTCTCGAAAAATAAAGACTTCAACTATCCAGATAATGGATAGCAATCACCTAAGCATGGGCCACAAAGATATGTCTCAATTTGCAAATACATCTGAAACAGTTACGGGCACTAGTACAAATGCACCAGAGTCGAACACAATGTTAAATGGTGTGCCCGATGAAACATCACCCTCCGCATCTTCTAAACGTCCCGCATCTGTCGCTTTCCCCTCATCGAACGATATTCAACCTATCCGCACCACTAGTAATACGCATGTTACACTTGCTGCCTCTTCTACCGAACAGAAACGAAACGGGCATTCAGAAACAAATAAGAAGCCAAAAAATTTAGCGCCTCTGAAACGAGATGGGAAAAATTTATCCGAAAAGAAAATCAGGCGACTGGAAAAGAATCGTCTCAGCGCACGCAATTGCCGCCGCAAGAAAAAGGAATACACACAGAATCTGCAGCATGAAATAAATATCCTTGAGGGAGAGAACCTAAAGCTTCGTCTTCAATTACAAATCGGACAAGAAGCGGAACAATCTGTTTTAGAAGAGCAGATGCGTGTCACTGAAGAGTTGGATGCTTTGCTCAAGAGCGGTGCGTCAGATTCAGATGTACACGAAAGTATAGAGGAATTCAAAGAACGATTTGCAGACTATGGCCGTGATCGGAGATCAGCCATTGAGTACCATTTGAGAAATGTCGAGAGATTACTTATGCCTACAACAACAACAACTGTTGCGATGCGTGCGTTACAAGGTGGCAGTGCTAGTTTGATTATGAACAGCGCCACTGAAGTTGATTGTAAAACAGAGAAAGAACAAGTTGTAAAAGGTGATATGAATGATGCGCAAACGAGTGAACATAAGACGGACTCTCTAACAGATTCAAAAATCACGTCAGTGGATACATCCATGCAACCTTACCCCAAAGATGTCAGCAAAATGGACCCAAAAAATATGTTCCAATATCTTGTGAACTTTTTGGCAGTCACACCTGAACAAGCATCCGCACTTAGAGATTCTCGCCTCGTCGCTAAGGAATTAGATTCCGCGCTGGCACAAGCATTGTCAACGTTACAGCAGTTACGAGACAGTCTTTCTACAGTTGGTCAGTCATTGGAGCATGAGTTCTCTGAGATCCGTTCTATATTGACATCAAGGCAATCGGCTAAATTTTTAGTTTGGGTCGCTAATAATGCCCCTGCCATGCACATGTTAAATGAGGTATGGACTACGGCTTATACCGGACAATCTGTCGGTGATCAATCTAACCAGGACGACGAATGAAAAATGAAAAATGACTTCCTAAATATCCGCGATGGGTCGGTGGATTCAAGTTCAAAAATCATAACGGACAAAAAAACTTTCGATGACAAAATAAAAAGACAACAGAGCCTTTCTTGAATATAAACTACTTACTTAGTATTCCTTTACCTCTCAGACAGGAGTAGTTGAAGTATGTCTACTACTAATAGCGATGAGCTGTTATCTTTACTACTGGATCTAAAACCTATTGGTGACTTGGCCAAAAATTTTGATCTTGACATTAGTTCATGGTGAGTGGTGAATCAATCATTGAAATTCAAAGATTCACGTTCGTTAGTAAATGTAAAACTGAATTCATTCGTTCGCATCCACTTTTACAGCCTTCAAGAGTATATCGACGAACTCTTATCCGTTGGTCATGAACTGACATCAGAAATAGCGGAGAACTTGAGGAAACACTCGTCTACTCAAACTAATTTTGCTCGAGCGGCTTTAGTCCTTCAGAATTCCTCCAGCATTTACAGTCGCAAGGTGGAATACCTCCACACATTGGTATACAAGACTCTGAATTCCTTAATAAATAATGCGAATGAGAAGAATTCTTCAAAACAGTCCAGAAGCCGAACAAACGCTGATCCTGATATCGATGCATTTGAGGAATACGATCTTGATCTCGATTTCCTACCGTTAGGAGAGGATATACTGCCCACGGATGATACCGGAGAATATATCAACCTTGATGATGAATCAGAGATTATGGGCGCTAAAGTTTCTAGTGGCAACGATACTTTGGACATGACTCTTGAGAACGCCCAGAGAGCTTCACCAAGTATTATGAATCTTTCGGCTGGTGTTGGAATGTCAGGTACAAGATTTGATCAGACGCTGACCACAGTCACTGCAAATAAAAACTCTATGAACTCTCATGCTGCTAATAATCTCTTGCGAAATATATTAGATGGAAATGCTGCTGCCAGTGGCAAAGACCCGTCCCAAGCCACATTAAGATTGATGAACGGGGCATGTGACGTTGCAGAAACTGGAGCATTGCACATGCCAGGAACAGGAATGACTTTCCATCTCAATCATGAAGAAGATTATGGTTATAGCGCTCGAGCTTCACTTAATATGTCTGCAAACGAAGACTTTTTGAATGAAAGGAACGATGATGCACCAGTCGAATTCGACAACTACGATGATGGTGCGTTTGATGATGACAACGATGACAACGGCGGATCTGGCTTTGAGCTCAACAATTCCATCAGTGACCATTCAACTGGAAATGCTGCCACATTAGGACAAGATGCCTACATGGCCAAATCAGCTAAACCCGTTGAACTTGATCCTTGGGCAATGTTAGATCCTCACGATGTAGGTGATACCAAACATAAACCACTCCATGTGGGGAACACTTTGCGTCTTCCACATGACTGTGAAGAGCTTCCTTCAGACTCTGTCACTGGTGCTAGGACAAAAAAGATTCCAAAGGCCAAGCTTGTAAAAGAAAAGGAAGTTGATTATACTTTTAGGCTTTCTACCTTTTCTACAGATAATTTCGATTCTACGATTGTATCAGTGAAGGAGGCTCTGAAGAGAAGGTCCTCATTGGATGAAAACGAAACGGATGGTATGAATGACAAATCACTAAATTGGCAATTGCCAAATAATCCATTGATATTTGAAGACGAATTCCGATACATAGCGAAGGCGGAAGTCAAGCGAAAGACGACTGAAAAGCGCAAGCTTAAGCGCCTACAAATGGAAAAGTTATCATTATCGACTGCTGCGATTGTATCAAACCAACGTTTTGAGGAAATGTATCATGATGATGAAGACGATGAAGGAATTGGATTTGATATAGGTGGTGGCGACGATGACTACAGTGTGAACAATAAGTACGATTCGCATCATGCGCATGAATCAGTTGGTCAAGACTTCGGAGGCATTTTTGGCGCCTACTCAAGTGATGAAGGAAATGAGGAACGCACTTTTGAAGAGCTTTGTCGTGTACATTTAAGAGAATTTGCAAAAGGTGCAGAAAAGTATGCCATGGAGTCTCAATTATCAAAACGTGTCGATAGTTGGCAATCTAAAGTATCTATTGTCCTCCAGGAGGAAGAAGAAAGACCAGAGTTTGATATTCAGTCTTATAGTAACCGGATCCTTTCAAACGCACAACAAAATATCCAGAATAAAGAAAAGTCTATTTCTGATGACAGCGGTGAAATTCCATTTGTGAATGTGACCAAGGATCAAGAGCCATATGACGTCTCGCGTCTATTTCTAGCTTCTCTCATGCTTTGCAATTCCGAAAACATTAAGTTTTCGGGAATTAACGTCGGTCAAGTTACGTCTCCAGACCAGCTTTGTGTAAAAGTACTCAAGGCTAACATTGACTCTCATGTAGACGACTATTTCGGTAATGAAGTTGAAAACCACGTATCAGTTCAACAGATGGTCACAAATTAAGTTGTTATTATAGTTTGTTAATTCTCGCATAGCGCAGAAAGATACTTTTAAGGGGATCCATTATGAGAATATTGTTTACAATTTTAGATGCTTATAAAAAGTCCCATCGATTCGTCACTTCTATACCAATCATTCTTCCAGCAGCATCATAACCGTACTCACTGTTCATTGGAATAACGAAAACAGTGTAAGAGAAGAGGATAAGAATTCTAACGACGTAAGAGCAAATTTGATACTTACTTTGGATGCATGGAATCATTTGACATTAGAGGATTCCATGGCATGTCATTCTTTTCAGCATGGTTGTTCTTGTAAAACTCTACCATTTCTTGAGTTAAATTGTATGCTTGTTCCTCACCTATACTAACAAGTTGAAGCTTTACATCATCTTCTTTTAGGATATTCCAAATCTGTCCTTGTTTGTTGATGTAATCGATACCATGATCCGTCATCATCTCTGGGGGAGCGAATACTTGATTGTCGAGCTGGTGAGCAATTTGACGCTTGGCGTTATCTAATAATTTAGTGCTTTGAATTCCAATAAATTTCAATATGACACCCATTTTTGCAGGAACTTGTTTTGCGGGGAAACTAGGAAGTATAAATCGAGGTAAACCACTGCTGAGTAGACAGGCAGCAGAGCCATGAGGATTCGTGTCAGGAGAATCAAACATAGTGACGTTTAACCGATTGATCAGGCGTTTTAAGTCTCCACCGAAACCTCTTTCTTCACCATCTCGATGGATCCACCGAGATTCATCATCACCGGAGAACAGAAAAGGGACTAAGACTCGCTTGATATCATTGATTCCTGATAGAATTACAATTATATCATACCCCGCAAATGGATTCAGCCTCTGTAGCTCTTGATGATGTTGCAAACGTTCAATCCACTTGATTTTCCCTCTAGAAACACTACTAAATTGTTCATCGGTACGATACAACTCATTCCAATGATGATGTAACTTCTCGTCACGACCAACATCCTTTAGGTTGAGATTCGTTTCATTTCTAAGCTCGGATACATGCATTGTCATCCATTTGATAGTGCAACCTGGCTCCGCGATCACTGACCAATACACTGGCCTTCCACCACTGATTTTGCTAATTGTCTTTGCAGTTGATTCTGGAAGATATGGATATGACACACTGGATCCAACACCCCGTGCTATCGAGTCTCCCAGAAATAGCAATCGTAAAGGTTTCTTTGATAGTGACTTGTTCATCGCATTTGAATGAAATGCCTTGAACATGTAATCAGAAGAATATCTCTGTAATTCTTCGTTTCTATCATCGTCATCAAGAGTTGTCAATACATTACTACCACCATCTCTAACAGCTTCTATTTCAACACTATCACTAAAGACAGCTACTACTCCATGTACCGGAGAAAAAGGAATAGGCGCCTTGTTCCCAAAGGATCGTCTATATTTTAGTAACAACGAAATGCCTTGACTGAAGAAAACTAAGAGAAATACCACGAGAAAGCCACACTGATAAAGCAAAATTTTCAGGATTCTTTTCAGAACTTTTTTTCGTTTCTCTTTTTTGGTGGTTTCGTTGTTGTTGGTATCCAAAGCATCTCTGGTAAATGATCCATGTGTATTAGAGTCTTTATCAAGATTCGTATTGAGAGTTTTGTGAATCTCAACTTCGTCGTTTGATTCGGATGACTGCGTTGTGAATTCAACAGAGCCCATTGAACTGAATGAGTGTTTACTACCGAGGTTTAAAGGCTCACGACTTTCTTGTGAAGAGATGATTGGATTTCCAATTTTCGTATTAATATTGTCGGTGGTACAACGTTCAGACGATAAATGTTCGATAATCTGTTTTGGGTTCTGTTTCAAGCGGAGGAGTTCAAGACTCTGTCGACGGGTCACTACCATTTCACAATCACAAATATATACAGTTTAGAGTATATCTCTGATCAATCAACAAGTCTATCGATGTCGATGGATAGTTTGTTTTTTGTTTGAGTTCAATTGTGTTTTTTTGCTTTTTTGTGGGCGCTCTTGGTTGTGTGCGTTAACGGTCGAGGCGCCGGTAACAAGGTGGGGAGTGTTTATGAATTTAGATTACTGAAGAACAAAATAGTAGGTTAACTGTTAACTGTTAACTCTCTACTCTCTACACATCAATGAATGTTCATTGACTTTTGAAGAAGGCGCATTGCTCCTGAATCTAAAAGTCAGTCAGGACACATAAGTTATAAACAGAGATATACTCAAGGTTGCATGGGAATTATGGAACATTGTATTTTTTCAGAGCCAGAAGGAGGTAACGTACCTACCAATAACTGTCAAGAACAATCAATGCTGCAGAATTCTGAAGATTCGATAATGGATGATAACGAATTGAACCAATCCATTGATATATTGGGTAAGTTAAGATATGTATTGTATATATACAATGAAAGTTATCTTTTGAATGTCATCTTAAAAGTTGTTTCTGAAAAATAAAAATACACACAGCAAAGGATGTTCAAGCATTGTTACTTTCCAATGAATTTCGCAGAGTTGTGAGTTCCACTGGGAATGTTCTTACCGTAGCAACTAGGCATGCTCCAGGAATAGCAATCAATGTAATGCTAATGCCCATATCTGTACCCGCACGGCTTTTTGGAACAATCTGGGATGTCACTAGTAGTCAAGTTCATGGTGGACTACTCTCTCTTCATGAACATTTTATTGGTAGTGACGATCTTAACTCACTATCCAGCAATGGAGGTACAATGAAATCAAGCTCATCTCCGAATAACTTACTCGATTGGGCAGGATCTATGGTGCCTATGATACAATCCGTAGCTATGCATGCGAAAAATGAGATTGGATCGTCTGTATGGAATTTACTCGGAATGAGCTCACTTCAGAACGACACTAACCTGACTCTAGATTGTCTGGATAGTGATATTTCTAATACAACCTGTAGTTCTACAGATAGTACCAGCAGCGATGAGGACAATTCTTCTAATGAAGATCAGGAAGGTTGCTCAGCCATAAATGTGGAAGATGTATATTCAATCCGAATCTGTGATCATGTTTTTCAATCGAAACATGGCATGTCTAACTACATCACGTTGAAGTCAAGCGATGGTGACGAGCAAAAAATCTTAATGGAAGAACTCTTTTTCTCCATGACCGAACGGGCATTACAGCTTGTGGAAGATAACATACGCTTTGATTCTATCCAAACAGGTACAGGAGACAATATCGATCATTTGATTCATTGGAAAGAGGTGGGCTCAAGTGTAAAATTGATGAAGAAGAATCAAGACAACTGGACTTCTCCAAACGCATTGCGTCAACTGGAAACTGAAGTATTACTTTGGACCGGAAGATTCAATAGTGCTTGTTTATCTTACGGAAAAGAAATACCACTGTTCAAAGCACGTGGTATAATACCCAATAAAAGCCCTCTTCAATTGATGGAACTGCTATATGACAGTGCACAATGTCAGAAATACAACAGATACTCAAATGGGCGTAAAGATATTTGTATTTTAGAAAGCGACCCTCACAGTATGTGCAAGATAGTTGAAAATGAAACAAAGATTCCTCTCACCGGAAGAGTTATTCAAATGAAAGTTTTGATGTTCGTGAAACCTCTCGTCGAAGGCGGGTACATAATTATATCGCGATCGGTTCATAATGGACAGTTCAATATTACGCCTAAGATTGGCAAACAGAATGAAATCATTTGGTCCATAAATATTCTTCGATGCATAGATGATCCTCTTAAAACTGATCTAACTGTGATGACACAGGCTAATACTTCCATGATACCACTGTTTTTTGCTGAAAAGGTAAGTCAATAGTTTTTTACAAAATTTTGTTGAGAGTTCAAACAAATGACACCTCTAATCATGATATTATCTCAAAGGTTGGTACTATGTGCCTAGTGGATTTTTTCAACGACTTGAGAAACATGTAAACTATTTTAAAAATTGTAAATCCGAATAATGTTTGTCGTAATCGTGATCAGATCGTAGGTTTGAAAATATTTTTCTAAAAAGAATTCGCAGTGCATCGTGGAGTACTTCTTGCGTCATGTCATGAATGAGTCAGCAGGATCTACTGTTAGGGCTGATCTAAAATTCCGTTGAAGAGCTAAATTGCATATAACTTCAATATTCAGACCAAATGTCTTTTTTGTTCAACATGTAAAAGGCATGTGTTATATGTGCTGACTCAATCATTTTGTTTCGTGGCGATGGAGACACGCAGCCGAGGCTGACTCAAATCTCTCGATATCACAAATTATCTGACGCACCATATATATCTTACACCGTAAGTAGTCTGGCGTTGTCAAACATCTGAACACAAAATCACAACTTAATAGTAAGTTTTACTTTGAGCACAACGTATCTTGAAACATATCGTGAAAGTTTATAAAATCAGGAACTTATATCTATCTAAAGCTTCAATGGTCGAAGCATTAATAGTTCGTCTTTTATAACGTTTACTCTCAAATCTTAATTCACTACACCCTTTATTCTAACTTGTCGCTAACCTCTTTTGCTCTAAACTCTTATATGAAAAGGACCGAGTTAAGTTGTCTGTACAGATACCGAATTTCACTTGTTCATTATCATCATCACATGCCTGGCATTGTTACAAGTCAATCCTACTCTGCAGCGCCTTCACCATCACATCATACACATCTATCCTCACCTGTTACTCTTGATTCTGACGAGTCTAGTTTAAATCACCTTGACCATCATTCTCCAGATTTCGATTTTGATATAAATCCTTTTTTTGAAATGAATTATGAACGAGACGATTATAATGGGGATATCGCACACATGCAAGGTGTCGCACCACCATCATCCATCAGTATGTCAATGTTCGATGAATACGAAGATTTCAATACGAATGGAAATACACATTACAACATAGAAACACAAGCTGATATAACCACGTCAGCAGAAGATCTTGCACGTATTGTTTCTAATGCAAGTGTCCCTGAGTTTCTTTATCAACTAACAAAAATGCTGAGTGACGAACATGATAATATAATTGAATGGGTCGGTGGTAAGTACTGATATCATGACATGTACTTTGCTGTTACTTTGAATGCAATGATTTGTTCAACTGATATGCATCTTTCATATTGACCAACAGGTAAGATTGAGGTTCACGATCCCCATCGACTGGAGAGCGAGGTTCTCAACAAATACTTTCGACACTCTAAGTATGCTTCATTTCAAAGACAATTAAACTATTTTGGTTTCAGGAAGCTAGCCGGGAAAGGAAAAATGGCACCGTGCTCCTATGTGAATGAGAACGCCACTCCAGATCTGAAGAGTCTTTTACGAATGAAGGTGAGCATAATCTCATATTTGTTATCGCTTTCATTTACTCAGGCAATAGTATTCTAATTCATCTTTTCCCTTTTTATCAAATAGAGAAAAACAAGTGCCACCACTAAAGATGAAAGTAGCAGCCAGGACAAACCAAAGAAAACAATTGTCACGAAGACGAAAGCAGCTAAAACTCAACTTGGTAAACGAAACCGACGAAATTCAGAGGAATGTGATTCAGGGCCAATTGCAAAGATTGCAGTAGGTAAAGGTGTAAGACATGGACTGAATGGATACTTGAGAGCGCCTACAAACGGTACCGATAATACCAATGATTTCGCAGGACAGCAAGATTGGAAAAATTCATCATCTATGGCTGCCACAATCTCGACAACACACTCTTCAAATCAAAGCCTCGACACAGAAGGTGAATTTATGTTCTTAGATCCTTCACAGCTTGGAATGGGACTTGATAACAATCTTGCTGAGTTGGATAGGACCGTGAACAGTGCTAATAATTCTTCGCTCTTGTTCAATGAGACTGAGCAGCTTGGTATGAATCGCGAATCGTCATTGGTTGCATTAGCCATGATCCCATCACTGAGTTCATTTGATCATCTACAAGGTGAAGACAAGCCTGAAGAAAAGGAATCCAATCACGCTCTCACTGACTTTCCAGACCTTGGATATTACATTTCATGAATGTTCAATGATATTCACTCCTACATCTTTTAAATAGACCCTCATGTTCAAACTAAAATTGTATAATTTTATTATTTTCAACTCTATATTGTCAAGGTTCATATGTTAGTGCTGTGATGGAAACCATTCCACGTGTTTCGTGTGATGTGAGAGAATCAAGCTGGAAGCTGGGCTGTTTTTTCAGACCGGCTCCCGCTACCCGCTACCGCTAGCTAGAGGAACTACGAGACTACGAGACTACGAGAGGTACAAACATAAAAACTAATTTGTTGGAACACCAACCATCTCACACTACTCTGACCATGTCAAGACTAATTAACAGTTGCTTGGTTGCAATAATTGCTATAATATTTTCTTTCGTTGCACCTGTAAATACGATCAAGTTCAAACTTAGCCAGATTCTCTTTGAAGAAAACTATGAGGAGCTTCAATTACCAGTCTTTCCACGACGAAATCTCGAAGAAGAGTTGGGAAAGTATGAGTATAACTGTTTGATTTCATCTGCTTTATCTACTAATGGAGGTATATGTTTGGCAGAGAGAAATAGTGATGATCAATCCTATCTCGCCCCTTCGATTGCGCCCATCAAAAAGCCTGAATATGGAGTGGATGCATCTTTTCCTATGCATAACAGAGATCGGTATTATTCTGAAAAGCAAAAAAACGACGCTTTGTCTGAATCCTATTCTCCCTATATGAATGGCTGCAAGAAATACTATAAGGAGGAAGCTAAAAAATGCGAGAGATCCGATGATGATCGGATGGATGTGTGTCGAAATCAACCCCCGGTGATGCAAAATTACACTCTACTTGGATTTCAAAAGACCAAGGTCCCAGAAGATCTCATGAATCAGATACTAAGTTTTTGGGATCATAACAACGATTACGCTTCAAAAGAGAAATGGCACCCTGGTGATATTCATACCAATCATTGGGATGTTCCTACCTTCATGCTGTCTCTTAATAATCCACATCTGAAGCAAGGAGGACCAACTTTGAGGAACAAAATATGGGAGTCAACAAGAAAACAGCTACAAAATTGGATAGATGTTGAAGCAGATGCAATGGGTACTGCTCATTTTGATCTTTCTCCTGCTAGCTTGTATGGCATCAGGGTATACAAGCGTGGTTCTGTACTTGCCCCGCACGTTGATCGTCTTCCTCTGGTTACTTCTGCCATCATAAATGTTGCTCAGAATGTGGAAGAACCCTGGCCTCTTGAAGTTATCGGACACGATGGAAAGGCATATAATATTACATTGGAACCCGGAGAGATGATTCTCTACGAGAGTCACTCCATTATCCATGGTGAGTACTTGTGACTGGTTGCACCTACGTCTTTATAGAGCGAATATTTAACCTATCTATGCACCCTAGGACGCCCCTTTCCACTGAAAGGTGATCTATATGCCAATATCTTTGTTCATTTTGAACCTACGGGACATTGTGTACGTCATGAAGATCGTATCAATGGTGTGAAAGTTGCTGGAGACGCTGAAGAATTATACAATAGGGAACAGAGAAAGTTGTCGAATCAAATAGATGTAGACAGAAAGAAAATGGACTCACAATCCATTTTTCCTTTTTACATTCACGACCATACGAAAGAAGCTAACAGGTGGAAACAAATCGATGTATACCAAAAGAATAAAAAAGAACTTAGTATCGCGCCTCCTCCCCTCTATATTAACGAAGCTGCTGCTCTTGGGCATTTATCTGCACTCAAATCTTATTTAGTTGAAAATAACAATGATCCAGCTTGCTTAGATAAAGCTGATGTGAATGGTTGGAGACCAATTCATGAAGCAGCAAGGGCTGGTCAAACAGAAGTTATTAAATGGCTCATTGAACAAGGTGTCGATATCAACGCAAGGACGAATAACGGACTGGGGGCATCGCCTTTGTGGTGGGCTGAGGAGACTCTCGGATCCAAGCATGAAGCGACGAAGGTCTTAAAGAAATCAGGTGCTTCTAAGATTTCTCCCGAATTCAAATAATATTTATAAGACTTTTTGTAGTGTCTTCAGAAACCAGGAGTTTTTTGTCATTTTCCCCGAATTCAAAGAATGCAATAGTCATACTCGTAAACGAATTAAGGTAATAGTAAGATTACTCCCGAATAAAAAGACAATTTTAACTACGGAGTGTAATAGTTTTTCAAGTTTTTCATTTAGATTTGTGAAAGGGTGATTTTTATTCCTTTTTTGAGTCTTGTTTCCCGCGGACGCAGTTCTTTTCCCGCTGTTTTCATTCGCGTGCTTGAGTCACACAAAGCAATCATCGTCAATGTAGATATAGGTTCACCATACAAAGTTGTTTTATGGTTCAATCTTCTTCAAACGAGGTAGTTTTATTGGTGAACGATAATCAAATTGAATCCATGTCTCCTGGAACCGTAACCGTTCCTCTGTACAATGCAGATGCCGCCTTATCAATTCCAAAAAATGTGGCTGATGGTTACCTTATCTTGTTAAGTGGTGGTTTGAAAAGTGCCAAGGCTGTTGCCAGTCGGCAGAACAAATATGAATCCTCAGACCCCATTTCTTCTGGGGGCGAATCTACAGCTCAGTCGTATGACTCTAGGCGACTAAGTGCAGATGAACGTTCGGCCATCAGTTTAGCGTTTGCAGCACTGACCGATGGAAATGTAATTGAGGCCATGTTCGGAGTGGAATCAAACGGAGGAATTCGTGGTAAAAATACATCCCAAGTTGCATTTAATGCTGTGAAAGATGCCAAGCAAGCCCTCATCGATGCATCTAGTTCCAGTGAGTCAATAAAGCAACTTGCTGTGGAGACATATTGCAAATGCTTTGAAGTAATCCTCCAATATCACCTTGGACTAGAGTCCGTCGGATTCATCATGTACTGCATTAAACATCATAAAATTAGAGAAACTGCCGTAGAAGACTTAGAAAAAGCGTTTCAGCAGTTGAACGAGGCAGTTGCTGCGTCTATTTAAGCCGGTTCTGTCCATCGAAATGAATGAATCCACAATAAGGGGTGATATACATTTCGTTGCAAAACAAAATGAACGAAATCGATCACATTACATATCTATTTATTAATATAATCATGAATTTAAGTTAAGTATCGGTATATTGATAAAATTAGCGTCATCAAGTACTGAAATTCATGGGATACATATGTATTGCATACGATCTTATAAGTTACTAAGCTCATCGTGATCTTTAAGTCCAGGATCATAGCAATACGTTTTAAATTGTTCTCTCTTTTCAATGTAAGAGATTGATGCTGCCGCAGGACTTACGCTTGGAAGGCACAGGCACTCAATCTTTGATTGATTCGATTTCGAAATGTACTTTTTAAAAGCCTTTTTCGACATTTCATTTGGACCAGGCCTTAGATCACCTGATAACCACCAATCTTGAAAATGTCTATTGAATAATCGACATTGTTCGAATCCGTTTGCGAATACAATACGTCTAATGGTGGAATATTTAGAGCAAAGTCCTTGTAAATCATTTGGCTCTTCCATTTTAATGTCTTTATCCAAGCTTCCTTTCCGCTCGCATTCTTTGACAACGTCCCAAAGTATAAATCCTTTGCTAGTGAATAATTCCAGCTGATCTTTATAAGATAATATCGGTTCTTGATTGATTATATACTTGCAAAGAGCGAATGGTTTCCCCGTTGACGATATTCCCTCAGATCTTCGAAAACCAAGACAGTCCCCTGCAATCCACCAAAATGCATTCTGCGAGTGACTGAAGTATTCTCTCTTTTTTAATGATGTAATGGACGGGTGAGTTCCTACAATAAGTGTATGCGGTTTTACACAGGATTCAGGATCGAAGTCAGTATGTAAAACGGCACCAAGACTGTTCGTACGATTTTGAGTGTCATTCATCCATAATTCGGAATTCGTATTCGATAATTTGCCCATACTTTCAGGAACATTTTTTTTCATCTTCTTGTCAGGACATTTAGGCGACTTATCGATATTCGTGATAGAGTTGACATCAGAATTAGACTTCAAAAAACTTTTTGATTCAATCGTTTTTCTTTTCATAACAGAACTTGTAAAGGCAGCTGAGATCGGATTAAACGCGGTAGCGAGGATGATTACAAGTCTTCGTCTTATAGGCTTTGAGTTTTGTTTGTATGATGACATAGATAGCCATATCAAGTTTACTTTCGATGACACAAAGAAAGCCTCTAAGTAAAACCGGAAGGAAGAAGGAAGATGAAGGATGAAGGATGGAGAACAAAAATGAACAGGTTTGAATTTATTTCCAGTACTTCAGTTTCTTCATGGGACTCAGCATCGCCAGAAAAGACATGCTTCTTTTTCACATTTCACATTTTTCTTAGCGAGCGAGAGAATAGCTGATTATCTAGGTATCACACTCACTCATTTATAAAATAAAAACGAGCAAATGGTATTTCAACTTTGTGGATCTAAAGCAGATGAGGTAATTGAGGCTGTTTCAGACAGTTCCGCAGGAAAACTGTCTTACGTCGGCTTAGCTGCATACCGTTCTTTGAATCATAAGCATGCATGGCACCACCACAAACAGTGGAACGTTACAACGGGAAAGCTTGTCGGAGATTTGCAGCAAACTCCAGTGAGTGATATTTTTAGTAAAACACATGATCCAGATCAAGGACACTCGAATTATTTTCCGGATAAGATGAAGGAAATGATCAGTAGGACGAAGGTTTGGTGTGATGTCATGAGTCTGGGACCTCCAGATGGCGTATTTATGGTAAAAATCCAAGAGGCACTTTTGAACATTGCAGAAAACGCAAAGGGCAATGAAAAGCCAGTTATTGTGCGATTTATGTTTGGAAATATTGTTGTAAGTGTATTTGAGTGTTTGTCATTATTCAACATTTTTTCGCACGAAGCATTTTTTATCGAGACCGTTTTTTTACATTTATCAGGGAATGCCCATTAATGGAAATAAACTAATCAAGGAAATGACAAAGAATCTTCCCAAAGATTCTAATATCCAAGTTTGGGTAGGAGCGTGGAGGAAAGGTGTCTCTTGGAATCATGCAAAATTGATTGCTGTTGATGGTCGTTATCTTCACACGGGTGGACACAACATGTGGGATAGGCATTATTTGGGAAAAGATCCTGTACACGATCTATCTTTGGAGATGGAGGGCCGTATTGCTCATGACGGACACTTGTATGCCAACACACAATGGGATCATATCAAGCACAAACAGAATAATTTGCTTGGATACATTGCAGATAAGATTCCTGATAATCTTCCTTTACTTTGGCACAACAGAGTTATAATTAGTGAGTATCCTATCGGAAAAGCAACATGGTGGGCACCTCGCTATAATCCAAACTTAGTACCTAGATATGAGAATCCAGAAGGAGTGTCACCTGTCTTGTCAATCGGGCGTTTGGGTACACTTACCTACAAACATCGTCCTGCAGATGATGCTGTGATTGCTATGATTGACTCTGCCAAGACTATCATTCATTTGGCTCTACAAGATCTTGGTCCAGTTTGTATTCCAAATACAAAGGTTGCATTGCCAGGCACCACCTGGCCCAAGCCGTACTTGAATGCCCTTGCAAGAGCTATTTGGGAACGTGAGGTTGATGTCGAAATTGTTCTCAGTAACCCTGGTTCCATGCCTGATGGTCTTGGTCCTCTCGATGCATGCTACGGAAATGGATGGTCGTGCGTTGATGTTGCTGCCGAAATCATCAAGAGGATTAAGAAGCAGTTCCCCAATGCGGATGATGCTGGACTGAGGAAAAAGGTCGAGGAGAACCTTCGTATATGCTTCATTCGTCATGCAAAAACAAATAAGTATAAAAGTGGCATGACGATTGGAAATCACACCAAACACTTTATAATTGATGGCATCGCTAGTTATACTGGTAGTCAAAACCTGTACGTCTGCGACTTAGCTGAATGGGGTGTTGTGATTGATGACCCAGCTGTTACAAAAAAGATAATGGATGATTTTTGGCATCCTCTTTGGCAGGCATCTTACACTGGGGAAGACTGCGATGTAAATGCTGTTATGGATGGATTGAAGATTGAAAGGGACGGTGAGCCTGTGAATGCCTTTACTTTGGATGGAAGGAACAAACTTGAGCAAGCTGCTGCAGGAAACGCACATCGTTCCGCTGAACATGGTATGTACTCCGTCGAAATTACTGCGGACATCGAGAAGACAGCTTCGGAAGATACTGTAAAGAGCGAGACCGTATCCGAAACTGTACAAGTTGATGACGAAGCGGCGAAAGAAGTTACCGAACCAAATTTCAAGGTGGTCAACGATGTTGCTCCTAGCACCGGAATAGTTTGCTGTGCATAACGGAATTAGCTGTCGCAGATCAGTAGGATATAGGGAAGTTCAGATTGATTAGTAAAATACTGAAAACATAAATTTAAAAACTGTTTGTTAACAATGATCAATTATGCAAATGAAACATCGTAATTATATTGTTTAGCCAACGTAACGAAGGAGTAGCCCGCTGGATCCAAGGGCCCATCCCATATTACCGTACTCTTTGAAAAACTTCACATTGTACAAATTTCCAGGAATATCATTCGCACTTTTATCAAAGGTAAAGTTCTTACCCTTATCCTTGCTCACGTACATAGTATTCGAACCTCCAACAGCCCATACTTCATCCTCATTCCTGTATGCGACATCGGTGATTCCGTATCCTCCAGTTTTGATGTTTGCCTCATTGAAATCAAAGGATTCTTTTGTCAGGTCTACCTCATTGGGGCTGATAAATAACTTTCCACCGTTCAAAGTCATCCACAATCCCTTCTTAATATCCCCTTCCACGAATCCCATGTTTTGAATACGACGGGGAGTCCCTCTGTTGTGAGGAATCCAAAAGTCCTGACCCGGTTCCCATGTCAAGAAAAAGTTACCACGGGAAGAAACTGCAAGATATGCGCCTTCTTTGTCCCTCACTTGATTAATAATAGATCCGGTGAAATAAGACGCACCTGATACTCCACTGGAACTGATACGGTTCAGAGTAGCATCAATGGTCTCTTTCACCTGTGCTTTCCAATTACGTCCAGCATTTTCAGTTACATAAACAGCTCCAGAAGATGTAGTCATTTCAGCCTTGGATGGTCCAAGAGCAAGGATTGATGTTGGTTCACCTGGTAATTTAGGAGATAGAGGAATACGCTCCCAACTCTTTCCTGCATCCTTGGTGTGTAGCAAAAGAGTCGGTTTACCAAGAACCCATCCTTCTCCATCCTTGAATGATACTACTTGGAAACGATAT
>Ga0213868_10001376_pt1 | contig 23341 bp, 17 predicted proteins | sample PICome_9_FD_160087 | JGI IMG/M metagenome (GOLD analysis project Ga0213868, IMG submission 160087) | Coastal seawater microbial communities near Pivers Island, North Carolina, United States - PICO127 | ecosystem: Environmental > Aquatic > Marine > Coastal | place: USA: North Carolina... | reverse complement strand
TCGATCTTCCACATGTCGAGGAATCCGGTTATTACGGGACGTGGCCACGGTCCGGCGGTATTCTTGAAAAGTGGCACGAGCGATTGGCAATCGTGTCCAAGGGGGCGGGTGGATATCTAGCAAAGAGACCACGCGATGGCATTTCTGCTTCGGCTTGGGTACGCCGGGCGCTTTGATCATCAGCAGCGAATGCAACCGATAGATTAGGTGGCAGATTGTTGTGCGGCTTTGTTAGATAAGGCCGGCTGGTGTATCACCCAGCACAAACTCGACGCGATCCGCAAACCCTATATCATGGGTCACTACCGTTGCCCATACATCAGCCGAATGGTTTCGGTTGGGAATATCCAGCTCAAACAAGGTGTCCTACATGCTAACGCCGTTCTCTACAAACCATTTGCGTCCAAACTCGCCAAGGGAAACCTAGAGACGATGAAAGCTTTTGTCTCATTCGCCCTACCCGAATGATTTGTGTTTATGATAAATAAAATATGGTGTTAGTGTTTTCGTGAGCCTTTCAGCATACCAACGGATGAATTCGTAGGGGGCTTTTCTGGGCTGTCTTGATGGCCGCCAGGTGGGGGCGGGCGCGAGTGTCGATCTGTTCCAATCCCCGAATGGCGTAAATGCCTACGATGAAATCTGGGTCGTCAATAGACCTTGCGAGCAGCGGCGCCCCAACATCTACGACCCCCAATCGACAAAGTTGTAGTCCTGCTTGCCGCTCCGGCCGCGGCTAGAATTGGTTACATGGTAACCGGCCTCGCCAAACAGCGTGGGAATGGATTTCACCGGAAGCTCGTAACTCTCGCAGTGGGCCTTGTTACCGCTGCCCTTCCCAGAATCTCGTTGAGAGCGGTGATTGTGGGCACCGAGCGTGGTCTGAACCATGCCGGTGGCCATGGCGGAACGGCCCGGGGAGCAGACGGGGCAGGTCACCACGGCATTCTCATAGCGCACACCCTCTCTGGCCAATCGATCGAGGTTGGGCGTCTCGATGGTGGTCTCACCGTAGCAACCAAGGTGCGGCGAGGCGTCTTCAACAACAATCCAAAGGATATTGGGGCGATGGCCATCGGCAGCGTTCTGAGCGGGCGCAGAATTCAACGGCATTGTTAGGGATATCAGGATGATCGGCGGGAAGGGTTTAATCATCTGCCCTTCATAGTCCGACGTTTCAATCGACACACGAGAGAAATGATCTGTTTGGCGCCGCATTCGATTGCCTTGAATCGCTCTATTGCCGTTTAATGAAGCCATGTGCCATTGCAAACCAATCTGTATCGCCCTGGCTCTGGGTTTCACCTTGGTAGGATCTGCGGCAGCTCGCAGTCCCAATGTTGTTATCTTCCTAACAGACGACCAAGGTTGGGGCGATTTGAGTTTCAATGGGAACACCAATCTTTCGACTCCCAACGTGGATTCCCTAGCTCGAGACGGCGCGTGGTTTGAGAACTTCTACGTTTGCGCTGTTTGCGCACCGACCCGTGCAGAGTTTCTGACTGGCCGTTATCATCCTCGAACCGGGGTCAGCGGCGTTAGTCGGGGCAGTGGCCGCTTGAACGCGGATGAAACGACGATGGCTGATGTCTTCAAGTCAGCAGGCTACGCCACTGGCGCCTTCGGCAAATGGCACAACGGGACACAGTCCCCCTATCATCCCAACGACCGAGGTTTCGATGAATTCTACGGCTTCACTTCAGGCCATTGGGGCCACTATTTCAGTCCACCGCTCGATCACAACGGTAAGAAAGTCCGCGGCCAGGGCTACGTGGTTGATGATTTCACGGACCACGCACTAAGATTTATCGAAGAGAATCACAACCAGCCATTCTTCTGTTATCTCCCTTACAACACACCGCATTCGCCAATGATGATCGGGGATGAGTTCTACGACAAGTTTAAGGAGCTTGATCCTGTCATGAAACATCGCGCCCCCGAGAAGGAGGACGTGATGATGACACGGGCTGCTTTAGCCATGTGTGAGAATATCGATTGGAACGTGGGGCGCGTTCTCGAGAAACTCGATGAACTCGAATTGCGCGACGACACCATCGTGCTCTACTTTTCTGACAACGGCCCCAACTCCTGGCGTTGGAATGGTGGCATGAAGGGGCGCAAGGGCTCGGTCGATGAAGGTGGACTGCGTTCGCCGCTGCACATCCGCTGGCCTGCAAGAGTTAAATCTAACACTAAAGTTACTGGCGTCACTGCGGCTATTGATATACTGCCAACGTTGATAGATATGGCTGGGATCGCGCTGAAGCCAGCCCAGCTACTGGATGGCCGTAGCTTTGGCTCACTCCTTGGCGATGAATCCGCCAAGTTGCCTTCGCGAAACCTATTTAGCCAGTGGCGCGAGCGTGGAACCGTACGTAGTGAGCGCTTCCGGTTGGATGCTGACGGAAAGCTCTATGACATCAGTAATGATCGCGGGCAGAAAAATGATGTCTCTGTCAAGCACTCCGCAGAAACCGCCCACTTACGCAAAGCCCTAGACGAGCACACGAAGGCAATGAACGCCGTGGCTGCGCCTTATGCCGATCGTCCCTTCACTGTCGGCTATGCCGAGTCGACCACGCTACCTGCCCGCGATGGCGTGGCACACGGCAGCATCCAACGCAGCTCCAAAGCGCCGAACAACTCCTTCTTTCAGAACTGGATTAGCACGGATGACTCGATCACCTGGGACATCGAGGTCGGCCAAGAAGGATCGTACGATGCAACAGTCTATTATGCCTGTGCCGAGGGCGATGTCGGTGCGCACATGCAATTGTCCACTGAGGGCGGTGACGGTAGTTTGACCGAGAAGGTCGTCACCAAAGCTTTTGATCCGCCGCTCTACGATAAGTCCAAGGAGCGCGTGGAAAAATCGCATTACTTTGTGAAGGACTTTACGCCTCTGCGAATGGATGGCCCTATCAAGCTCCCGAAAGGTCGCTCCTTACTCCGTTTGCGTGCGCTCAAGATCACTGGTCAGAGAGCCATTGATGTGCATTCCATCATCGTCACTCTCAGGCCTTAATTTCCTTTGTTGCAATGCCGATTGGCCGAGTGAGCTGGTATTCCAGCGCACTCGAGTAGGGTCGTGAGGAGATCGCCTTGATTGTCTTTGGTATTGGGTAAAAAGCGACTAGTTTGAATTGAGCCACCTCCACGTCCGGCAACAATGAATTGAAGGTTCTTTCGCTCGTGCTTGTTGCCGCCCTCAAGACCCGACCCCCACATCATGATACAATTTTCGAGAAGCGTGCCATTGCCTTCTCGAAGGCTGTATATCTTTTTCACCATGTAAGCGAACTGGGTAATGTTGAAAAATTGCCGCGACTTTGCGAACCTTCTCTTCATCGTGGTTGTGGTGCCTGGTTGAGTGGTGTTTGTCCGTGAATCCCAGCTCGGGATAAGAAACGCTGTTCGGTTTGAATCCAATATAAGTGCTTACGCGTGTGGTATCGGTCTGGAAGGCTAACACATTGAGATCACACATCACCTGTGTGTAATCACTTCGCTTGTCCCCAGTGGGAATCTTAATTTCGATCGTTGGCGAGTCTGCTTGGTCACGCTTTCTGGCACTGACTCTGGCCTTCTCCAGGGCCGCTTTTTTCTGTCGATACTTGATGGCGGCGATCCGGCGTTCGACCGCGCGTACACTATCAAGATACTCGTCCAGCTTGTATTGGTCCACCTGGGGCAACGTCCGTCGAAGGTCTTTCGCTCCACCAATGACGAGATCGAGCATCTACCGATCTAAAGGATTGGCTTGAGAGGATTGCGCATTACTAGCATTGAGGCAAAAGAGCCGGTTCATTATCGTCCTCGGATTGATCTCTGCTGTAATGGCGCGTTGTTAGGCGGCGAATGGCAAAGGGGCCGGGATCCTTTGGACTCAGGTATTTGAGGCTGCCGATCCACTCGATGAAAACTGCTGGCGCTCTTTTTCCGTTGGGATCTTCGCGGCGTCGATCGGCGGCATGTTATGCGTCTTCACATTCGCGATCGCCTTTTTCCGAATTATGAACGAGGAGGTATTGCCAGGGCTCTTGAGCGCCGACTTGAGGTTAATCCCGGCTTTGGGGCGAGGGCCGTGGCAGTGAATACGGTAATTATTAACAAAGGGCTCCACGCCCTCCTTGAACGCGATTTCGGCATCCGCCTTGAGCGCTGCAAGATCAACCGCCTCCACACGTAGTGTGGCCAGGATGAGAAGTGGCGCTAAAGTTAGGATTTGTGTCGAAGTGTTCATCACTCAAGAATTGATAGGGTTTCAATCCAAATCGGGCCTTTTCCAACTTCATATTGGCTGATCTTCGTCAGCGCACCGGATTCCTCGATTCGATAAGCGCCCAGACGGGCATCGCCTTGGCCTGCCACATACAAGAACTTGCCGAGTTTATCGATCGTGAACGACCTTGGAACACGTTCGCATGGATAGTGACCAATGAACGCTAGATGTCCTGTCTGAGGATCCACACGGAAGGCGACGATACTGTCTTCCCCGGTTGGCGCTCCGCGACTGGTCGTGTCGCGATTGGACACGTAGAGGAAACGCGCGTTAGGCGTTATGTGCAGGTCGGCCGTTGTGATGTTGCCAGGGAAGCCTTCCGGATGGGTCACGTTATTCTGAATCGAATTCAGCGTTCCCTTCTCCGTATCCCATTGCCAAACGCCAACGCCGGGCTGTTCGCGCTCATTGGTGGTGTAGGCCAGCGATAGGTTGGGATGAAAGATCAAGTGTCGAGGTTGCCGCGCCTCATCGGCACCTGTAGGACCACTAGCGAAGGGCGGATCGTTTGGTTCTGCCGTTCCCACCTGGGCCATGAAGTGGTTAACAAAGACCTTGTTAGGACCTGTTGCCGGGACGAGCAGCCAGTGGTTGTCCGGTGAGAACACCGCACTGTGTGCTCTCTTTTCAAGATCCAACGCTTGAACCAACTCACCTCGATAAACGGGATCAATCTTCCAAATAGACGCCTTTCCAGGGCCATAGTGATTACCGGCAAGGAACTCGCCGTTGTTATCGGTCATCAGGTAGCCAGGCCGTTGCAAGACCTTCGCACGGTTGGCGAGTTCCAGTTTACCGCCTTTCCCAATTTGCAACGTAGCAATAGCCGAGGATTGCTTTTCCCCATCGGGAGTCGCTGCTACGGCGTACATCAACTTGCGATTGGGAGCGAAAGCAAACGGCCCTGCTCCCGCTAGAGGAAGTTCCTGAAGAAGCGACAGCTCACCACTTTCTTTATTCACTTCAAACATTGTCAGCTGACCACCGGCGGCCAAATAGAGTCGTTGCTCCGAATCACGCGGATCTCCATCCCGCGGTGCAGGATCGGGATTGGGCATGTCTTTCAACACTGCAGCAAGACGTTGGCGTGGTTCGTGGGTCGTATCAGTATCGGTGGAAGCAAGGATGGGCGTCTGTTCCAATTTGTCGTTCGGCACGTCATAAAGTTTGCCGTCGCCATAGAGCTTGTAGCGTTGGTCGCGCGCAAATCGGATCTTCCTGAACTGATCCTTGTCCCAGCCCGGCCGCGGGTCGTAATGGCAGAACACCCACGGGCGAACTCTATCAGCATCGCCAAACAATTGAGGATAGAAACTGATACCATCCAGATTGGCCTTATCAGCGATTGGGTGCCCGGCAGCTTCCATCACCGTCGGCAGAAAGTCCGTTGAGTCGACGAGGTTGTCGTTGAGGCCAGGCGTGATCTTTCCTGTCCAACGAACCATCAAGGGAACATGCGTGCCGGCGTCCGTGGTTCGACCTTTGCCGCCGACGACGGGGCCACTCGTGGTCTGGGACGTGATCTTCCGGTGCGTTCCATTGTCACTGTAGAAGATCACCAACGTGTCCTCACCAAGGCCTAGGTCATCGACCTGCTTGACGATACGGCCCACACACTTGTCCATGTAGGCAACCATGTCTGGGAAATGGCGAACGTCTTCTGTTGCATGTGCTTCCTTGTTCAACCAATCGGCGCTGTCAGGAGTAGGTACGAACGGGCGGTGTGGCAGTGCCATCGCGTAATAGGCAAAGAACGGATTCTCATCGTCCTTCTTCCGCTTGATGAAATCATTGATAAACTCGACCCAATGATCGGGACCGTATTTGCCCTTGAGTTCCTTTAGGAGCTTGCCGTTTTCGTAGATGGTTGGATCGGCAAATCGCGAGCCCTTCTCTTCCGTATGCCAGGCGTGAAAGAGACTGTATTCATCGAACCCCGCGTCGGCGACATTCATTCCCTTTCCACGACGCAAATGGGAGCCGGGATAGCTTGGCGGATCGTAACTCTGCAACTGCCATTTCCCTGCGATGCACGTGCTGTATCCTGCCTCCTGCATGTAATGGCCAAACGTCTTCACTTTCGGATCGAGCGTGCCGAAGTAGAGCCAATTTCGATTGTTGTACTTGCCAGTCATTAACTGGACACGCGAATTCGTGCATAGTGGTTGGGCATAGGCGTGGCGAAACTGGATACCCTGCGCTGCCAACTGATCGATCGTTGGTGTCTCGTAGCTCGTGCCGCCATAACATCCAATTCCCTCCACACCGATGTCATCAGCCATGATGAGGATGATATTTGGGCGTTCTTTTGCCAAGGACGGGACAAGAATGCTAGCCAAGGCCAAGAGAACAAGGAATGGGGGGGGGAAACGGCGCCGTTGCATTAATCCATTGAACAAGTGGTTCCTCGTTCCGTTCCATAAGATCACCTTTACGTTGCGAGGCCGTAAGCCCGGCACCTATAAGATCCGGTGAGCTCCTACTCAAGCTCAAGCGTCTACCGTGCCTTCCATCTCTACCAAGAGAATCTGCTCGAGCTACGATCGTGCGCGAATGAACACGATTTCTTGCGGAACCCAAAATTCACGATTTAGAACTAGGGCATGTATCCTCGCTCGCTAGGTGTCTTTCTCGCTCTTGGAGCTATCACAATCGGTAATGCTGCTCCCCCAGATCCTTCTGTTTTTGAAACGACGACCTGGGCAGAAGCTCCGATGTTGACGAATCCGACGTCCATTTCGTTCGACACCGAAGGGCGGCTCTACGTGGCGGAGACGGAGCGTCGGGCTGCCGTTGATGTCGACATTCGATCTCACAAGCCGTGGATCATGGAAGACCTTGCCAACCAATCTGTGGATGAGTTGAGAGCGTTCGTCCGACGCAAGTTTGCCCCAGAGAACAGCGAGGCGAATCGGAAGTGGCCAAAGGATCTCAACCAGGACGGGCTTCATGACTGGCATGATCTGAAGGAGATTACCGATACGCTGCGTGTATTGGAAGACACGGACGGCGATGGTACGGCGGACAAGTCCACGCTCTTTGCAGATGGCTTCAATGAAGAAATCACGGGCGTGGCTGAAGGCGTTCTTTGGCATGAAGGCGACGTCTACTACACCATCTTTCCCGATCTCTGGAAACTTCGCGATGCGGATGGCGACAGTATCGCCGACGAACGCGAGTCCATGTTTCGGGGATTCGGGGTGCATGCCGCGTTTGATGGTCATGATATTCACGGTTTGACGGTGGGACCCGATGGGATGCTCTATTTCTCAGTCGGCGACAATGGAACCTCTGTGATGACCAAGGAGGGCGAACGGCTTCATTATCCTAACCAAGGAGTCATCTTGCGTTGTCACTACGACGGAAGCGGGCTCGAAGTCTTTGCTTATGGATTACGTAATCCGCAGGAAATCGCCTTTGATGATTATGGCAACCTTTTTACCGTGGATAACGACGGGGACATGCGAGGCGAGCGAGAGCGCGTTGTTTATTTGGTGGAGGGAGGAGATTCCGGATGGCGTACGAATTGGCAGTTTCGGACCGAAGGCTGGTCGAAATATACCAAGCAGCCCACCTACAATCCCTGGATTGATGAACGGATGTGGGTGCCCCAGGAGCCTCGGCAGCCGGCCTACATCACGCCGCCACTAGCCAATTACTCGATTGGTCCGGGAGGCTTCAAATACCATCCTGGCATTGGTCTCAACGATGACTACCGAAATTTCTTCTTTCTCGTGCAGTTTCCAGCCGAGGTGGTAAGCGCGTTCCGCTTGGAGCCCAAAGGCGCTTCGTTTGAGATGGCGGATGAGCATCCTTTTCATGAGGGCCTGATGATTAGCGCTGTGCACTTTGGCAATGATGGCGCATTTTACATGGCGGATTGGGAGGGGAAATGGCAGCCAAACGACAAAGGCTCGATCAAGAAAGTCGATGACCCACGAAAGGTTGGCAGCTCGCGCAGGAAAGAGTTAGAAAAACTTCTTTCATCAGATTTGAAAGGAGCTTCGAGAGAAGAATGGCTAGGCTACCTCGGCTATCCCGATCAGCGAGTGAGGCAGCGCGCTCAGGCGCACGTGGTTCGTGAGAAACTGGCCGAACCGTTGATGCAGATCGCTGAGTCGCAAGAGGCGGACCAGCTGGCCCGCATTCACGCGCTCTGGGGATTGCAACAATTGCGGGGCGAGGGCGTTGAGCGCTTTCTCGAACGCCTGCCCTTCCAAGACTCCGACAGCGAGATCCAGGCTCAGTGTGCGAAAGTGGCCGGGAATCTGAAGCTCCAAGCCGCTGCGCCGTTCCTGACGGAGCAACTGAGGCATTCGTCTGGGCGGGTGAGGTTCTTCGCCGCCATCGCCCTGAGCAAGATGCAACCCGTCTACTCGCCAGCCTTTGAGGCTTTGGTAACAATGATCGAGGAGAACAACGGAGAGGACGCCTACCTGCGTCACGCCGGAGCCATGGGGCTGCGTGCCTATGACACCACCTATGGATTGTTAGGGCATCCTTCTAAAGAAGTGCGTCTAGCTGCAGTGGTGGCTCTGCGCAGAGAGCGTGAATCAGCGGTTGCTGCGTTCCTTTGGGATAGCGAATCCGAGATTGTGGAAGAAGCGGCTCGTGCGATTCACGATGATTTCTCGATTCCTGAGGCCCTCCCTATGTTAGCCGCGACGCCTCCGACAGCCAGCGAAGGGCTCACGCGCCGCATCCTAAATGCGAACTTGAGAGTCGGGAATGAAGTGGCTGCACAGCGTCTCATCGATTATGCGCTCGATTCGGCGATGGCGCCTGCACTGCGGTTGGAGGCTGCGTTGTGTTTGGCCCATTGGAATGCCGATCCGTATCTCGACCGAGTCACTAGCCGAGTACGTAAACTCGGGAAACGTGAGCCACACGGGCGTCGCCTTCTTGAGCGGCACTGGCCTGTGCTCATGGCTTCGGCAGATCCAGAGCTTCTACGAGGGCTCACACAGTTGGCTGACCGGCATGCTTTGCCGGTTGATCTCCAACTGATCGAGGAGATTGCCATGAATGAGTCACGTTCTGCTGGTGTGCGTGCGCAGGCGTTGGAGCTTCTTCATGCTCGCGATTCTGCACAGATCACCGAAGCGTTGACCAACGCGCTGGCCAGCGATCAGGCCGCCCTTCGTATCACTGCTCGGAGGCTGGCTGCCACCGTGAACGCGGAAGTCTTCTTTGACCACATCGTGCCCAGCTTAGAACGGATGACCCTGCCAGAGCAGCAGGCCTTGTACGAGGTTCTCGGTCAGACGGAGGACAGGCGTGCAGCTCTCGTTCTTCGAGAGGGTCTTGAAGCAGTCCTTGCCGGCAAGGCTTCCCCAGAGCTCCATCTCGATATTATCGAAGCAGCCAAGAAACACGACGCCCTGAAAGACAGTGTCGCTACCTATGAGTCCAGCCTTTCCTCTAACGATCCTTTGGCTGCCTATCGAGTCGCGCTTCATGGTGGAAGCGCTGATCGAGGGCGAGACCTTGTTCATGAACACGTTAGTGCTCAGTGCCTTCGCTGTCACAACATTGATAGCGAAGCACATCAGCTAGGCCCCAATCTCGGGGGCGTGGGCACGCGGCTCAATCCAGAGCAATTGTTAGAGTCCCTTGTCTTTCCCAATGCAGCGATCGCCGATGGCTTTGAAATGGTTGCGCTCAAGCTCAAGAATCGCGCCGAAGCCATTGGGGGAACGGTGATCTCTGAGGATGACAATCGATTCGTCGTCGCTCAAGTGAATGGCGACCAGATGACTATCGACAAAGCGTCCGTAGTCGAAGAACAGCGTCTATCGGTCTCTTCTATGCCTCCGATGGTCGGCGTCCTCACCATGCCTGAGGTACGAGATGCCGTTGCGTATCTGCAGACCTTGAAATAGAGGGCGATGAGATCCAACCCGTCCCGATGACGGCGGAGAAATCGCTGCCTTCCGCGCTTGAGGTCGAACTCCGGAGCCGGTAAGAAGACCCATGAGGAGTCTTCTGCTACTGCTTGGTTGCCTGATTCGTTCGGTCGCGTCTGCCGTGTCCGAACTACGTGTGTCTAATATCTTTGGGGATTACATGGTCATCCAACGAGATCAGCCAATTCGCGTCTGGGGTTGGGCAGAGCCGGGTGCTTCTGTTAGGGTAATCTTTGCCTCGCGAGATCTCACTGTGAAAGCAGATGAAAAGGGGGCGTGGTCCGTCGGGCTGGAAGCGCTGCCAGCCAGTAGCCAGCCGCATCATCTGGCCGTGACGTCTGAGAGAGAAAGTGTGAACTATGACGGGATTCTCCTTGGAGATGTTTGGGTGCTAGGCGGCCAGAGTAATATGGAAGACGTCCTGGAAGACATCTATCATGGTGATACCGAGGTGGCCGCGGCGAACTATCCTCACTTGCGTCTCATGACGATTCCCCAAGCGGCGGCGCAAGAGCCGTTGCGTGACATTGCGCGGCTGAATGAATTCAATGCGTGGACCAATCGCTACGAGGAGAAGGGAAGTTGGTCTGCCTGTACGCCGAAATCGGTGCGACGCTTCTCGGCAATAGGCTATATCTTTGGTCGGCGCCTGCACCAAGTGTCTGGAGTTCCCATTGGTCTGATCGATGCCTCCTGGGGCGGCACAACAGCAGAAGCATGGACATCTAAAGTAACATTAGAAGCGATGCCGGAGGCGAAGCCCCTGCTGGAAGAGTGGGACGCCAAGGTAGAGGCCTACGATGCGGAAGCAAGCTTGCAACGGAGGATTGAGAATTGGGAGCGGGCTACGGAACGCCGGAAGAAAGAGGGCAAGAAGCCGAACCGGAAGCCGACGGAGCCCGATCAGGACCCCGCCACCGATCGCAATCATCCGGGAGGTTCTTTCAACGGCATGATCGCTCCCTACGCGTCATTGAACATCCGGGGTATGATCTTCAACCAAGGCTACAACAATGCGTTGGGCGATGCTCGTCCTCAGCTCTATGCCAAGGTTTTCCAGGCCATGATTCAAGATTGGCGCAAGGCTTTCCGTAATCGGCAGATGCCGTTTGGCATCGTTGCGCTGACCGCAGGTGGAGAGCCTCAGACTCTCGCCAACTATGAGCAGCGTCAGGTTGATGCGGGCCCGTTTATTCGCGAGGCTCAAGCCAAAGCCTGGCAGGCTCTAAAGCATGTGGGCTTTGCTCCAGCGTATGATCAGCAGGTGCCCTGGTACCATCCGCACAAGAAATTTGAATTGGGCGAACGGATTGCGAGGTGGGCGCTGTTCACTTGTTATGGTCAGGATCAGTTAGGCTGGCAACCCGCCGTCTGCAGTGCCTGGGAGATCCAAGGTGATCACATGATCCTTACCTTTGACCGCAATGTGCGGGTTCACGATGGGCGTCCTTTCGCCGGCTTTGCCATCGCTGGTGACGACCAACACTTCTACCCGGCTACTGCCGAGTTTGTTGTCGTGGGGAAGCAGGACAACGGTCGAGATAAGCTCGATGAGTCCAAGCTGAAAGTCTGGCATCCACTCGTGAAGTCGCCGAAGGCGGTGCGCTATGCTTGGGCACGCAACCCCATTGGAAATGCGGTGAACAGTTGGCACCATGAGCGGACGATTCCGGTAGTATCTTTCCGCACAGACACCTGGGATTGGCCAGAGGCGCCCTTTGGTGAGCGCGGGACTGAAACCTCCCGGGCCCATCGCCAGAAGATCAACGCGATGCGACAGCAAGCACGTGAATGGGCCGAAGAACGTCGTCTTGCCGAAGCCAAGGCGTTGCTGGAGACTGCGAATGCAGAGTAGTCCTACGTTCTTCTCCTGACCAGTTGCTAAGAAGAGCGGGTATCTAACGGACACTTACGATTACGAACAGGTGCTCCATAAGGTAGCACAGGCTTCCAGCCCGTGACCCCGGCGGGATGCCGGAGTACACTAACTAGAACCTCAAGAAAACGCGGAAGACTCTTTCTCAGGAGTCGCTAATCGATCAGGCTTTGGAGAGCGCTTGAAAAGGGGAGTGGGTGGCATGCTATCTGAATATGCTCGACTCCATCCGCTAGAACGATAGTTTCATTCATTATGTTTGGACGTGCTGCTTTGGTTCTCCTTTATGTTCTGGTCTTAATGGTGGCGACCGGGATCCCCGTTCTCGTGGGTAATTTGTTGTTCGAGTGGACATGGTCGTTGATTGTCGTGGCGGCCCTCATTTGGGGGAACATCGCAGTCTTCCTGAGCCTTCGACTTCTTTCTGATAACAAGTATGTCATCAACGGGGAAACGTTGAATGTCATCTCATCTGGTCGAAGTAGGAGGGTGCTTTTCACCTCTGTTGTGCGTGTTGAGCGGGTGCGCCATCGTGTGAAAAGTAGGGTTCAAGAATGGGTTAGGGTCGTCTATCAGCAAGGAAATCGGCAGAAGCGTGTGGAGGTTCAGCCTGAGAACGCGGATTTGTTCGTCACCGACCTCATCTCGCGGTGCCCACAGCTTACAAGATTCAATCAGCGAAAGCTTCCTAACCTTAGCCTTGAAGACGATGAGAAAAGCACCGGATTGCCCAGTGCCGTTCTCGTGGCCTAGTAGGCAGCCTTGTGTAGAGTTTCATATGCTGTTGCAGTGGCATCTGTTGCTTTGCACGCCATTATCTTGGAGCTCATTTATTTCGCAATGGGATAGGCGAACTTCGATTGAGGAATCTCAATTCTCTGCCTCCCTGCTAGGATCGCAGGCCCTGGCAATCGAACCCTAAACACTCGCTATTGACCTTATTCTATCGCTTTCAGTATTACTGCCAGTTTGTCAGACAAAGGAACTGGTGGTCGCTTCTCGATAGCTGTTGAGGCCGATCAAGCTAGCTGTGGTGTTAGGGGCTTGGAGATGGGGCATGTTTGGAAAAATTTCCAAAAACGCATTGTTGAAGTGGTCCTAGTTTAAACACTAGGCCATTTCGATTTCGCTCCGACGACCGACCTCGCATCCGTGTGGCTCCGAGACGCGTAGTTTGCTTCGATGAAGCGCCTTACAAAAATACTCGCTATTAGTGCCACTTTGGGCACGGCGCTCATTGTCGCAGGTTGTCAGCTTACTAGAGCTGGCTACGAAAGCGCGACTTATCAAATGGAGAGCAAGAACCAACGCTTTGAAATCCGTTTCTATGATGAGCTTGCATTAGTAACTACATCCATGGAGGGAACGAGTGAAAAGGCGGATGGGAGTAGTTTTATGCGCCTTTTCCGCTATATCTCAGGGGACAACGCTGGTAAGAAAAAGATCGCGATGACCACGCCTGTATTCATGAACGAGGGCGATGAGAAGACCATGAGCTTTGTCCTTCCAAAAGAGGTGACTGCCGAAGGGGTGCCATCAGGAAACGATCGTTTGGTCAGCGTGGGTTCCTTGGCGTCAGGCCGCTATGCTGTCGTTCGTCTCAGGGGATCGCGTTCTGATGTGAAAGTGGCGGACGGGAAACGAGCTTTGGCCTCATGGATTGCTGGTCAAGGCTTCAGATCTGTGGGAGACTACCTTGTGGCAGGTTACGACCCCCCATTCACGCCAGGGTTCGCTCAGAGAAATGAAGTGCTGGTTCGGCTTGCTGACTAGCCTCGCTAATAGCGGCTTGCTGACTAGCCTCGCCAATAGCGGGATCTAGGTTTTCCCGCAGGACCGGAGGCTATAGGCGCTCTAAAAAATACTTCGTTGGAGGTCTTGTTCTCGGAATCTCTACCATCTGCATACTGACAAGGTGTCAAGCCGTGACGCGGTGCGCCACCAAGTGCATTCAGCGTAGGCGCCTGGACCAGACCAGAACATAGTGATCGTTACCCAGGCGGGAAAGGTTTGCAAGAATCGGTCGGTGTATTGACCCCATGCTAGCCTAGCAGTCGCTTTTCAATCAGGTCGCTCACGATCTTTGGATTCGCCTTACCGCGTGAAAGCTTCATGACCTGACCGGTAAGGAAGTTGATCGACTTCACGTTGCCGCCTTTCACGTCTTCGACGGGCTTGGGGTTCTCATTGATCACCTGATTAATGAACGCATCTAGAGCGCTTGTGTCGTTCATGGGAGGCTCGAAGCCTTTCTCCTTGATGACTTCGGCTGCTCCTCTGCCTGTGGAGAACATATCGGTGAAGACTTCCTTACCTTGGTTGTTGCTGATCTCGCCAGCTTCAATTGTGTCGACGAGTTCTTTTAGAGCAGAGGCGGGGAGGGTACAGTCAGAAATAGGGGTTTCCGCTTCGTTGAGAACGCTGAGTAAGTTGTTGATGACCCAGTTCGCGACTTTCTTGGGTGACTTGGAGCCTTCTGCGGCTTGTTCGAAGTAATCTGCTAGTGAGCGTTCGCTCGCGAGGACACTCGCGTCGTAGTCGCTGATCTTGTAAGAACCGACAAAGCGTTCGCGCTTCTCGTGTGGGAGCTCGGGCACTTGATCACGCATTCTTGCGATGATCTCTGTAGTCTCGACTGGCAAGAGATCGGGGTCGGGGAAGTAGCGGTAGTCGTGGGCGTCTTCTTTGCTACGCATCATTTGGGTTTCTTCAAGGTCGTCGTCCCAACGCCACGTGGCCTGATCGATGGTGCCGCCACCTTCAATAAAGTCGATCTGCCTGGCGATCTCATACTTTAATGCGCGACGCACGTTGCTCATCGAGTTCATGTTCTTGAGCTCGATCTTCGTACCCATTTCTTTCTCGCCATGTTTCCGCACAGAGACGTTCACGTCGCAGCGCATCTGGCCTTTCTCCATGTCGGCATCTGAGAGGCCACCATAGACAAGAATCTGGCGAAGGGAGTTGAGGTAGGCAAAGGCTTCTTCAGGCGACGCAATGTCAGGCTCGCTGACGATTTCCATGAGTGGCGTGCCCGCGCGATTGAAATCGATGCTCGAACTCGACGTGTGGTGCGTACTCTTGGCGACGTCTTCTTCCAGGTGAATGCGTGTGAGCTCGACGACTTTGCCGGGGTTGGCGATGGATTTCTGCGCGTCCTTCGGATAGGACAGTTCGTAAAGTGGCACACCGCCACCAATGCACAAAGGCAAATCAAATTGGGAGATCTGATAGTTCTTCGGCATGTCTGGGTAGTAGTAGTTCTTCCGGTCCCATTTCGAAATTGGTGGCGTCTTACAGCCGAGCATGAGTCCTGCCAAGATAGTCCGCTCGATCGCTCCCTGGTTCAGTACGGGCAGAGCGCCGGGCATGCCGAGACACACCGGGCAGGTCTGGGAATTCGGTTCGGCACCGAAGCCGACTTTGCATCCACAGAACATCTTCGAATTGGTCTTGAGCTGGACATGCACCTCAAGGCCGATCGTTGCGTAATAGTCTTCCCGAGCCATGGAGCTATCTAGGAGCGCTCCAGCGGCATTCTCAACCTCGAATTCATGCGAATCAGGGGTCGATTTGGGCCTGCTGGGGTTGCTTCGGAGGTGGCTACCATGCAAGTTTCTCTTATGCGCACCGTTCTGTTCCTCGCATTCTGCGCCGCAACTGTTCACGCGGCGCCCTCTCCCAAAGAGGTGGCCTTCTTTGAGAAAGAGATCCGGCCTCTACTAGCTGAGCACTGTTACCAGTGCCATTCCTCGGACGCTAAAAATATAAAGGGTGGATTGTTGCTGGATAGCGCAGTGGGTTGGCAGCGGGGTGGAGACACGGGTGAGGCGATTCTGCCAGGTGAGCCGGACAACAGCCTGTTGATTGATGCCGTGCGCTATGCGGAACGTGATCTGCAGATGCCTCCGAAGTACAAGTTGGAAGACGATGCCATTGCCGCCTTGGAGAAATGGGTCGCTCTGGGTGCTCCAGATCCTCGGGAAGGAGATCAGTCCGCGCCTTCGCTTGCTGAGATCGATATTGATAGCGGACGCGATTACTGGGCGTTTCAAAAGCCAGTCTTTAGCCCTGGCAAGGGGTCGATCGATGCTTTCATCGGCGCGAAACTGAACGAGAGCGGTTTGGAGCCAGCGCCGCTGGCAGATCGGACCATCTTGATTCGTCGGGCGAGCTTTGATCTTGTCGGCCTGCCACCGACGCCGGAACAAGTCGATGCGTTTGTCAGCGACTCGCGTTCCGATCAAGACGCCTTTGCGGCCCTGGTGGATGAGTTCTTAGCCTCAGATGGCTTTGGTGAACGCTGGGGGCGGCACTGGTTAGATATCGTCCGCTATGGTGAGTCGATGGGTCGCACGAGAAACTATCCCTTTCCCTATGCCTGGCGTTACCGCGACTACGTGATCGATGCGTTTAACGCAGACAAGCCTTACAATGTCTTTGTGCAGGAGCAGCTAGCAGGAGATCTCCTTCCCGCAAAGGATGACGCTCACCATGATGCGCTTACCGTAGCGACGGGTTTTCTGGCCTTGGGATCCATGGATCTCAATGAGAATCAGCGTGAACAGTATCGTATGGACGTGGTGGATGAACAGATCGATGTCACGAGCAGGGCCGTTCTTGGTTTAACCACTGCCTGTGCGCGCTGTCATGATCATAAGTTCGATCCTATCCCGCAGAGCGACTACTATGCATTGGCTGGAATCTTTCGTAGCACCAAGACATTTTCGGGTTACGCGTCGAGACAGGGCGGGAATCGGAAAGGGTTTCGAGATGATTTGTTAGTTAAGCTTGATTCTGTGTCGGCAGAGGTTGTGGCAAAAGAGGAGCTGGCTTTTGACCCCAAGATCCAGAAGCGCTTGAAGAACCAGGAGAACCAGCTTGCGACGGTCAATCGTGAGTTGCGGCAAGCGATAAACAAAGCCAAAGCCCGTAGTAATGGGGGCAAGAAACGCAAGCGAAACAAGCGTGCAACTCAAGTGGTCCTAACGGAAAAGCAGGAAGCAGGCAAATCGATCGAGACACTGAAGAAACGTCAGAGGGAATTGCAACAGGAAGTGTCAAAGACCAAGCGTGCCTTGAATCAGCGTGGCAACAATAAGAAGAAGGGCAAGAAGCCTAAGGTGCCCCGCACGGCGAACTATGCGATGGGCGTGCGGGAGCAAGAACAGCCAGAAGATTGTCAGATCAATATTCGAGGGGAGGCACGCAATCTCGGTGAGCGAGTACCTCGTGGCTTTCTCCAAGTGCTGTCAGCTCCAGGGGCGCACGAGCTCAACCTTTCGAAACAGAGTGGTCGTTTGCAGCTGGCAGAATGGATGGTTTCTCCTGACAATCCACTCACAGCACGTGTCTATGTGAATCGGCTTTGGCACCATCTCTTTGGGCATGGGCTGCTACGCACCGTGGATAACTTTGGCGAGATGGGCGAGCGTCCTTCGCATCGTGGTTTGTTAGATCATTTGGCTGTCACTTTCATGAACGAAGGTTGGTCGACGAAGAGCATGATTCGCGAAATCATGTTGAGCGACACCTACCAGCGGCAAAGCGGCCATCATGGGAAGGCGGCCCAGATCGATCCGGAGAATCGCCTCCTAGCACACGCGAACGTGCGGCGACTTCAAGCGGAACCGTTGCGCGACGCTCTATTGGCCATCAGTGGAAGGCTGAACCGGGAGCGCCCCGATGGATCGCCTGTGATGCGAAACTCGATTGGCGAGATGCGACGGGCTGCGCAATTGAAGGATGAGGATTGGCTCACGCGTCGCAGCGTTTACTTACCAATCGTACGTGGCTTCCTCCCTGATTTCCTTCAGGTCTTTGACTTTGCTGAGCCCAGTCAAGTCATGGGGCGTCGTGACGTCACCACGGTGTCGACTCAGGCACTCTTCTTCATGAACAACCCGTTCCTCATGGCGCAGGCACGGGCTTCCGCGGACCTGATATTCACCCATGAGAAGGACCCCGATAAGCGCCTTGTCGCGGCTTACCGAGTGGCCCTAGGGCGAACTCCGTCAGAGGACGAGCTTGTAGCCTCGAAACGTTTCCTTGAATCCGCCTCTGGGAGCAAGCCGCGTGAGCAACTGGCGGGTCTATTCCAAGCTCTCTTTGCTAGCGCTGAATTCCGTTATCTCCGTTAGTCCGCCTATTATTGAATCATGATGACTCCTCTCACTTCTCGCCGAGATCTTCTCAAAGCCACGTCCTGTGGTTTCGGTTATCTCGCTCTGGCCGGCCTGGCCAATCAGGCAGCAGCGGTCGATGGCTACCAGAGCCCGCTCGCTCCCAGGCCTACGCACTTTGGGGCACGCGCCAAGCGTGTGATCTTCATGTTCATGCAAGGTGGTCCTACCCATCTCGATACCTTTGACTACAAGCCAGAACTTGCTGCGAACGACGGAAAGACAGTCTCGTCTGCGTTGTTGGGTGGTAAGCGAGAAGTGCGCTTATTAGGTCCGCAGTATGATTTCTCTCCCCAGGGAAGCAGCGGGCTCATGATGTCGTCACTCTTTCCCAATCTTGCGAAGCACGCCGACGATCTCTGTCTGATTAATGGCATGTTCACCGATAGCCCGGCGCATCCCCAAGCCAGTGTCATGTTACAGACGGGGAGTACGAATTTCGTCAGGCCATCTCTGGGGTCCTGGGTGATCTACGGTCTTGGCACAAGCAATCAGGATCTCCCTGGTTTCGTGACAATCAATCCTCCGGGAGGTGCTGGCGGGGCCCAGAACTATGGTTCCGCATTCTTACCAGCAGCCTACCAAGGAACGCGATTGGCGACGGGCGGCGACGCGATTCAGAATATTCGTAACAAGATGCTGGGGAAAGGCGCGCAGCGGCATCAGTTAGACCTCGTGCAGAGTTTGAATCGCGGTTTGTTAGATCAAGTTGGCCAACACAACGAACTCGAAGGTGTCATCGAATCCTATGAACTCGCCTTCCGTATGCAGTCTGCCGTGCCAGCGGTCATCGATCTCGATCAGGAAGCTGAGGGTGTGAAGGAACGTTATGGTATTGGAGAGAAAGCGACGGATAATTTCGGTAAGCAGTGTCTCATGGCGCGTCGTCTTGCAGAGAAAGGGGTGCGATTCATTCAGATATCGACGGGAGGTTGGGATCAGCACAAGGGCATTCACACCCGGCTGAAAACGAATTGCCAAGGCATCGACCAACCGATTGCGGGGCTTATGAGCGATCTGAAGGAGCGTGGCATGCTTGATGATACTTTGTTAGTCTGGGGTGGAGAATTTGGCCGTGCCCCACGCGAACAGGCGCCCGGTCAAGATGGTCGCCCGCATAACAACCGAGGTTACACCATGTGGATGGCAGGCGGTGGCGTCAAAGGCGGCCAACGCTACGGAGCTACGGATCCATTAGGCGGTGTAGCGGTGCAGGACAAGGTTCACATCCACGATCTCCATGCGACGATCTTGCACCTGTTAGGCATGAACCACGAGCAGCTGACCTACCGCTATGCTGGCCGAGACTTCCGTCTTACTGATGTGCATGGTGATGTGGTCAAGGGCATCCTGGCTTAGTGGCAGTCGAATGTGTTAATGATCGCTTTCAGGGCGTTCTTGAGATGCGTTGGGTGTTCTTGAGATCAATGAAAACAGTCGACCATTCGTTGATTGCCCGTTCCCATTTCTTGAATTTGAGGCCTTCAACGGTCGCTGAGCCTGTCCCTTTCGCATCCTTGGCTCGCGCAGACAGGTTCGATAAATGATCGTCCACGCCCTTTGGAAAGGTGATCTTCACTTCGGACTTGGATTTCTTAGACACGACCTTGGCGGCATGAACATTCACGGAGGTCTTGGCGCGCTTGCACTCTACCGTGGCTTTTGCGAAGGAGCTGTGGCCTTTCAGAAAGTAGAAGTTGTACCAATGGCCAACCTGCAAATCTTCGTAGGCGAGATTTCTCTTTAGCGTGTCTTTTCCAAACGAATCGGAAGCCGAGAAGACGAACACCGAAGAAAGGAGAACGAGCAGAAGAGATTTCATGGAAGCCGGTTCGTCTCACTGGGTTTGCGTGTGATAATAAAGTAGACCACATAGAACCACGACAGTAAGCCTGCGAGAATTGCCCAAAGAACCGACCGGTGGCGTTGCCAAGAGCATACCACCGCAATAACAGAACCGAGACTGATGCCTGTCCTTGCAATCTCAGAATGGGCCAACATCTGGGCAAGTATCATGGCAGATAAGCTATCGAGGCTCATACGAACTGACAGCGCAAATACTGTCGGTAATTACGCATGATCCACCTCTAGGTTTCTTGGATTGGATGGTTTCATCGTTGTGCGTTTTGCCTGGTTAGTGGCGTCGGGCCTCTAGGGCAGCGGAACCAACCCGCCTGTGATTCGGTAGTACTGCTGTCTCCCTACGAGGGAGGTTTTCCCAGTCACGACCACTGGTGAGCCATTGCCCGGAATGCTTTCGATTGCTGTTTCCCAGTCTTGAAGGTCTGCGCTGCGCTCGACAAGGTAAGTGACGCTAGGCTCAGTTACCCATCGGATCTTGACTTCATCCCGCGCCTCTCCCGCTAGCCAGATGTCCGTGATCTGGGGGAGATGTGATATCGGGGTAGAGGGCCCGGCGGTGACTTCGATATTGTCGATCTCACTAGCCCGTGAGGCGGCGAATCGGAAATCGTGTGTCAGTTCCACCAGATCCAATGCGTCGACTTGTTCCCGGGTCACCGTGAATCGCGCCGTTTCACCCGCGTTTTCGTTTCCGAAATCATATCTGCCCCAGAGTTGGAGATTCATTTTATCGACCACAATGCTAAGGTTGACCGGCTTGTCGAACTCTCCATCAATCCTCTCAAAATCCTCAGATCCAGAAACACCCATCCGAGCATCGAATTGCCACCCACCGAAAGTGCGATTGAACCACCAGGAGGTCCCCTCAAATCCAAATCCGGCAGGAGCCGGTCGTGAGGAAGCGAAGAGGCCCGCTCCAGAAGAATGGGACGGGAGGCCTCCGGAGTTAAGCACGGCATACGCATCAAAAGTGAACGTGAGCACGCTGTCTTCCGTGCCAGCCAGATCGATTGGATGGGTGGCGTAGGTGAATTACTACGGGCCGTTTGCACTCCGCGGATTGTCCAGACCATCAGCGACGCGACCGCCGAGATTGCTCGTCGAGTCTAATGTTATTCTAATCGTGTTGCCGGACCCAGATGACGTCCATTCGTTCTGGCCGTCGATTAGAACGTCTGTCAGGGTGTCAAAATTCTCTCTAAACACAGTCCGAATGGCTGGCGTTGTTCCGCCGCCATTGGGATTGACTAGCAAGCGCACGAAGTCGATTGCGTAGCCTTCTCCGGCTCCAGAGTGAGGATCATCAAACAAGAGTGAGAAGCGTCCGGATACTCTGGGCAGCCGGATTCGCTGACTGACTGAAGCCGTCTTCTCCCATGGTCACGATGCCCTCCACTGCGTGTTGAAAGAGACTGCGGTGACGTTCTTCGCTTTCGACAAGTGCGGTATCGTGCTGTTCAAGGTCCGACACCATGGACTCGAATGATTTTCCTAACAGGGCGATCTCTTCTCGCCCTTCGACTCCGGAGCGGACGGTCAAGTCTCCGGCCGCTAATTGATTTGCTGCAAGGGAGATGCGGGCCAAACGCCCCGTGACCAGAAAGTGTAAGAGAATACTTGTCCCACCACCGAAAGCCAAGAGAACCAGACCGATCCGAAATGCTTCTCCACGTGATCCGCTCAGTGCTTGTGATTTAAGAATAGTGAGGTCACTTGCAACCATGGCGACGCCAATTTCGCTCGGCCTCAGTTCGCCTTGAGCAGGACTTAAAAGTATGGGGTATCGTCCAGCGACGAGGTCACCATCGTCGATCACGGCTACAGAACTAGTTCGAGTGGAACGGGGTTGCTGCAATTGCGATGACTGGTAGAATGACTCCAACCAACTTTCCGATGTGATTGTGATTTGCAGAGGCGATGACTGTCCTCGTCTCATCTATGAGTAGTGCGATTAATCCGTGATTATCCGCTCTAAACTCGGTAAACTTCTCTTGCACCCATGCCGAATTTCTAGTGGGGGCGGCTTCTTCAAGCCCTGCTTGGAGCCGAGTCATTTCCAGTTTCAGCACGCGCACAGCTTCGCGCTCAATACCAGTGTCTACGGATCGGCGGTGGCGTCCATAGTTCCATAATCCGAAGATGATGACAAAGATCGCCAGTAGTAAAGGCAGGAGGAGCCGGACGGGAATGAGGCCTATGAGTGAATCTAAATAGGACCTACGATAAGTAGTCATGGCGTTAGTTTCCACAGCGAATCATTCCGAATGGTCCTGCGACTTCCTTGCTTGACCTGTCATTGGCACGAAGCGTACCTGAAGTACGGATTTCCTAGTTAACTTCCCGTCACTCTTTTCCAAGAGGTAGAGGTCTTGCATTTGCAGGTGCTTACCTACAGGAATCATCATGCGTCCGCCTTCTTTCAACTGATCGACTAAAGGCTGGGGGACATGTTCTGGCGCACAGGTTACGATGATGGCGTCAAAGGGGGCTTGTTCTGGCCAGCCTTTGTATCCATCCCCGATGCAAACATGAACATTCTCATAGTTTAACTTCTCTAGTGTCTCTGCCGCCCGTTTGCCTAAAGGTTCGACGATCTCGATCGTGTAGACATCTTTAACTAAGTTTGCGAGAACGGCTGCCTGATAGCCGGATCCTGTTCCTATCTCCAAGACGCGGTCGTCTTCGTTAGGATCGAGTTTCTCTGTCATCAAGGCAACAATGTAAGGCTGAGATATGGTCTGACCATGCCCGATTGGAAGTGGGCGATCTTCATAGGCCTTGGAGCGCTGTGACTCCGGGACAAAGGAATGCCTCGGCACGAGTTTCATCGCCTTGAGCACTTCTTCGCTGGTGATGTCTATTCGGTCCGGGCCTGAGAACTGGTCGCGTGTCATCTTTTCTCGCAGAGCGGTGTCATCATCCGTAGTTATCGTCGGGGGCTCCAGGCAACCTAGCACCGCAAGTGTCATGCCAAGGAGAAAACACCGCTCCGCTGTAACCGGCTGGTATGATCGAAGAGCTGGGTGTTGGTTCACGGTCCGCTTGAAGTAGGTTTCTAACATCCGCGCCCGAAAAGTTCGTTCGTGGGATGGCGCAAGATTGTGAATTGTTCTCTCTTGGCGCATTAGATGTAAAGTCTTTGGACCACTCTCCAAACCGTCGATGAATCAAAGGCAATCACGTGCATCGAATTCGTCTCCGGGAAAATCCGCAGAAGCCCTCTTGCTCCTGA
>Ga0213868_10001375_pt1 | contig 23361 bp, 18 predicted proteins | sample PICome_9_FD_160087 | JGI IMG/M metagenome (GOLD analysis project Ga0213868, IMG submission 160087) | Coastal seawater microbial communities near Pivers Island, North Carolina, United States - PICO127 | ecosystem: Environmental > Aquatic > Marine > Coastal | place: USA: North Carolina... | reverse complement strand
CCTGCCAGGACAGCGCGGAGGCCGGGAATCACCCACTGGGCAAAGCGATTGCCAAGATCAAATCCGCCCGCAGGAACCTCAGCGACTTCTTCCAAGTGTCCGCCCAGCCGAACGAGATTCACGCGGCCATGCACGCGATCAACTGCAATGGAGCCCTCGCTCCCATGGAACTCCAGTTCCGGGGCCAGCCCCCGGCGCAAGTAAGTCGCATGCGAAAGGACCATGCTGCCATGGATGCCCGACTCAAATTCAATCGAAATGTTCGCGTAGTCTGCCGTCCCACCTTTCCGCAGGTGGGCGTCGGTATCGGCATGGGGCTCTAGCGCTTCTGTCAGATTCACATTGCCCAGATCAGCCTTCGCGGGCGTGATCGTTTCAGCATGCGTTAGAACTCGTCTAGCATCTTCCCCTAGAATCCATCGTAGCGTGTCGTAGGCATGAGAGCCAACATCAGGAATGGTGCCGCCCGATGAGAGAGCGGGATCATCGCGCCAGGTCAATGCCATCAACGCTGGACGTGGATTGAACCAACGATAGATGACGACCTTGATGTCGCCAATGCACCCGTTCTTCACCAAGTCCCGGGCCCTGACAAAGGCCGGCGACCAACGCGTCCAGAAAGGAACAAAGTGCGCGAGGCCTTGATCGGAAGTCATGGCCGCTAACATTTCTCCTGCCTCACGGGCGTCTTTGCCCACCGGCTTCTCGCAGAACAGATGCTTGCCTGCGGCAGCCGTGGCCAGAACCGCTTCCCGGTGCAACGCATCTGGTGTGGCCACCATGACATAATTCACTTCCGGGTGATCGACAACTTCTCGCCAATCCGTCGTTGCCAGCGCCGCCCCGTCTTCCTCGGCGGCGGCGTTCAGCAAGTCGGGTCGACGGGCGCAGAGCGCTACGATGCGGACGCCAGGACACTCCCGCAGTTCGGCACGATAAGGTGTCCCGATAAAACCGGTCGCGCCAAGCACACCGACACCAATCCTTGCCACATCCGGATTTGCTTCCGTTTCGGCCATCTTCGGAGGATAGATCAGCGGGAAATGAAAGCAAGACTCGTCATCGCCGCCTTTGGTCTGCAAGGCATGTCGTCACCGTATGCAGAAATCGACTCTCAGCACTGGTGCGCGTCTCCTGATTCTCATCGTTGCCTTCGTCGGTTGGTTTCTCGGTGGCGTTCAGATCGGCATCACGAACCTTGCCATGCGTCCGGCGGCGCTTGCCTTGATGGCCGAGTCCGGAGAACTCGATGGGAAGCGATTTGCAGAACTGGCTGCGACTAAGAAGGCAGCCATTCAGGGCGAGGCCAATCCATTGCCAGCTGCCGAAGCAGAGCAACTTTCGATATGGGAGGCAGCCGCAGCGCGTTGGTATGCCTACTTCCAGTGCGCCTTTCGCTTCGGCGCGGCGGCAGGGGGCTGGTTCTTCGGACGGCTTGGCGATCGCATTGGCAGAACCCGTGCGCTGGGGCTCTCGATCATCTGTTTCTCGGCCCTAACCGGGATGTCATTCATTGCGAGTCACCCGATGCACCTCTTGGTTCTTCGCTTCCTCGCCTGCATGGGCGTGGGCGGCTGCTGGCCAAACGGTGTTGCGCTCGTTTCTGAAGCGTGGGAACGTGTCGCTCGACCAGTGATGGCAAGTTTGATCGGGATGGCCGGCAATGTCGGTATCTTCGCGGTGGCAACCTTGCTAACACAGCACCCAGTGACCCCAGAAAGCTGGCGTTGGGTCTTGCAGCTTGGCGGCCTTCCAGTGCTGCTTGGCATGGCTGTCTGGCTCTTTGTCAGAGAGTCGCCTGCCTGGATAGGCTCGCAATCGAAGCAGCGGGCAGAAGCCGGACACGAAAGCCCTTCGGTGTTTGGCAAATCCTATCGAAGCGTCACCTTGATTGGCATCGCTCTTGCCACGGTTCCCCTCTTTGGAGGGTGGGGGGCAGCTAACTGGATGATCCCGTGGGCAGGCGAAGTCGGCCCTGATGGGCTTGGCCCACAGATCGGGCAGGTGCGTTCCATTGCTAGTATTATCGGTAGTGCGCTTGCCGCCGTCATCGCCCTGCGAATCGGTCGTCGCACCTGCTACTTCCTATCCTGCCTCTTCGCGCTGGCCATCGCCCAGTATGCATATTGGTTCACCACTCCCGTCGACTCCGGATTTCTCATTTGGGTCGCTGCCTGGGGACTTTTCAATGGGATCTTCTTCGGCTGGCTCCCGTTCTTCCTGCCCGAACTCTTCGAAACTCGCATTCGTGCGACGGGTGCTGGAGTAAGCTTCAACTTCGGGCGCATCCTAACAGCTTCCCTCATTTTTATCACACCTGCGATCACCAATGTATTCGATGGCAATTATGCTCACATCGGGCGGGTCACGAGTCTCGTGTTTGTGATCGGAATGATCGCCATTCTCTTTGCCCCGGACACAAGCAAACGCGACATGGAACAATGAACCCTCTTCGACTTCATGTGAGCTTCGACGTGCCTGAGCGGGACGCCATCCTCGCCGCGGCCTCGCGAATCCCCACCCTTGCGGTTGTCGAATCGGAAACGGAGGCCGACGCCATCGTGGCTTTTCAAGATTTGGGCAAATGGCCTAAAGATCTTCCCGTGCTGCAGTTGGGTGAACTGCCGACCGAAGCGCCGACGAACGTTTATCCTGCCTTGCCGAGTCGTTTCGATCCCCACGCTCAAGCTATCCGCCGACGGTTGGATGCTGGGGATCTGGGCAGGCCAGGGTTGGCGCGTCTCCACGTTTGGAGCTCAACCAGCGAAGCCCTAAACCATCGAAACAAGATCGACGCGATTGACCTCGTGCTATGGTTGATCGGAGAAGACATTGAAAGCTCGTTCGCTACACAGTCGCAGGCGAACCAAGTGATTCATCTTGGCTTTGTTCATGGCGCCATGGCGCTGATCGATTTCTACGATCAACTGCCTGCCGATGATCGCTACCGATCGCTGACCGTCATCGGGTCGGACGGCGCTGCTTACGCCGACGATCATCGAGACCGGAATCTCTTCTTTGCCAGCGGCGATACGAATGCCAGGCCACCGGCAACCGGTTACGCTCACTTAGGTCCTATGCTAGAAGACTTCGCCTCATGTATTCGCAACAACGGTGATGCCGCCCACGCACAGCGCACCTATCGCGCGGCCGAGACGATTCTGAAAGAGTTGCTCCCATGAATCCAACCGACCGAAAGAAACCTCCCATCCGGGCTGGTGTGCTGAGCGTGGTCAAACACGACTACTTGCCACGTGCTTTGGCGGCGCACCCGCGGTTTGAGTTGGTGTGCGTTGCTGATGATGCCGATCGGCCTCAGTGGACGGACGATCGCAACGAGGTCTTCGCCAAGGAGTTTGGTATCCCTTACTTGACCAACCCCGAACAGGCGTTTGCTGAGTTCGAGCTCGATGCGGTGATTGTGAGTCCAGAAGCCGAGCGCCACTGCGCGCTGGCTGTTCGGGCGGCAGAAGCTGGCCTGCATGTGGTCGTGGATAAGCCCTTGTCAACCCGTTTGGACGAATGCGATCGCCTTATCAACGCCTTGGGGAAGAACGGCGTGCACTGTTTGGTCTGGAACCGCAACTTCCTGCCCGCACTCGTGCAAGCCAAAGAAGCAATCGACAGCGGTCAAGTCGGCACGCTCTCATCCATTCATTGCGACTTCTACTTCGCCAAAGACGCCGGCCCACCCTTGGGATCCCTGCCGGAAGGGAGCCCACCTATCGATTGGTTAGAGCGTCAGTTGGAGGCCCATGCCGATGGTTCCGATGGAGGGGTGGGTACGGAGCCCATGGGAGAACTCCAGGTCGAAGGCATCTATCCCTTGGCCTATATTCATCTGCTCACTGGCGGGGCCAAAGTGCGCCGAGTCGTGGCCCGCACGGCCTCCCACTTTCACCAAGCCCATGCTGACAACGACGTGGATGACCTCGCGACCGTGACCCTTGAAATGGAGAACGGGATGGTCGCAACGCTGTGTCTCGGCCGTATCGGTGCCGCCGCCCATCCTGACATTGGGGAGATCAAGCTACATTTGATTGGAGATCGCGGAGCGGCCGTCATCTCTGAGGCACGCCCTGAAGTTGCTTGCTACCACCGGAATCAACCCGCATTGCAGTTCAAACACGAGCGCGTGGCCGACGAGAACAACTACCTGCTTTCGGAGAACTTTGCCCGCGTGATCGATGGGACAGAGTCACCCATGCTGAGCGCTCGCGATGCTCGAGACATCTGCGCGACGGTCTTGGCCGCGCTAGCATCCGCTCGCACTGGCGAACCGACTGAAGTAGATCATCTCTGACAGACATGAACTCTTAGTGCTTTGTTAGCGCCCTCCATGCCGATACCGATGATGTTCTCTTCGGTACCTTGCTGGTATCGATATCGCCTTTCTGGCCCAAAGTGATTGGTGATTGTGGGCTCGACTTCGTCTTCATCGATACCGAGCACATTGCCATTGGCCGGGAAACGCTGAGCTGGATGTGCCGTTGCTACGCAGTGCTCGGCCTGCCTCCTCTCGTGCGCATTACTGATCCGGATCCTCACAAAGCCACTGTCGCCCTCGACGATGGAGCGGCCGCCGTCGTGGCTCCCTATGTGGAATTGCCTGAACAAGTGCAGGCCTTGTGTGGGGCAACCAAACTACGCCCCCTCAAAGGCAAACGAATGGAGGAAGTGTTGAACGGATTCATGCCCGACGGCGAACTAGGGGACTACATGGCCTCGCGCAATGCGGGCCATGGATTGATCATCAATGTGGAAAGCGTGCCCGCGATCGTGCGACTCGATGCCCTGCTCGACATTGACGGCTTGGACGCTGTTCTCGTGGGTCCCCATCATCTCTCCTGCAGTCTCGGAATTCCCTAGCAATACACGGACAAGCGCTTTCTCAGTGCTGTGGAGGTCATCTTCCAGAAAGCACGTTCAAGGGGCATCGGAGCAGGCATTCACATGTGGGGCAGTATTGAGGAACATGTGAGGCTGCTGAACATGGGAGCCAATTTCTTCATCCATAAAGCCGACATCATTCTCTTCCAAACTCACCTAACGACTGAACTGAGCCAGCTTCGGCAGGCGTTCGGCAAGGCCGAGCATTCCGGAAGTCGGTCTACAGATATTTTAATCTAACAGTTCCTTAAATTGGATGTCCTTGAATTGAACGATCATTCCTGGATCGTGTAGTTGAAATTGGATCATTCCTGATTCCAAACGTTTGGACTCGGGCAAGTGCTCGGTGAATTCCGAGGCAGGTTTGCCATTGATAGAGAACTTGAAGTGGTTGCCTCTGACAATGACATGTACGCTGTTCCAGTCACCCTTGTTGATATCCGCCGCTGTGACCGCGCCCTCGATCTTGGTCACTGTTGGATTATCATCTTCGTCGATGACCAAACGATCACCACGAAAGCACGCGTGTTCACGACGCCCCGGTGTGTGGAAATCCCAGGCCCCAAGCACTTGCTTGCCGATCCCCACGTGACCGATATCAACATGGTAGCCTTGGAACTTGCGCTTTTCCGTCTCATCTGGAATGGCGCGGATATTGACACCACTGTTCCCCTTCGCCTTCGGAAACCGATAGCTGAATTTCAGTTCGAAGTCCGCGAGTTGCTTCTTCTCATAAACGAGGTAGCCACGCCCTTTGTCACCATCGCCGTGGATCACGCCATCGACCACCGTCCATGCCTTCTCTTTGCCTGCTGGCATCTCCTCCCAGCCCTGCAAGGTCTTTCCGTCGAAGATGGTGATAAAGCCCTCGGCATCGGCAGCCGCTTGAGCGTTGGTTGGGCTCGCGTTCTGGGAATGGCTCGGCGAAAGGCAGACGATTGCTAATAAGGCAAGGGGTACCAAGTGGATCGTTCTCATAGACGCAGCAGGTTATAGCGCTTCATGTAGAAGGATCCAAGTCATTGGGGCGGTCATTTCTTGTCTAGGCTTGGCATTGAGTGGCATTTCTCCCAAATTCTTCCGGTGAATCGCTTATCCAACGCTTTCATCGCTATCGGAGTGAGCCTCGCTGTGGGCGCTTCTGCCGCTGGTGAGTCGACGATCGACTTCACGTCTGACATTAAACCTATTCTCCAGACGCACTGCACCCAGTGTCATGCCGATGGGAAACGCAAAGGCGGCTTTAGCATGGATCACATCCATGCCTTGGAAGCTGGTGGCGAAAGCGGTCCGGTCGTGGTTTCGGGTAAGAGTGCGGAAAGCCATCTCATCGATTTGGTTTCTAGCAATGATGCCAATGAGCGCATGCCGCCCAAGGGCGACCCGTTGAGCGACGATGAGATCGCCAAGCTGCGCTCGTGGATCGATCAAGGTTTGGTGTGGGAGAAGGGATTCACCTTCACTACCGTTCGCAGTGCGCCCATCGAGCCTCGTATCGTGGCCTTGCCGCCGGGAGAGGCTAGTAATCCGGTCGACCGTTTGCTAGAGTCCTATTTCCAAGAGCAGCAAGTGCAGGCCGGTAGTCCGGTGAGTGATGCGGTATTCGCCCGACGCGTCTATCTCGATACCATCGGTCTCTTGCCGACCCCAGACGAGCTGGAAGGTTTCTGTCTCGATGCAGATCCTAACAAGCGTCGTCGTCTCGTCGCCGAACTCTTGGCCGATGAAGACAACTACAGTGCTCACTGGTTCACGTTCTGGAGCGATTGCCTGCGCAATAGCATGTCGCGCTCCTATCATGGAGGGGGAGGGAAACAGATCACCGATTGGTTGAAGCAATCACTCGCAGAAAACAAACCCTACGACCAGTTTGTCCGCGAACTCATCGATCCTGTGGAGAAATCTAGCGGATTCATCAAAGGCATCGCTTGGCGCGGCACGGTGAATGCCTCTCAGGTCACGGAGATGCAGGCCGCGCAGAATGTGGCCCAGGTTTTCATGGGCCTGAATATCAAGTGCTCGTCTTGTCACGATTCTTTCATCAATGATTGGACGCTGAAACAGACGTACGCCTTTGCCTCCATCTTCGCCGATCAACCGATGGACATTCATCGTTGCGACAAACCGTTAGGAGAGAAAGCCGCACCAGCCTTTCTTTATCCTGAACTGGGCGCTGTGGATCCCGCCGCACCGAAAGCGGAACGTGTGAAGCGTTTGGCGGGGATCATCACCTCGCCTGAGAATGGCCGCTTTGCCCGCACAATGGTCAACCGGCTGTGGGCCATCTTCTTCGGCCATGGCATCGTCGAGCCCGTGGATGAAATGGATAACCCGCCATGGAATAAGGATCTGTTGGACTGGTTGGCCGTTGATCTCGTTCAGCATGGCTACGACCTCAAGCACACCATGATGCTGATGCTTACCTCACAAGCCTACCAATGCACCGCTGTGCCGCTCGATCCTGACGGGGACAGCGACGCCTTTGTCTTTCGCGGGCCGGTGGTACGGCGTCTTTCGGCGGAACAGTTCCTCGATGGTATCGATCAAGTCATTGCCTGTGCCACCCGCGAGGAAGGCGCCGCTCGTGGCACCGGCAAGAAGCGCTGGGGATTACGCAAGATCGATCCGCTCATTCGCACCCTTGGCCGCACCAAACGCGACGTGATCGTAACCCAACGCGAGTCCGTTGCCACCACCGCACAGCTGATCGAGCTTTCCAACGGCAAGGCCCTCGCTGACATCATCGCCAAAGGCGCTCAGTCCTGGTACGACTCGGGGAAGGATTTCGAGGCCATGATGGAGACCCTCTTCGTTCATGCGCTAGGCCGAACACCTGCCGTTCAAGAGAAGGAAACGCTTCGAGAAATCGTTGGAACACCCATCGAAACGGAGGGCATCGAAGACATGCTGTGGATGCTCGTCATGCATCCCGAATTTCAACTGGTTTACTAGCCCCATTCATCATGACATTCACACCAAACCGCCGCGACTTCCTTTCCTCCGCCTCAGCCGCAACCCTGGGTGCTCTCTCTGCGGGATACCCATCCGCCATGGCGCGCGCCGTGCAAGGTGGTGATCCGTTAAACGCTACCGCGGATACGGTCATTATGTTGTGGTTAGCGGGTGGTGTGGCGAGCACGGATACCTTTGATCCCAAACGCTACACGCCTTATGAGAAAGGGCTCGATCCTAACAAGGTCCTGTCAACGTTTCCATCGATTGATACCGTTGTCGATGGTCTGAAGTTCACGGAGGGACTTGAGAAGATCGGTGGCGTCATGGATCGCGGCACCTTGATCAAGACCTATCGTGCGGCTGACCTGGGTTTCATTCTCCACAGTCGGCATCAGTATCATTGGCACACCGCCTACGAGCCACCGTTGACGGTCTCCGCTCCTCACATTGGCTCATGGATCTCTCGCACGCTTGGCCCGCTCAATCCTGATCTGCCTGCCTTTATCGATATCGGTCAAACCTTTGACGGCGGGGAGAAAGAAGCCTTGCAAGCCTTCCACACCTCCGGCTTTCTCGGCAGTGAGTTTGCACCCTTCTTTCTCGTCGAACCCGATCAAGCGGTGGAGGCGGTCAAACCGCCCGTCGGCATGAGTGATACGCGATTTGCCAAGCGCTATCAAGCCTACAAGAAATTGTTAGGTGAAAGCCCCATCATGCAGCATGGTTCAGAACACCAACGCGACTCGCTCATGCGCTCAGTCGACAACGCGCACCGTCTCCTCTCGAGCCCCAAGGCACGCAAGGCCTTCGATCTTAGCCTCGAGCCCAAAGAGAAAGTCGATCTCTACAAAGTCGGCGGCCGCTTTGGTTTGGGATGCTTGTTAGCTAAACGCCTTACCGAAGCCGGTGCCCGCTTCATTGAAGTCACCCACGGCTATTATCCTTTCAAATACTGGGACACGCATGACAATGGGCATTCCCGAATGAAGGATCTCAAGACCATGATCGATGCGCCCATTGCTCAACTCGTACTCGATTTGGAAGCAAGCAACTTGTTAGATCGAACCTTAATCGTCGTCGCGAGCGAGTTCAGCCGCGACATGATGACTGAAGGAAAGCCGGAAAAGAAAGTGAAGGACCAGGTCAAGGTGCCGCATCGCATCGAAGGCCCGCAGCACTATGGCATGCATCGTCATTTCACCAGCGCTGGCAGCGTCCTCCTCTTTGGTGGCGGCATCAAGAAAGGTTTCGTCTATGGCGAAACCGCTGACGAGCGCCCCTGCACCACGATCAAAGATCCCGTCACCACGGAACAACTCCACGCCACGATCTACCGCGCACTCGGCATCCCACACGATCATCATTACAACATCGAGCAGCGCCCCTTCTACGTCACTCCTGACGGAACGGCGAAACCCGTGATGGAGTTGTTCGGGTAAACAATGCCAATCAACACTAGAAATGCCAGCCTTTCGCCTTGTATTTGGTAGATGGTACCGTATTGCCTCAGCCTCGGCCGCGCTGTTGTCTGTCAGCCCTGCGGAAGACCGCTTGGCCCCGTTCTTGGGTGATCCGTTGTTCGAGAAGCAGCGCCTGTTCAACGATCAAGGTTACCCGAACGTGGTGGTCACCAAGAATGGAACGGTCATGGCAGTCTGGGGAAATGACGGCGTCGTCGTTCGGCGATCCGAAGATGGCGGCAAGACCTGGGGCCCAGTCATTTCGGTAGCCAACCAAGGTTACCATGGCGGCGGTACCACGGTCGATGCGAACTCAGGCGACATTCTGATCTTCGTCGAAGAGAGGCAGCCACCCGCTCCCCTAATGGTATATCGCAGCCAAGACGATGGGAAGGTTTGGCTGCCTCAAGCCACGACCATCGAGAAGGACGCGCATGGTAACACACCGTCCATGCACATGAACGAGCACGGCGTGACCTTGCAGTATGGAGCGCATCAAGGACGCTTGATCCGGGCCTCACGTTATTACGGGCCCAACGGCGGCGATGCCGAATGGCCTTTGCAATACACCAATGCGATCTACAGCGATGATGGCGGTCGAACCTGGAAGACTAGCAAGCCCTTCCCAGAGAAAGGTACGGGCGAAGCTGCCTTGGTAGAGCTGACTGATGGACGCCTCTACTACAACTCGCGAGTGCATTGGTCAGAACGCCCACGCAACAAACGTCGCAGAGAAGCCTGGAGTCACGATAGCAGCGTCACATGGAAAGACTGGCGCATCGTCGAGGCCTTTTGCCAGACGGCGATCAAGGACGCACCTATGGCTGCATGGGTGGCTTGACGCGCCTCCCCTTGCCGGATCGCGACATCCTCATCTTCAGCAATCTCGATACCGAGGCCGCCCATCGTGAACGGGTCACCGTGTGGGCAAGCTTCGATGGCGGCAAGACCTGGCCGATCAAGCGCTTGGTCGATGCAGATCGTAGCGGCTATTCATCACTCGCCGTCGGAAAGCCAGCCACGCCTAGCGCCGGCTGGCTCTACCTCTTCTACGAGCACGATCCCTTCAAAGGTGCCCACCTCGCACGCTTCAATTTGGCGTGGCTGTTAGGGGGCGAACGGACGAACGATCGCACGGTCCCAAAGTGGCTGAAGCCATGAGGTACGCTCATGCTGCTATTGGGTTGCGGGCTGTCCTGGAGGGGGCCTTCCTTGCCTGGCAACGTGCCTAAGGAAACGTCACTTCTGCCAGATCAACCCGTCGCCCCAAGCGACCGGCCCGCCGCCAGATGCCTGGGAGAAAGCTCATGGGCTCAACCTATCAAACGCCAAAGACCGCAACGAGGACCACGATAGTAATGGCTACACCAACTTAGAGGAATACCTTCATGCACCCGTAGTCCCTCTGTCGCAACGTTGGTCAAGACTTCTTCTTACGAGGATCATACTTGTCGCGACGCGTCAGAGCGTCGATGTCGACCACCCAGGTATTGCGAAACGCCACCGGATGCTGGTGTTCCTGCAAGCGTCACGGACCAGGCAACGCCGTCTCCTTGTCTCCAGATCCCGCCGCCCCGCTGATCTCGATGTTGCGATGAATCCACTGGCCGTTGAGCTTGGCACTGAAGCGCGCATCTTCTCGTCACCAATCGAATTCAACATTGTGAGAGAAGATCGTGCCAGCGCATTCTATCGGATCGTTCTTCCCGAGTGAATGTCGTGGAGTTCTGCAGCATCTCCCTCAAGATACCTGCGAGAAACACGCTCGACGGCACGTTCAGCCTTTCGTAAAACGGGCCATGTCTGCGCAACGGCTTAAAGAGAAACTGGCTCTAGGTGGGACCGTCTATGGAACCCTCATTCAGAACACCATCAGTCCCGCATTGGTCAACGCCATCCCGGCGGGAACGTTGGACTTTGTTATTGTGTCAGATGAACACACGGCCTTCGATATCGGTGACTTCCTCCCCATGCGCTATGCTTTCGCTTCCAAAGGGATCGCCTGTCTTGCGCGGACGCACAGCCGAAGCCCTGACGGTGTCGCCAAGGTTTGCGACACCTACGATGGTGTCGTTGTTCCTTACGTGGAAGATGTCGAGGAATGTCAGGAACTGGCTGCCGCCGCCGTTTACCGTCCTTTAAAAGGGGCCGCACTCGACAAGGTCTTGGCAGAGGGGCAATGGCCCACCAAGGCAACCCGGGACTACGTGGAGAACCGAAACAAGAACACGATCTTCGTTCCCATGATCGAATCCGTCCAAGCGGTCGAGAACCTCGACAAGATCTGTGCCATTCCAGGAGTCGCCGCCGTCTTTGTCGGGCCCAACGACATGACCGTCAACATGGGTATTCCCGACGCCTACGATCACCAAGACTTCATCGCCATCCTCCAACGCATCATCGACACCGCCAATGCCCAACACGTTGCTGCCGGTTGTTGGTTTGGCAACGTGGCTCAGGCGACCCGCACCATCGAACAAGGCGCCCGATTCGTCGTTTTCTCAAATGACGGTGTGCTCTTTCGAAATGCCATCTCAGAAGCGTTTGCCGAAGTGAAGCGAGACTAACAACGACGCATCCAATGAATCCCCGATCCGCTTTGAGCCGCCGTCTGTTCCTTCAAGGAACAGGCGTCGCACTAACACTCCCCGCATTCGAAAGTTTCGCCGCCGACAAGGCACCACCACGACGTCTCGTCTGCGTGGGCAATCATCTCGGCTTTTATCCAGGCCACTTCTTTCCCAAAGACACCGGCAAAGCTTACACCGCTACCTCCACCTTGAAGCCACTTGAGGCCGATAGAGACGATCTCACCATCTTCTCCAATTTGGATCACGGACTCAATGGCGGGCACAACGCTGTCCAGGGCTTCCTCAATAGCATCAAGAAAGAAGAAGCCGCCGGGTTTCCCGATAAGAACATCTCACTCGACCAGGCCGCCGCCGAGCATGTCGGTAGTGCCACCCGTTTCCCATCCATTCATACGGGGATCTCAAACGGCACCGACATGTGCTGGAATCGCGCCGGTGTGCATGTGCCACCCGTCAACAATCCCGCCACCCTGTTTCGCGCCCTCTTCGTCAACTCACCGCCAAATGCCCGCGCCGCAGAACGCACCCGTTTGAAACATCGCGGCAGCGTGCTCGATGCCTTGCGCGATTCCGCCAGCGCCTTGAACCGCACCCTAAACGCCCCCGACCGCGATAAGCTCGACCAATACCTCACTTCTGTCCGTGACGTGGAGAAGCGATTGCAGATGTCGAAAGAATGGCTCGATCGTCCCAAACCCATGCCGCCCATCGATGAAGTGTTAGACGAAGAGCGGCAACACATTGATGAAGTCGCGCTCCTATATGATCTCATGGCCCTGGCCTTGCAGACCGACTCTACCCGCATAACGACCTTAGAGACCGGCATGGGCTTCCGTACCGCCGAGCTCGACTTAGACAGTTACCACGGCATTTCCCATCACGGCAAAGCTCCAGGTAGAATCGAGCAACTCCAAGTGGTCGAATCCTTTCTAACCACCAAGCTTAGCCACTTCATGACCCGGCTCAAAGAGGCGCAGATCTTGGACAACACCCTCATCGTCTTCGGCAGCGGCATGAGTGACGGCTCGAGCCACAGCAACCGCAATCTTCCTGTGCTGCTCGCAGGCGGAGGAATCCAACATCGTGGCCATCTCGTCTGTCCTGAAGCAGCACATCAACGAGTGCCGCTTTCCAATCTCTGGCTTTCCGTGCTGAATTGGTTCGGCTCCGAGGCGGAACGCTTTGGCAGAAGCATCGGTACGTTCTCGCCGATGAAGATCGGCTAAGAACATTTGTCATTCGTTATTGGTCGTTAGTCATAGGTCATTGAGAAAGTCACGATGGGAGAAACGGACAAAGCCACGGAAATAGAGAACCGGCTGATCGACTTCGCCGTGCGCATCATCAAGGTCGCCGATGCATTGCCAAAGTCACCTGCTGGGAAGCACATTGGTGGGCAGTTGCTTCGATCCGGCACCTCGCCAGCGCCGAAGTATGCCGAAGCTCGTGGTGGCGAAAGCAACGCCGACTTTGTGTACAAGTTGAAGATCGCCCTGAAAGAACTGAACGAAAGCAGCGACTCGCTACGAGTCATCTGCCAAGCCGAACTCATGAAGACAGAACTACTGAACGATCTCATCGACGAGAACCAGCAGCTCTGCCGAATCCTCAACGCCTCCGTAAAGACAGCAAAGAGCCAACGCTCCCCCAATTGCAAATGAGAAATGACAAATAACGAATGACCAATCTCTCAACCATCCTGCTAGCGTGCCTAACGCTTGTCAACAGCGCCCAAGCCAACGACAACCACATCTCCCTCTTCCTCGAGAAACACTGTCTCCAATGCCACGGCACCGAGAAACAGAAAGCCGATCGACGATTCGACAATCTCCCCACTGAGATCAGCACACTCAACGATTTGGAGCGCTATCAGGAAATCGTCGACCAGCTGAATCTCGGCAGCATGCCGCCGGAAGACGAGCCGCAGCCAACCAACGGCGCGCAAGCCAAGACGATCGCCCAGTTGACGGAGAAACTCGCCGTCGCCCGGGCAAATCTCCACGACACCGGGGGGCACAGCGTTCTACGACGGCTCAACGCTTGGGAATATCGCCATACCATAAGCGATTTGTTAGTAATCAACGTCGACATCTGGAATCCAGCGGAAACCTTTCCCGAAGAAGTCAAAGTCGACGGCTTCGATACGAATGGCGCCGGGCTAGTCACTTCCGGTAGGTTGATGGGCCACTACTTCACCGCCGCAGAAGAGGCCATTCGACGCGCCACTCAATTTGGCAGCCGACCTGTGTCCGAAATCTACTCGCAGAAATCGCCCTTCTACTTCGAAGGCAAGGATGCCAAGGAACTCCCGAAACTTTTCCAAACCGGCCGCTTCCGTTGGGTGCCCGAGACGCGTTACACCGATCTCTATGGCCGCCACTATCGTGGTGGTCATCTTGGCTTCCTGCCACTTTATCAACAGGGTGGGGTCCCGCACAGTGGGATCTACACCATCCGCGTGCGCGCCGCCGCCATCGGACGCACCCATGACTACGGCAAGGCCTTGGGTGATTTCCGCAATGGCGATCCACTAGTCATGGAAGTCGTCGCGGTCGATCGGCGAGGCAGCGTCACGAGCGCGGGCAGCGTGTCCAAGATGAGTTCGCTCGCACGGATCGAATTGACGAGTGAAGAACCACAATGGTTTCAATGGGATGTCTACTTGGACGCTGGCTACGAGCCAGAAGTGCGCTTTCGCAATGGCCCACTTTCGGCCAAACGCATGGTCCGACTGCTCAGAATCAAGGCCGCAGACAAACCGGAATTCAAACCTTTCATCGATCGGGAAGACGATAAACTCGCACGAGCACGCGGCATTCTGAAAGCCTATCAAGGACCGCGGCTACGCGTCTGGGAGATCAACGTCGAGGGGCCTCACATCAACACATGGCCAACCACCGGTCATCGCACCTTATACGGCAATCTCAAGCCAGAGGAACTGAATCCCGCGTCCATCGCACAACGCCTCGCCGCCTTCGCAAAAGCGGCCTTTCGTCGCCCACCGGTCGATGGCGAAATGGAGCCCATCCAGCAATTCGTGACCCGCAAACTTGAGGAAGGCGTTCAGCCGTTGCAGGTCTTGCAACTGGGCTTCCAGGCCATTCTTTGTTCTCCCGGATTCCTCTACATCCATCTCGGCGAAGGCGAGTTGAGCGAGATCGCCCTAGCATCGCGCTTGTCATACTTCCTCTGGTCCTCGCCTCCTGACGAAACGCTTCTTGAATTGGCAGCCGCTGGGAATTTGCGCGCCAACTTATCGAGCCAAATCACCCGCATGCTCGCTGATCCCAAGATCGACCGATTCGTCAGGCACTTCGTCCGGCGTTGGCTCGATCTAGACAACATCGGCACCATGCCACCTTCGGCCGAATTCCTTGCTTACTACCGAGACAACCTCGAAACCGCCATGCGCGCCGAGACTGAAACCTTCTTTCGACACCTGCTAGACCACAATCGGCCACTGCAAGAATTCCTCAACGCCGACTATGCCTTTCTCAATCGCGAACTCGCCCTGCACTACGGTATCCAAGGTGTCCAGGGAAACGCCTTGCAACGAGTTTCCCTCCAGAACAATCGGCGTGGTGGCTTGCTGGGCCAAGGCGCTTTCCTCACTGCCTCGGCCAATGGCGTCGACACCTCCCCCGTCGTCCGTGGCATCTATGTCCTTGAGAAACTGCTAGGCCATACCCCACCACCCCCGCCACCCGATGTTCCGATCGTAGAACCCGACATCCGCGGTGCCGTCAGCATCCGCGAACAGCTCGAAAAGCATCGGGAAATCGCCACCTGTGCCGAGTGCCATCGCAAGATCGACCCGCTCGGCTTCGCCCTGGAGAACTTCGATGCCATCGGCGGTTGGCGCGATCACTACGACCTACAAACGCCAATCGATCCCACCGGCAAACTCCCAGGCGGCGAGACTTTTCAGACCCTCCCCGAATTTCGGAGCCTCTTGGTAGCCCGAGAAGAGCAAGTCACCCGTTGTCTCACAGAGAAACTACTCACCTACGCCCTGGGTCGCGAACTTGAAATCAGCGACCGCCCTATCATTGGCGCAATGTTCGCAGATCTCAAGAGCAAGAGCGGAGGCCTTCAAGACCTCATCCATCTGGTGGCGCTAAGCAAATCACTTCAGAGCAATTGAACCTTCAACACCCAATGGTCCCACCCACTGCTCTAACATGCGTGTTTCTGACACTGATCCTCCTCCCAGGAGTTCTCGCTGAGCCTAGCGATCGCGTGGTCGATACCCACCCTGCATGGGCACCGCTTTCCCCTGAGGAATCGATGAAGCGTCTTCGGCTTCCGCCGGGCTTTTGCGTTGAACTCGTTGCCAGCGAGCCGCTCATACGAGAACCAGTCGCGCTCACCTGGGACGGCAATGGGCGAATGTATGTGGTGGAAATGCGGGGCTACATGCAAGACCTCGAAGCGACCGGCGCCAAGGAACCCGTCGGGAGAATCAGCCGACTCGAGGACACTAATGGCGACGGCAAGATGGACACCCATTCGGCCTACCTTGATGGTCTGATCGAACCACGCGCGATCCTTGCCATTGATGATGGTTTGCTAGTGGGTGAACCTCCGGATCTATGGTTCTGTCAGGATGGCGGCGGCGATGGCGTGGCGGACATCAAGCGACACGTCACCGACAAGTTCTCGCTCCGTGACAGCAACGTCGAACACAAGGCCAACAGCCTCACTTGGGGAATGGACAATTGGATCCACGTCTCCCAGCATGGAAGGCGTTATCAGGTCATCGAGGAAACGATTCGCCATGAATCGGTCCCCTCCGTTGGCCAATGGGGATTGACGCGCAATGATGAGGGCCGTTTCATCTTCTCGACCAACTCCAATCCGGGCATGTGTCTTTTCGTCCCGCCCCGCTATCTCAGCGGCGCCGCACACAAGGACAGTCGCCGAACCATGACCGGGGCCATTCACCGCAATGGGGGCTATGATAGTGTCTGGCCAGCCATGGTCACGCCGGATCTGCAAAGCGGGCCTGGTGCGGCTCGCAAGAGTGATGGAACCCTGCGTCACTTTACCTCGGCATGTGGTCAGACGATCTTTAGAGGAGATCGGTTAGGCGAAGACATGCAGGGTGACTACTTCATCTGCGAACCCGTTGGCCGTCTGGTTCGCCGGTCAGAGGTTCGTCACACCGAGTCTGGACACATCGAACTAACGAATCGATTTGAGAAGGATCTGGGCGAGTTCATCACCTCCACGGACGGCAACTTCCGGCCGGTAAACGCTCACACTGGCCCCGACGGATGTCTCTACATCGTCGACATGTATCGCGGTGTCGTCCAAGAGAAGGCCTTTCTCACGCCGTATCTGCGGGAAGAGATCTTGAGAGCCGGATACGACAAGAACGTTGGACGGGGGCGCATCTACCGCGTCGTGCGGGATGGAATGAAGCGTGGCCCAAGGCCAAAGCTTCTCGAGGCAACGCCCAAGGAACTAGCTGAATATCTCGGCCATCCGAATGGGTGGTGGCGCGACACTGCACAGAGCCTTCTGGTCACCCGTCAGGTGCAATCCGTCACACCCACCTTGAAGAAGATGGCCTTGGAACATGAGGACCCGCTTGCCCAGCTCCACGCGCTCTGGACCCTGGATGGGATTGGGCAGTTAGACAGGGAAACGATTCTATCACTGACACGACATCATGATTCACGCATCCGCATCGCGGCCGTCCGGACGATGGATCCGCCTGGACTCTACTTCAAACGATTGGAGGAGATGCTTGCGGATTCGAGTCCGTTGGTGATTTCCCAGATCGTGCTGACGGCGGGTCAAAGCAAAGAGGAAACGAGCAGATACCTCATTGCTAAGTGCCTAGCGAAACACCCAACACACGCCCAGGTAATCAAGGCCGTGGAGGCGGTGGCCCCAAGGGAACTCGTTAGTGAACCAGCCTCACACGTGCTCGCTCTCGACAAACAAGGACGAAGCCTATTTGACCGAGGCCGTACCATCTATGTGGAACTCTGCACCGCCTGTCATGGTTCAAATGGCCAGGGGATCCAAGCTCCGAACGGGTCGCTGGCACCGCCACTTCCCGGCTCGCCTCGACTCACACAAGCACCTGACGTCGCGGTTCGAATCCTGCTTCATGGGCTCACCGGGAGAATCGATGGGAAGGATTATGAAGGACTGATGGCACCCTTTGGTGCCACGCAAAGCGATGAGTGGGTCGCTTCCGTGCTCACCTACACGCGCCGCGAATGGGGAAACCAAGCTTCCACCATTCTACCTGCGGACGTGGCGAAAGTGAGAGAGCACTTCCACGACCGGCAGACCCCGTGGACACAGACCGACCTCGAAGAAGAACCCAGTGAGTAATCATCGTCGTGGATTTATCCGAAATCCCACGCAACCCGTTGACCTTTGTAGCTAAGATTTCTTCTTCTTACGCGGATCATACTGGTCGAGACGCGTCGGAGCGTCGATGTCGACCACCCAGGTATTGCGAAACGCCACCGGATGCTGGTGTTCCTGCAAGCGCAACGGACCAGGCAACGCCGTCTCCTTGTCTCCAGATCCCGTCGCCCCGCTGATCTCGATGTTGCGATGAATCCACTGGCCGTTGAGCTTGGCACTGAAGCGTGCGTTCGACACCTTCTCGTCATCTTCGAACCGTGCAGGTATGAAGACGATGTCATACGCTTGCCACGCACCTGGCTTCTTCGCCGCGTTCACGTCAGGCGCGCGCAAGCGATAGAGCCCACCACAGAGATTGTCGGCCGCCGCCAGTCCAAAAGAATTACAGATCTGAAGTTCATATCGTCCTTGCAGATACACACCGCTGTTTCCACTTGCTTCCGGGCGTGGCTCGGCATCGGTCATAGGTGGCGTGCGGAACTCCACATGGATCCGATGCGACCTATACGCTTTCTTGGAATCCATGCTGCCCGCTTTCGCTAACGGAATGGCGATCCCTTGCTCAGCATCCACCGTCCACTGTAAGTTTCCCGCTTCATACTTGCTCATCCAAGGCACCTTCTCCGGCCGCAACTGCCACGCGCTGAGGTCGGTTCCCGGTGCCAACAACACATCGGCACCTCGCGGAGCCCGTTGCCCCAATGTCTCGGCCTTTCCTTCTAGCAAAGCACTGGCATCGCTCGCTGGTAGCTCCATGATTCGCAGATTCCGCCATTTGATCTGCATTGGCGTCGGATTCTTGCCCACCCCATGCACCTGCAGACCGACGATCCCCTCACGTTCACCATCATCCACCAGCTCAGACACGCGCACGCCATTCAAAGTCGTTTGGATGTTAGGACCATGACAAACGATGCGCACCTGGTTCCACACCCCCGGCTTGAACGCCGCTTGAGCATTGGCTGATTCCACTGGATAGAGCCAGCCGCGGCCAGCTTCATGATAAATCCCAGCGCTCCACTTGCGATCCGAAGGATCGATCTCGCACTGATAGCCCCACACGCGATCATTCTTCTCACGGATCTGACTGCGAAACTGCACCCCACAATTCAGCGTGGGATGTGGGAAATACTCGTACTCGAGCACGAAATCACCATACGCACGCTCCGTGCAAAGAAAGGTGTTCGGGGTATTGGGAACGCTCGTCCCCACGATGACACCATCCTCCACCATATACGTTGCCTTCCCACCGTGACGTTCCCATCCCGTCAGCGTCTTCCCATCAAAGAGGGATTTCCAAGTGCCCACCTCGTCGGCGTGAAGCGGTGAGGTGGGGATGCAAAGAGCAATGAGAGAAAGAAGACGAATCATATCGGATGCCATCCTAGCACTCAAGGAGATCACCGTGAAGCAAGGAAACTTGGCATCGTGCACCGGAAAACCTAAACTCCACGCATGAGTGCTCCCACCCGCCGAACCTTCCTCAAGGCAAGCGCCGCCGTCGCGTTTCCCACTATCATACCTGCTACAGTGTTAGGGCTCAGCAAACGGCCCGCTCCATCCGAACGCATCACCATGGCCTTCATCGGCACCGGGAATCAGGGGATGAATGAAATGAAGACCTTCCTGAATGACGAACGCGTCCAGGTCATCGCGGTGTGCGACGTCAACAAAGAGTCGCCTGGTTACTGGGAGAACAAGATTGGCGGACGCGAACCCGCCAAGCGGCTCGCCGAGGAGCACTATTCCAAGGAAGAACACGCACCCAAAGACGGCTACAAGGGTTGCGCCACCTACGTCGACTATCGAGACTTGTTAGCGCGTGACGACCTCGATGCCGTGGAAATCGCTACGCCGGATCATTGGCATGTCTTGCAAGTGTTAGACGCCGCTAAGGCAGGGAAACACATTTACGGACAAAAGCCCCTGTCCCTCACCATCGCCCAAGGACGCTTGATGAGCGATGCCGTACAGAAAGCTGGCATCACCTGGCAAACCGGCAGCCAACGGCGTTCCGATCAGCACAACCGCCTCGCCTGTGAATACGTGCGCAATGGACGTATTGGAAACGTCCACACGGTGAAAGTCGGGCTCGTCCCGGGAAATCCTGACATCAACAAACAAGGCCATCGCACGCAGCCCGAACCCGTTCCCAAAGGCTTGAACTACGACATGTGGTTAGGCCCAGCGCCCGAAGCCTACTACTGTGGCGCCCGCCTGCCCGTGAACTGGCGATGGATCCTCGATTACTCAGGCGGCAACGTCACCGATATCGGCGCGCATAACATTGACATCGCGCAGTGGGGACTCGGCACCGATCACACCGGCCCGGTCGAGATCCTCAATGCCAAGGCTACTTTCCCGCCGAAAGGACAACTCTGGAACACCGCCACCTCCTACTACTTCGAGGCCCTCTTCAAGAACGGCGTGAAGATGATCGTGGCTGACAGCCATCAAGTCCGTGCCGGCATCACCTTCGAAGGCGAGGATGGCAAATCCATCTGGTGCGACAGCGGCCAATTTGAAACCCATCCCAAAGAACTACGCCGCGAGAAGATCCAGGAAGGTGAAATCAAGCTCTACAATAGCCCGCATCACTTCCGAAACTTCATCGACTGTATCTATTCAGGCAAACCCACTGCCGCCCCGATCGAAGCTGCTCACCGCACCATCACCATCGCGCATTTAGGAAACATGGCCATGCGCCTGCAACGCCAACGCTTGCGTTGGGACCCCGAGACCGAGCAGATCCTCGACGACCAAGAAGCTGCTAACATGCTAGACCGCCCCATGCGCGCATGGTCCACCCCGTAGGGGTGACTTCCACGTCGCCACCCTTACACCCCACTCAAAGCCTCACGACTCCCACCAAAGCTCTCCGTTTCTACCCCAAGCTTGTGCAGCATGGCCAGGTAGAGATTGGAAAGCGGCAACTCCGTCTCACGTATCTCCGCTTGCCAACCAGAGTCATTGGCAATACCAGACGTCGCTTGGTTCGAGCTGTTGTACTTGCGATACTGACCATGTTGAAACCCCATGTTCCGTCCACCGAACAGCAGAAGCGGATAGTTGCGCGAGAGATGAAACGCGCTCGACGCCGAACCAAAGAAGACGGCCGTGTGGTCTAGCATGTTCCCAGCGCCACCCGGTTCCGGCGTCGCCTTGAGCCGACTCACAAAGCGGCCCAACTCCTCATTGATGAACCGGCAGTAGGTGCCGAAATTCTGATAACCCTCCGGCTTCTTCGTTTCATGAGACAGCTGATGCGTCAGCTTGAAACCCACCGCGCGCCCAAGGTAGTCACTGATACCCACGCCATTCTCGCGGCCAAGCTGGTAAGTCGCCACCCGCGTTGAGTCCGTCTTGAACGCCAGGTAGATCAGTTCATACATCGTCCGCAGATAATTGCGTGGATCCTCCGGCGTCACATCGAGCTGCAAATGATCCACCTCCACTCGCGGAAGCGGGATATCCAGCCAACGCTTCGCTTTCTCCACCCGCACTTCTGTATCCCTAACGGACTGCAAATACTCTGCCAACGTCTCCTGATCATGTTGGGAAAGCGAGCGATTCAGTGAACGCGCATCCTCCATCAAATCATCAAGCGCACTCTTGCTCAAGGCCAGCTGACGCGCCGCATCTCGCCCACTCTTCACAAAGAGCATGTCAAAGATACGCTTTGGCTTATGCTCCGCCGGAATCGGCTTGCCCGTCCGGTTGTAAGACAAGGTCTGTGCCCCGCGCGGCGACCCTGTCCCACCATCGGTCGACATCACCAGCGAAGCATGCCGCGTGTGCTGCCCCACATGCTCGGCGAACACCTGGTCGAGCGAAATGCTATTCTGATAGTCACCATCAGCACCCGTATCGGCTCCCGTGAGAAACTGATCCGCATTGGAATGCCCATGCACCCGCCGCACCGCCGGATGCGACAACCCCGAGAACACCGACAACTCATCGCGCAACGGCTCCAAGGTCTCCATGCATTTGGTGAATGTGTAATCCGTCCCGCTCCCATGCGGAAACCAGCTCCAATCCTTGAAACTCGGATCTTTCTTCAACGGCATCGGAACCCCATCCGGCATGTAGAAACAGGCCAAGCGCTTGCGTTTCTCCTTGCGCGAACCCGCCACGGGCGAACCCGCAAATGACTCAAACCACGGCAAGGCAAGGGCCACGCCAGCACCCCGGAGAAATCTCCGGCGATCCAAAGAAGAGAAACTCGTGTTTGTCGCCTTCATCTGGAAGGCATTCTAGCCCGCATCGATCAGGTTCCACAACTAAGAACTAGCGCCGTGGCACGACTCAGAATTCGTTGTCCATCCACTGGCTGACCTTCAGATTGGCGGCCTTGATCAGAGCGACATTCTCGGCGTCGGGGATTTCCTGTTCGTCTAGCAGTCCGTATCTCCGCGTCTTATTTCTCTGATAGGCCCGGGATCTGTCATCGCTCTGTGCTCCTTTCCATTTCCCAAGATGGGCAGCTGGATGTCGAGAATAGGTGGATGGTCTTGTCAGAAGAGCTTTCGCTCACTATTGAGAACCTCTGATGACGACACGTCCCTCAAATCTCATTGTCCGGCATGAAGACGAAGCTGTCAAAGAACGTAGCGCCTGCGGTCATCGCTACCGTCTGCTGAGCAAGGGCGATCCAGACGTCGCCGCTTGGGCGCATGCGGTGGATATCGATGGCGCTAGGTTACACTACCACAAGATCAGCACGGAACTCTACTATGTGCTGGAAGGCGAAGGCAGGGTGATCCTCGACGGCGTGGAGCAAGAAGTTCGGCATGGGACGATGGTGCACATCCCACCCGGAGTTGTCCATGGGGCGGTTGGAAAGATGCGCGTCCTGGTGGTTGGAATTCCCGATATCGATGACTCAGATGTTTACTACGTGTAGCCTTATGAAAGCTTCCTTTACGTTCACCTGCCTTCTTCTACTCCGTGTCTCGACACTAGCAGATGTCGATAGAGACGCCTTACCCGATGTCGAGGAGGGCTTCGAGGTTAACTTTTTCGTGCGTGAGCCGCATCTCATCAATCCTTCGTCCCTGTGCTTCGATGCCAAAGGA
>Ga0213868_10001373_pt1 | contig 23390 bp, 15 predicted proteins | sample PICome_9_FD_160087 | JGI IMG/M metagenome (GOLD analysis project Ga0213868, IMG submission 160087) | Coastal seawater microbial communities near Pivers Island, North Carolina, United States - PICO127 | ecosystem: Environmental > Aquatic > Marine > Coastal | place: USA: North Carolina... | reverse complement strand
CGCAAAGTCTTTTTTTGTTACGGTTTTTACGGCTGTTATTCTTTTAAACGACGACGAGAGAGAGAGAGATATATATCACACACACAGAAGAAGACGCTCTACAAATGTCGCAACAACAGACGACGAGAGAACGATTTCAAAAAGCAAAGTGGGAACAGTTTTGCGCGCACTTTAATAACAATCTAAAAGTTTTCCTCAACTTTGATGAAAACCAGTGGACGATTGAAACGAAGCGACGGAAAACGGGGCACTCGGAAGGGAGCTTCGACGCGTATTATTTATTTTGCGCCGAGGAGAAACGAGGGAAAACGAAGCGATTTCGGAGCTTGAAAGAGGTGGAGAGGAAGTTAAGAGAAGACGCGCGAGAAACGAAGGAGAAGAAGACATCGACAGAGAAACACTCATCATCATCACCACCACCACCACCACCACCGTTCGTCGTCGTCGAAGGAGAACAACAAGAAAAACAACAACAACAACGGAAGAGTTGCGGAAGAAGAACTGGTGGTTTAACGAGTAGTTTTCGAGAGGACGAGATGAAGTTTAAGAGCGCGATGGATGACGAGGAGGAAGAAGAGGAGGACGAGGATGACGAGCCGGTGTGTCCGAGCGCGTTCTTAAAAACGACGACAAAAACGATGGGAGGAGGGAGAGGAGGAGGATTAGGACGAGCGAAAGTGCTCGCGAATACGACGCCGAGTGGCGCGCAGCAACAGAGACAGAGACAACAACAACATCATCAACGCGCGTTTCATCCGAGTCGGCCACCTTTTCATCACAGCAATAATAATAATAATAACAACATTAGTAATAGTAATAATAATACGAGCGCAAAGACGCACAGCAGATTGCACAACTCCTTCGTCGCGAATTCGTCGAGGTTAGAAGTTGCCGCCGTTCGCGACGATGAAAGAAGAATAACGAAACGGAATCAAAATGGAAAGAGAAAAGAAACGGAGGAAACGAGAGGGCAGGATTGGAGGATATCCAATCCATCCGATGCCGAGGAATTACTCGAGAAGAAAAGAGAGGAGGATCCAGAAGTTGCTCGCGAGCATCGAATGTTGAAAGAGCGCTTTAGCGGAAAGAGTGTTGCTAATACTGCTAATTCTATCAACAACAACAACGACAACAACAACACCCAGAAAGAAAACAACCAAAGACAAAGACGACGAGAAAGGAACGCTTTGCCGTCCAAGTACGAACACTTGGCGCTCGTGTTCAACGGATTGAAAATGTACAGAGAGTTGTTGCGAATGCGGAATAGCGCAGAAACGGTGGAGAATATATGCGCGTGCGCGAAAAACTTAGTCAAAAGAGACGTGCGCTTTGAGCATTTGCGAAAGATAGAGACGATTAGACCTGGAACGTTTGCGTTTACGAAGAGGAAGAGAGACGCGACGAAGAACGCGGTGGATGAAAAACATCGCCCGGAGGAGGGACGAACGTTTGTCGATCCAAAAAGCGTGCGATTAGAGATTTTAGAAGAGAGAGTAATGAAGAGAGAAAGTGTGGACGGCGAAGACGAAGACTGCAACGGTGACGAGGAAGAGAACGGCAAAAAAGTCGTAAAGAAGAGAGAAAAAAGTTCACTTTTGATGTCGGAGAAAGAGCGCGAACGAGCGAGGGAAGCAGATTTCCACTCGCGCTTGATGCGACTGTGCGACGAGGCGCATGTCGCGTTTTGTCGAAATCACGGTATCGTCATTTCCCCGTCCTCGAACGTATCAGAACAAATGTTATGGCACGAAACGTTCGACGTCGAACGTGAGGCGCCAGATATCGCCGAGTGTGCCGTACGGGACGCGCCTCCTTTGATGCCACCGGCAGGAGGAACCGCCGCTGCCGCTGCGACTACTACTACTACGACGACGACGACGAGCGCACCATCGTTGATGTTGCTTCACACGCCCAAGCCACCATCTTCGACGCCGTCCACCGGGACGTATCCACTCACCCCGTTAATTATGACAACTGCGACGAAAAAGAAAGTCGTCACTGAGCGCGACATCGACGAAGAAGTTCGGCGGATGCAGAAGGAGAATGGCGGCGTTTGCGAAGACGACGACAACCTCGAAAACGACGACTATCTCGCCGGTAATATCAATAATGCATCCGCGAATGACGGTAAGGACTCGACAACCACCATCGGCGTCTCTCGCCAAGCCATCCGCCGCGTCCTCGAACGGAAAATCGAAAAAGATCTCCTCCACTCGCCTTCCGCCGTGGCGCTTCGCGCGGAGAACAAAATCAAACAAAACCTTCCGCGAATCTTCGATCTCGTCCACTCCCTCTTCGCCACCTCGCGCAAACGTGCTTTCGCCTTTGACATCCTCCTCCACAAAACCCACGAGCAGTTAAACGCGAAAGATATTGGCGGCATGTTTTATAGTCGAGACGAAATCGAAGATTGCTTGCGAACGTTGGCGAAAACGTGTTCGGAATGGTGCAAAATCGAACGAGCGCAGGACGGCGAGGAGCTCTTTCGAATCGTCGTCGGATCGTCTTCCACTCGGTCTCTCTCTGACCCATCCTCATCTCCGTCGTTAACGCCCTTCTTCTCCGGAGGAGCAGCAGCGGCAGCATCTCGAGGACGAGGACGACACTTAATGGTTAGAAAAACAACAACGTTCCTTCCTCCTCCTTCGTCCTCCTCTTCTCCGAGAAGTAGACAAAAGCCGACGTCGACGACGAAAGAGCGAGAAGAAAACGACGACGCCGGTTTCACGCCGACGACGATTCAGACGATAAACCCGAAGAAAAGATCCTCCTTCCCTTCAAACTCCATCTTCGTCGGAAACAACAACAACAAAGAATCGTCGTCGTCCTCGCCCCGCGACGGGGTTGCGAAAAGGGTCAAACAAAAGCTCCTCCTCGAAGCCGCGCCGGCGTTCGTTCTCGGAGGAGGAAAATGAGCAGAGAGAGTCGCAAAGTCTTCTCGATTTTAATAACACTACTACTACTACGAAGCGTTACAATACTCATAGCATTTATCGTCACACTCGCACGTCGTAAAGAGAGAAAGAAGACTATTTGCGGTACACATTTTCCTCGTCGTAGGAGTCGTATTTATTAGACTCTTAAGAGTAGTTTCGTCAGAATTCGCAGAAAAGACTGATCTCTCTCACGCACTCTCCTCGCAACACATCTACTCGATAACAGAATAAAAATGGACCCTTTACGTCTCCTCCGGGAGTGTTACTCGTCGAACGATATCCAAAACGTTCTGATCACACCGGATGCGATCGTTTTCCCGTTCGGGTTTCAGTGCGCTTCTCAAAACGAACGATTGCGCGTCAGTCGATCGAACGCGCTGACGACACGATTCACGTCGAAAGTGAAAAACCAACGTCTAAAACTGGACCAGATTCTTTTCTTCGTCCAAAAGTGCAAAGAATCCAACGCGAGTTTAATCTCGGACCAAAAGGAATACGGGAAATACGTGAAACACGCGATCAAGGAGAAGATTGAACGCGTTCCGAGACCGGATTTTAAGGATTTGTGGGATTTCGCCACTGGGGTGAAAACGCACTCGGAAAGGGTGGACGCGACGTCTGTCGATGGATCGACGGTATTAGTACAAATGGAAAAGGAGGATGGGACTGTTACGGAGATGATGGAGACGACGACGACACTCAAGGCGAATGATATTGATGAAATTCGGGCGACGACGACGGATGCGATGGACGCGACGACGATACGCGAGGAAGCGTTGAAGAAGAAAAAAGAGCGAGACTTTGAGGAGGACGAAGAGGATGCGATTAAAGTCGTACCGTACGCGACTCGGAACGCGAGCTTGAAAAGGAAGAAAGATTTTACGTTAGCGTTAGAGAAAGTGGACCCGAGTTTGGTGTTTCGATCGTCGACGAATGGCACGAATGGTAGACGAGGCGGCAATCATCGTTTGACGACGAGCGAAAAGCCGAAGGAGTTGGTCGAAGCGGAGAAAATTGTCGAACGCGGTCAGCGACGGAACAGGTACCAGGAGAAAGTGGAAGAGCAAACGTTTTGGAAGGAGAGAGTTGGGAGCGACTTTAACGATTTGTTTGGCGGCGATTTCGGGGACGGCTCAGGCGGCGGTTTTGATCCGAACGCGTCGTTTTTGGCGCAGCCGGCGAAGAAGCAACGCACGGCGGCGGAAGAGGCGGCGTTTTTAGCGAGCGAACGGGAAGAGAAATTGAGAGAAGAGAAGATGGCGTTAGCACAACAACAGCTACAGCAACAAAAACATTCGAAATCGACGACGACGACGAGAGGAGCGGCGGGAGCGTCCTCCTCGTTAGCGAAGAAACAACAACAGAAACCAATCAAAAGGCACGGGACGCCTTTGATTCTCGTCCCGGCGGGCTTAAACGCCAAAGTCGTCTTGAACATGTTCAACGCGAAAAACTTCCTGGAGAAGGAGAAATTCGAGCCGTGGCAAGACATTCAAAAAGAAGCCGTCAAGAATAAAACGAAGAAACCGACGCACTCGTCTTTACTTCGAACGTATAAAAGAGACCAACCGGTGAAGTACGAAATCACGGACCAAGTGCCGAAAATAGGAGAGGATTGGAAACGCGTCGTCGCGGTTTTCGTCCACGGCGCCAAGTGGCAGTTCAAAGATTGGCCGAAACACATCTTCCCTGGCGCGGCGACGGGCGATTTAGTCGACACTTTTGCAAAAATCAGAGGCTTTTACGCCAAGTTTGAGCAAGACCAAACGCCAGACGTCGTCAAGACGTGGAACGTGAAGTTATTGACGTTCCGAAGGAATCAAAGACACGGAGATAAAGCCGTTTGCTCGGAGTTTTGGGACGAGTTAGACCGCGCGTTAGCGCTCAAGAGGAGTCACTTGTTGTATTAATAATTACTAATATATCATTTTTAAAAATCTGTGATGAGACTGGATAAAAGTGCGCAAAACTCGGCTTTTAAAAACCGACGTTATGACGACGACGAGCAAAAAGCAAAAAGCGAGCGTGAAAACAAATACACACACACATAATAATACTATTTCCTAAAATCCCTCCTTTTTCTTTGCTTAATCTTAATGAAACGTAAACGGAGGAAGTAAGAACTTCCGATGATTTGTTTTGATTGCTTCGAGTTGTACCCCGAAGACGCGAAAGAAGACAAACTTCTTAAGCGCGTTCGCCTCTGATGCGTCTCGCCAATTGAACATCCTTCGGCATGATCGTGACTCTCTTGGCGTGGATCGCGCACAAGTTGGTGTCTTCGAACAAGCCAACCAAGTACGCTTCGGACGCTTCTTGTAACGCCAAAACCGCGCTCGATTGGAATCTTAAGTCAGTCTTGAAATCTTGCGCGATTTCTCTCACCAAGCGTTGAAACGGCAACTTTCGGATGAGCAATTCCGTGGACTTTTGGTACTTTCGGATTTCTCTCAACGCGACGGTCCCCGGGCGGTATCTGTGCGGCTTCTTGACGCCACCAGTCGCCGGCGCAGATTTGCGCGCGGCTTTCGTCGCGAGTTGCTTTCTCGGGGCTTTGCCACCTGTTCTCGTTATTATAATTATTATAATTTAAAGAACAAAATATATCGTCAGTATTTCTATAAATGTGACCGTTGATGGATATTTGATGATTTTTCGTAATCATCATATAACTCTCAACAACAACAACAACATATCGACGAGAAAAGAACAACGAATTTTGCATTATTTAAACGAACGAGAATTTGAACGCACCGGTGGATTTACGAGCGGTTTGTTTAGTACGAGCCATTGTGTTTTAAGCGAGTGATTTTTGTGCAGAATGAGAGAAAAATTGAATTGAATTTTTTTTGAAAAAGACTTGAGTGAAATTTTTATTCGTTTCCTCTCTTGGGGCAACAGTTTTGGCTCGCTCGAGGCTGGAGGAGAAAAAAATGAAAGCGATGGCCCAGAAGCGCTCGACTCCTCCTCTCCTCGCGTTGGCTGTTTTTGCAGAAGAAAATTCGTGGTCTCGCTCGCTCAAAAAGGCGCAAAAAAACGAGTGTGTGGTTGTTTCCTCTTTTGTATAGAACGAGAGAGAGCGGCACAAGAATAAACCACAGAGCGCACTACGCTTCGTGCTACGAATAATTTAATACGAATAATAATAAACGGAGACGAGAGAGAGAGTTTGCACGTCATCAGATAATTTCCGTCGCGCGCGGAAATTCGCGTCGTGTGCGTTTACTCTCCGTTCGATTGGTACATATAGGAGTTCCGCTAAAATTTAACGAGTAAGGTTGAGCACTTTTTCTTCTGTGACGTAGGCGCTTTTCTCACATATAATCTTCTTCTTCTTCTTCTTCTTCAGAGAGAAAGAAAAAGAGAGAAAGAAGAAGAGACGAAAAAAGACCACCAGTTTCAGCGGCGATTGAGGCACAGAAAGAGAGAGAGAGCGCGATACCAGAACAGAAAGAAGAAGACGATGGCATCGAGACCGGGGTTCGCGTACGATTTCCCGTGGAGCAAAATCGGGAAAATGAAATACGCCATCTATCTTCCCATGCTTTATCGCGGCATTGTATCGCCTGAAAACGACGACTCGGACCAATGGCACTTTCACATGACGATGATAGTCTTACTGCGGTACGTCATGGCGCAATTCTTCATATCCTTGTCCAGGATACACGCGATAACGGAGAAGACGAGAATACAAAGCAAAGGGATCGATTTTAAGCAAGTGGATAGGGAGGACCACTGGGACGATTATATTTTATTGCAATACATAGTCATGTCTATGGTGCATTTTTGCCCAGGGCTTGGGTTTAAGAATTTCCCTTTGTTTGAGAAGAAAGGCATGTGGCAGCTGTTGCTGCTACACGTCGGACCGACGGAGTACGTGTATTACTGGTTGCATAGGCTGTTGCACCACCACACGTTGTATAGCGCGTACCACTCGCACCATCACGCGAGTTTCGTCACCGAGCCAATCACTGGGAGCGTGCACCCGTTCATGGAACACATAATGTATACCGCTAATTTTGCGATTCCGTTGTTAGGGACGTGGATGTGCAACGGCGCGTCTATGGCGATGTTTTACGTGTACTTGATGGGTTTCGATTTGTTGAACGCGATCGGGCACTGTAATTTCGAGTTTGTGCCAAAGTTTTTCGCCAAGTTTCCCGGGGTGAAGTATTTGTTGTACACGCCGAGTTATCACTCGTTGCACCACAGTCGCGTGCACACAAACTTTTGTTTGTTCATGCCTATTTACGATTACGCGTACGGAACCATGGATAAGAGCTCGGAGGAGTTGTACGATAAAGCGATCGAAGGGAAAGCGAGTCCGAAAACGACACCGGACGTGGTGTTTATGGCGCACGGAACGGAGTTGTTGAGCATGTTTCACTTACCGTTTGCGTTCAGATCGTTTTCTAGTAGGCCATTCACGACGGATTCGTGGATGCTGAAGATGTTGTGGCCGTTGACGTTGCCGGCAGTTGCGGCTTTGAGATTTTTGCCAGGGGTGAAGGCGTTTGTCAGCGATAAGCACAGATTGAAAAACATGAACATCGAAACGTGGGTCACGCCGGCGTGGGGGTTTCAATTTTTCATCCGAAGCGAGTTTAAACACATCAACGCGAAGATTGAACGGGCTATTTTAGACGCGGACGAGAGAGGCGTGAGAGTTTTGGGATTGGGCGCTTTGAACAAAAACGAAGCTTTGAACGGCGGCGGCGCGTTTTTCGTTCAAAAACACGAGAAGAATTTGAAAAACACGAAAGTAGTCCACGGGAACACGTTAACTGCGGCAGCAATCATCGATAAGATTCCAGAAAACGTCAAGGAGATCTTCTTGACCGGCGCGACGTCCAAGTTAGGAAGGGCGATCGCGTTGTACATGGCGACGAAGAAGAACTGCCGCGTCTTGATGTGCACGACGAGCGAAGAGAGGTTCGAGAAGATTAAAATGGAGTGTCCGGAAAAGTTTCGTCACTTGCTGTTTCGCGTAAATAACGCGAATGAGAAGGTGGAAATTACACAAGAGAGCACTTCGAACGTCTTGAAGAAGAGCGGCAGCTTTTTATTGAGTCGACTCGGATCCTTGAAAAATAACAACAATAACAATAACAGAGAAGTAGAAACAGAAGAAAAGAACGATACGAAAACGAATTATAGCAGCGGAAGAACGTGCAGAAACTGGGTCGTCGGAAGACATTGCGATAAGAACGAGCAAAGTTTGGCGCCCTCGAAAACGACGTTTCACCAGTTCGTCGTGCCTCCTATTCCGGAGACGAGATCGGATTGCGCGTACACGGATTTACCGGCGTTTAGATTGCCGGAAAAGGAAGCGAAGGATTTCAAAACGTGCGAGATGACCATGGAAAGAGGGTGCGTGCACGCGTGTCACGCAGGCGCGCTCATACACGCTTTGGAGGGTTGGCAGCATCACGAAGTAGGCGCCATCGATCCGGAGAAGATTGACGTCACTTGGAAAGCGAGTAAGAAGCACGGGTTTGCTTGCCTGTGAGTTAGTTTTGAACGCTGCGAACACGCCATCGTTACTGCTGCTGCTGCGCGTTATTGCCGTATTTATTAAAAGAGAGAAAGAGAGCACGCATCGGATATACTAATACGAATAGTACTTGACGAAACAAATAGAAGAGAGATAATAAAAGCGAAAACCAAAAACTGAAGACGAAGACGTTGTCGTTGCTGTTGTTGTTGTTGTTGTTGTTTATTTTAAGAATGAGCTACAATAAAACTTAATATATATATATCACAATGTCAAAGCACCGCGTGTTGTCGTCGTTATACGTGTCATATATACGCATGCACGGGCACAACTTGCTAAAAGACTAAACGGAGAATCTCTTCGTATATTTCTTAGTTTGCCAACACCTCCCCAGTCGCTTTCAACACGCGCACTTTTTTGTCGCCCTCCATCTTTTTACCAACTCTCGATCTCTTCTTCTCCGCCGCGGAGTAATGCATCACGTTCGAGTGATGAATTGGAAACTCTCTTTGAATAATACTCCCGCTCTCGCCTTCGTTTCTCGGCTTCACATGTTTCGTCTTGATGTTCACGTCTTTGCACAAAATTTGCCCATTCTTCGTAAACACCTCGACGACTTCGGTCACTTTCCCTTTATCCGCGCCGGCGATGACGATGACCTTATCGTTCGTTTTCACGTGCATCTTCACTCGCAACGGTTTCCCGTTCTGGTTTAACGCTTGTTTTTCCCATTTCTTTTTCTGTTGTTTTAGAGAAGAGAACGCGCACACAAAAAAGAAAGTACTAACGTGAGTTTCTCTTTGAAAAACAGAGGAGAGGAGGGTTTTGCTTCTCTAAAACCTGAAGCAGCCCCTCGGATAAAATTGGAGGAAAAGAGAGGAACAGAAAACATTTTCGGCGACGAAACGACTTTGACGGCTGACGACGAACACGCGCGCCGTTTGCTCTCTCTCTCTTAAAAAATAGCTTAGACATTTCGGTTGCGGTTTCTTTCGCGCGAAGAATCGTTCGCATCTCGTTCGCGAGAGTAGGAAAGCAGCAGCGCTTCGTTACGCGTAAAAAGCGAGAATTTGGACCAATTTTTGCCCAGGAAAAGAGGAGAAAAACAACATACCGCTTCGGTGACGACCGCCGTTCTTTTTCTCATCGGCATCGCCGACGGCGACGCGACTCTCGCATCTCCTCGCAAACTGCGGGAAGATAAGGAGAGGGAAGAGAAGGATTGGATTAACGCGGACATTTTCTTTTTCTAGTAGAGCTATGTATATTTCCGCGCGCGTTTACGTAACACGAGAAAAATGAGGTTTTATCTAAAATTGCGTTGAAAACAAAAAGACAGGTTTTACGAGTGAGAAGTTGTGTATTTTTTCTCTCTTTTGCTCTCATATGCTACAACACTTTAACGAAGGCTTTCACCACCAACATCAACACACCGCGCTGAACATCGAGTGTGTTCAACCTCTTTTTGTCTCTCTCTTTCTCTTTTACTCTCTGATATGAACTACTATTAAATACTACTATTCGTTTTAACGTCCCGCGTGCTCAGCCGCGAAGGCTTTCACCGCGCTCAAGTTTCTACTACCCCCGCTATTACTAGTTTTGTCACCGCCGCTACTGTTATTAGTGTCACCGTTGTTATCACTACCATCATCACCTTTTTCCTCCGCTTCTTTCTTGAGTTTCCACTCCCGGTCTTCGCCGACGCAAGAGCACGCGCAAAAGAGAAACCGGCCGTGCGTTTTCATCTCGGCGGCTTTGTCGAAGGAAAACTTACCCCACTCGTCTTTCCATCCTAACCCGGTAACCTCTCTCTCGCGTTTCTTTTCAATCTCTTTGGCGCGTTTTTTCGCTTTGCGACTGCCGTCGTCGAATTGCGCGTCTTTAAGCATGACATCGCGCGTGGTTCGTATCATTTCGATTTCGGATTCCAAACGTTTTTTGACGAAGGTTGCCGGCGAACACGCTTCCTTGTCCGTCTTGTTACACGCGATTAAAATCGGAATCCGTTTGCGCCGGACGTTATCGTAATCGATCAAGATTTCGTTGTATAAATGGTCCGCGACGTCTCTTTTATTCGTCGAAAACTCCACGCCGTCCACGAAGAACACGATCCCTTTCGCTCGAGGCAAGAACCGCTCGTAAAAGCGGTTCCGGATTTTCGCGTGGCCGGGTACGTCGACGACGTTCACTTTCACCCTTTTCTCTTTCGCATCACGATCAGAAGAAGAAACGCAAATCTCCACCTCGCTCTCGTTCTCTATCGAGCTCGTCACCGTCCCGAGCCCTAAACTTTTGTTCTTCAAAAGTAAATACGCCGACGTCGACCCGGCGCCGTCTTGGCCGCACAAAACGATCGAATCTCGTTTCTTGCTGTTCTTACTCCCAATCTTTCTTTCTTTTCCTTTGTTGAAGAAGATTCTACCGGCGATAAAATGCGCCAGGACGAGTGAAAAGAGGACGAGAACGAGTAGCTCCGGGTGGTGGTAAACGTCCTCGACTTTTGCTCTCGTTCTTTCCCAGATGAAGTCGACGCGATGTAGAATCGCGTCGAGGACGTTGCCGTCGTCTCCGTCAAAAGCGAATTCTTGTTCGCTGGGAGGATGATGATTTTGAGCGTCCTCGCTCGAAGGAAACGAAGAGGAGGAGGAGAAGGAGGACATTTCCGCTTTTATCACGTATTTCCGAAACACACAGAGAGAGAGAGTTTAGAGAGAGAGAGAAAAAGAGCGCAAAAGTGCTCTTTGACGGGTGATAACAAAGTGGAGATAAAAAGTGTAAAGGCTGCTGCTGCAAAGCTCAAAATCGTCATAAAACTCACTCACGTGGTACTACCAAACGCTCTCAACATTTTCACGGCGTCTTTCTCTTTCCCTCTGTTTTCTCGAAAGATAAAACTTCCAGCGACGACGACGTTCGCACCACTCTCGACGACGGCTTCGATCGTCTCTAAATTGACGCCGCCGTCGACTTGGATGTCGAGCGTTTTCGATCGTTTGCGCAACCGTTTGACTTTTTCGAGCGCAGTCGGTTGGAGTTTTTGACCGCCAAATCCAGGTTGGACGGCGAGTACGTTCACGCAATCTAACAAGTTCAAGTCGAGAAGTTCAAAGACCGAGGTGTCTTCTAAGTTTGTGGACGGGTTGATGCTCATCGACGCGCGCTTGTTGTGTTTGAACTTTATTTTTTCGCACAATTTTTTCCTCTCGGCGAAAGTCCGGACGGCTTCGGGGTGGAAGGAGATTTGCGAGGCGCTGTCGCCGAGACCGTTGTCGATGTAAAAATCAGGGTTTTGACAGGAGAGGTGGCAATCTAAGAAAGCCGTGGGGAAGTTCTCGCGAAGAGATTGGACCGTGGACGGTCCAAACGTAACCACGGGGACGAATTGGCCGTCGAAGACGTCGACGTGGATCCAATCGGCCGAGGCCGCGAGAGCGATCGAGGTCGCGGAGATGAGATTGGCGTGGTCTGGAGCAGCCAAAAGCGACGGCGCAATTTTGAAGAGTGCGCTCGTAGTTTTCGTCGCATCGCCACCACTTGTCGTCGTCTTTCTCTTTTTCGCCGGCGCCGCGTTCTCGTCGATTGCGTCTTTTTCTTCTTTTTCTTCTTTTTCTTCTTCCTCTCTCAGCGTTTTGCACAACCCGTACAGCTTCGAGTACGTCCTCGAGTACACTTTTTCGTACTCAGCCGCGCTCTTCACATTTGGCGAAATCGTTTCCAAACGCTTCACCATGCGTCCGCACGCCTCATCGGCGGTTTTATAAATCCCCACTCCTACGCTGGCTAAAATGGCGCACCCCAACGCCGGCGCGTCTGGACATTCGGTCACGACAACTTCACAATTCGTCACGTCCGCGTGCATTTGAAGCCAAAACTTCGATCGAGTCGCTCCGCCGGCGATGACTATGGTTTCTATTTCCGTCCCGTTTTTTCGCATGGTATCCACCACCGCCTTGGTGCCGAAACATATCGATTCTAATATCGCGCGAAACATGTGCGCGCGCGAATGTTTCAACGTCAAACCGATGAAACAGCCTTTCGATTCGGCGTCGACGTGTGGCGTTCGGTTCCCTTGGAAGTGGTCTAAAGCGACTAAGTTTTCGCATCCAATTGGAATCTCTTCGGCTTCTTTGAATATTTCCTCGTACGTGCAATTAAATTGATTTTTAAACCAATTCGTAATCGATCCCGTGCTCGTTTGTCCGCCTTCGACGATGAATTTCGCCTCGGGTACCAGCGCGTTTTCGTAGGCGCCAAACATGCCTTTTCCAAACATTTTCTTCTCCGTAACTGCTAAGTGTAAATGCGAAGATCCGGTGATTAAAGCCATCGTTTTCGGATGAATGGCACCTAACCCAATCATGCCGATGAACGCGTCCGCGCCGCCTTGAACGACTGGTATCTCTATAAACTTTTTCGCGCTCTCCCCGAAGAGCTCCTCGAACGCCTCTTTCGTGACGTTTCCAATAACTTCGCCGCACTTTAACACATCTTTCGGCCATTTTTCTAATAAATCTTCCAACTCTAACGCTTCCAACAACTCTTTCGGAGGTACTTTTTTTCCTTCTTCTTCTCGAAAATGCCACCTTACGCTCGCGTTGTTCGCGCTCGCGCAGTATCTTTTCGTCAATCGAAAGTTCATGTAGTCTTGATATTCGCACACTTTCGTCGCTCGATCGTACACTTCTCTCTCGTTCCGTTTCATCCACAGCGCTTTCGGAACCATCCACTCCGCGGAAACCGGACCTTCTCCGTCGCAGTTCACCCGTAACGTTTTCGCAACCTCTTCTTCGTAACGCGCGTCTACGTCTTCGTTCCTTTTCCTTCTCCTTTTCGCACACTCGGCGGCGTTCAAAACGTCCTTCGTTTCCTTCGCGCCCGCGCGCATGTCGCACCACATGACGCACGGATATATCGCGCGCTCTCCGTGCTCCTCCATAAACACCACCGAACAGCACGTCGTGTCCAAACAAATACCCGCGATATCTGCCAGCGATATCTTCGACACGGAGAGTAACTCTCTCATTGCGTCTCGAAAGCTTAGCCACCAATCCGCGCACGTTTGCGTCGCGCATCCCGCGCGTGGAATACCGTACGTGGTGTCGTACGTGCGTTCGCAGGTGACGAGCGATTCTCCGGTGCGCGCGTCGAAGAGTTGGCAGCGAATCCCGCCGGTGCCGCCGTCCACGCCGAGGCAAAAGATTCCTTCTTTGTTGTGTGGTCTCGTCGTCGTTGTTGTTGTTGTTGTTGTCTTCATGAGCGCTTTCTTTCTCTCTCTCTCGAGTCTCTCTCTATCGCGCGTGGTGTGTACTCGTAAATGGAGCGAAAGAAACTGGCACCCATCTGACTGACACCAGAGAGAGAGAGGAGAGTCTGAAGCACTTAAAGAGCAACTACGCAAAGTACCTCAAAGAGTACTCTTACGTACTAATACCCTAAACTTTGTAGCGCCATTTGGGTACTCTCACGAGTAGGACTTTTGCACTTACAAAAAAAACTCTTCCGAAAGAGACACACACACATCAAAAAAGAAGAAATTTCACTCCTCATTCTCGACGACGCGCGACACGCGACCACGCGAAGAGAAACGACGAGAGTTGTGCGAAGGATAAAATCGGAAATTGACGCGCGGATCTTACCAGAATATACGCGTTCGTTTCATTTTTTTGCAGTAAAAGTTGGACTTTGCGAGCGAGAGCCTGTGCGTGTGACGACCCTAACGCGACGCCCACGCAAAACGCGCGTAAAATCGAGAGCGAATTTCGCCAATTTCCGTCTCGGTTTGAATCGAGAGAAGCGCACGTTTATAAAGAGATCTTCTAAAAACTTTCGCGAGAAGAAGACAAAGAAGAACCGTAATAAATAAAAATGAGTCTCACCTCGGACGAGGTGAACTTTATGGTGTACAAATACCTCCTCGAATCTGGGTTTTCGCACTCCGCGTTTACGTTTGCGAACGAATCGTTCGTCAATAGAACTCGAATTGCCCCAGGAAACGAAGATCAGGACATTCCGGCGGGCGCGTTGGTGGCGTTCGTGCAAAAAGGATTGCAATATTTAGAGCTCGAAGCGAATTTGAACGAGAGCAGCGGCGGGAATAATGGTGCTAATGGGGAAGGAAACAATGCTAACGTCAAAAACAACAACGAAGAGGACGATATCGACGCGAACTTTTCGGTGTTGACGGCGAGAGATTTGCTTTCGAAACCGGTGGACGCTTTGAAGGCGCTGGTAAAGTCGAGAAGGGAGATGTCCGCGGAGGAACGGAATCGAGCGATCGAGGAGGAAGAGACCGCGCTGAAAAGAAAGTTGGAGGAGAGAAAGAAAGCAGCCATGGCGGTGAAAACGATCGACGGAACGTTTGCCGCCGCCGGAGGAAAGAACGGCGGTTTGGACGACGTGAACCAACTGTTCGACGTGAGCCAAGACGAAGTGACGACGTTGGACGGGCACTTGGGCGAGGTTTTCGTCTGCGCGTGGAACCCGAAGAGAGAAGGGATGTTAGCCAGTGGAAGTGGCGATGCGACGGCGAGAATTTGGACGTTACCGGCTGGGCCGAGCGGAAGAGTCGCTGAGGCGAAGATGAAACCGCCGGCGGTTTTAGAGCACACGAAGAAGATTAAAAAAGAAAACGAAGAGAAAGATACGACGAATAAAAACGGAGAGAGTAAAGAAGATAAGAACGGAGTAGGTGGTGGTGGCGACGCCATGGACGTCGACGGTGGAGGAGGAAAGAATAAAGAAAAGAAAAACGATGCGGAGGACGAGGACGAGAAGAAATCGAAAGACGTCACGACTTTAGACTGGAACAGCGACGGTACGATATTAGCCACTGGATCGTACGACGGCGACGCGAGGCTTTGGGACGATAGCGGTAAGCTCGTCGCCAGACTCGAGCAGCACAAAGGTCCGATTTTCTCCTTGAAGTGGAACAAAGCCGGCGACTCGTTGATTTCAGTATCGGTGGATAAAACTGCCGTGGTGTGGGACGCGAAATCCGGGGAGGCGAAGCAAACGTACGAATTACACGAAGCGCCGTGTTTGGACGTCGATTGGAAAGGAGATACGAACGTGTTTGCGACGTCCAGTATGGATAAGAAGATTTACGTTTGCGAAGTTGGTAAGAAGGCACCTTTGAAAAAATTCGAAGGACACACGGACGAAGTCAACTGCATCAAGTGGGATCCCGTCGGTAACCTTCTCGCGTCGTGCTCGGACGATTACACCGCGAAAATTTGGTCCATGAATCAAAACCAGGCTCTTTTCACGTTCAGCGAACACAAAAAGGAAGTGTACACCATCAAATGGTCGCCAACGGGACCGGGGACGAAGAATCCGGATATTCCTTTGATGTTGGCGACGGCTTCGTACGACCACACGGTTAAATTATGGAACGCGACGACTGGAGAGTGTATTCGGACGTTCAACATGCACACGGAACCGGTGTATTCGGTCGCGTTTTCGCCAGATGGGAAACACATCGCCTCGGGAAGTTTCGATAAACGCGTGAGAGTTTGGGAAATTGCCACCGGGTTGTTAGAAAAGACGTACCGCGGTGACGGCGGGGTCTTCGAGGTGTGTTGGAACCAGGAAGGGTCGAAGATTGCAGCCTGCTTTAGCAACAACACGATAGCCGTTTTGGATTTTGAGTAAAAAAGAAGTGTTAACAATTACTACCATGTTTCTGATTTATCGGTACAACGAATTCGTCAGTACCGGCTTGTCGTTGTTCATTTTCGCCTCGTTCGCATCGTCCAACCATTTCTTGGGCATTTGGAATTTCCGCGCAAGAATGTCTAATTTCACCGCTGACTTTCTCCACTCGGTTACGGTCTCCGTGAGAATTCGTTTACACGCGCGTTCGCGTTTCGAGTCGTCTCGAATGAATAAAGCGACGAAAAGAAGCCAGTCGCACTCAATCTTAGGCAGCCTGTTTTCTTCGTTATTTTTCTCGTCCTCGCTCGCGAAATACGCGTTGAGTTGGGAGATTTGACCGATGAGATTCTCGGTGTACTGGTCACCTCTGCGTGACAACAACGACGCGGACGCTTTCGACGATGATTGTTGCGAGAGGACGAACTGCGTCGCCATCCACGAGTTTGAAAACTCCAAAAAGTCTTCGCCAAAGCCGAGCTGATGGAACGGATGTCCGTTCGAACTGCTGGTATTCCTCGCGCCGCCGGCGGCGGTGGCTGAAGAAGAAGCAGAAGATAAAGAAGTTAACAGCAAAGCGTCGTATCTAGCATCCTTCACGATGCCTTCGCACTTGTGTTCAACCAACGCGTCTTGACTCACGCCGCTCGGGTGCGGGAAGAGCGCGGCGGCAGAATCTTTCAAAATTCCGTTTTTGTCCTCTAGAATGTCTCTCTCGTACCTTTCTAAAATCTTTTCCGTCGTCTCCGCGACGTTGTGATGAAACCACACGCGCCTGGAAAGATTTTCGATCCAATCCTTCGTTTCTGGCGTCGCATTTCTCGAGGTTCCGTCTTCGCTCGACGTCGTTTCCACTCTACCCGCTAGGAGTTCCATCACGCTTCGAGTGGCGGCGGGGATGTACTTGTTCGTCGCGGTACCGAACGCGTTCTCCCACGTGTTCAACTGCGCGTTGGCGAGATTTTTGATGTTATCGCTCGCCCCAGTTTGCGCGATGATGGTTGCTAATCGCATGTCGCCATCGTTCAAAGCTAATTGCGTCGCTAAAACGATATCGTTACGCGACAATGCCACAGAGACTGGATCGTTGTTCTTCTCTTTTTTGTCGTTGTTGTCGTCGTCGTCGTCGTCGTCGTCGTCAAAATCCATCGGTTGCGCGTCCATTTCCAACGCCTTCTCCATCTCCGCGCGTTTCAAAGATCTTTTCAACCATTTGCTCAGACTTTGTTTGCGTCGAAACGTATCCGCGGCGGAACCTCTCTGCGCGCCGAGTTCGTCCTTCTTGTATAAAAGCTCCAGAAGGTCCCACAACTCAATCGCTCGTTTCGTTTTGCTCGCGATTCGTTGTCGTCGTCTCGTTTTGCAACCGTACTCGTCGTCGGCGTTGCTATTACTATTACTACCATCACCGCTATTATTCAACAACATCAACGCGTTCGCTAACGCTTCGCAATGCACTCGACAAAACTCCTTCACGTCCTCGGCGGGAACGGTTAAACGGCATCGAGGATCCACCTCTTTTTCCGAAAACGCCTCGAAACATTTCAAACCGTTCTTAATCGCCCGCGCTTGGAACGTCATCATCGCTCTCTTCGCTTCCTCTTCGTCTACACCATCTTCCTCGCCTTCGAGTCCACAAACATCTTCAACTGGTACGACCGCTCGCTCGACAATCTTCGACCCGTCGCAAAACGCAAATCTCCCGGACGTTCCCGCCCACGACCCGCGAAATGCTTTCCCGCCAAACGCGTGCGCGTCCACGACGAGCGTTGCATCAGTACTCGTCGTCTGAATCGTCGTCGTCGCCGATAAAAAATGTTCCTCTCTTCTCAGCGCTTTTCGAGCGATGTCAAACGCCGACTGAAACCGTCTCGGCGGTGGCTTCGGTCCCAAAAACGTCGCTGTCGTCGTCGTTGTTGTCGTCGATGCCGGCGCTGCGTTAAAGTCTTCTTTCTCTTCTTCTTTCTCTCGGTCTTCTTTCGTCGCTTCCTCCGTCCTTTTTTCCTCTTCTTCTTCAAAATCGGACGAATACTCTCCTTCTTCGTCGACGCAAATCGCTTTCCTCAAAACTTCTCGGACGTTTCTCTCGTGCGCATCCAGAAGAGTACCACTTTCGCCCTTGTTCGACGACGCGAACGGATGATGATGATGATTGTTCTTCGTCGTCGTCGTGACATCCTCCGCGTCGTAACGCAAAACTTTCCTCGTTTCCGTTTCTTCCTTCGTTCGCGCTTCGAAAACACACGCATCGTCCTCCTCCTCCTCCTCCTCTGAAGAAGAAGAAGAGGATAAAGATATGCTCTCCAGGTTAAACCCGACCTGGCGGGACATGAGTCTTCTTCGCGTCGTACACTTTGCGCGTTTGTGCGTGCGTTCTTTGCGCGCGTCGCGTGTGAATACAAAAATGACGCAAAACGTGAAAATCTCTCGTTTCTTTTTAGTTGTATTTGTGTAAAACGCTAAAATCCTCCCCTAAAAAATTCAAATCTTTAAAAAGACGTTTCCCGCCACACATTTTTGAGAGAGAGAGAGACTCGAGAGAGAGAGAGACTTGCGAGAGAGAGAGAGACTCGAGAGAGGAAAGGAACGAACTTTGACGTTTTGGCGAACAAATATAGTATCGCGTCGCTGGTGGTTGGTTGGTTGGTGTTCTCTCGCTCGCTCGCTCGCTCGCGTATTTTTTTCGTTTTTCTTTTTGTTCGTTTGCTCTCAATCCACAGAACACAAACCACACGAGACAAATCGCGACAAAAATGCTCGCATCTCTCCTCCTATTCGCAAAACGGCAAAGGAAATGTTTTTCCTCCTCCTCGTCCTCCTCCTCTTTCTCTCCCTGTTCTTTTCATCCGCATCGTGGAGGTTTGAACGCCCCTTTTTGTTTTTTTATGCGCGGTGGCGTCGTTGATGACAGTTTGACGACGACGACGACGGCTTTCTCTCGTCGTCACCGTCGTCGTCGTCATCATCATCTTTCGAGGAGGAGAAGTTCGACGTCGTGCGCGTCGTCGTCGTCCTGGGAGGGGGAAAGGTATTCGAGTCGCCGCTCTGCGAAGACAACATTAAAGGAGAGCAAAAGCACCGCTTGGTACGGTGCGACGAGCGTTCTTTGTCGGACGATGCAGACAAAATCGACGACGAGCGGCGCGAAAGGAGAGGCTGAGTCGTTGCACCTCTCGGAGAAGTGCGAGGAGCAACTCCGCAGGATTTTCCAGAGAGAGATGAAGAAGAGCGCAGAGGAGAACTCAGAAACAAAGAGAGAGACGGTGTTGCGAATCGGCGTGGACGGCGGCGGGTGCGCGGGGTTTCAGTACACGTTCGCGTTGATCGACGAGAAGGACGTGGTGACGGGAGAGGATCGAGTGTTCGTCGGTCGGAGGTTTCCGGAGGAAGCGAAGGTGGTGTGCGACGAGGTGTCGTTTGAGTATTTGAAAGGAAGCACGGTGGATTACGCGGAGGAGATGATACGGAGCGCGTTTGAGGTGGTGAAGAATCCAAACGCGGAGCAGAAGTGCGGGTGCGGGGTATCGTTTGAGGCGAAGTTTTGACGACAGATTTAGATAGAGAGAAAAATGTGATTATGAGATGTATAAATACACGCGCGCGCGCAAAGAACGAATGAATGAGTGAATTAACGCTACTTTATGCTCGATTTTCGAGAGAAAGCTTCGACGACGTCGCGAAGTCGCTTCGCGCTTCCTATGGGCGTCGCGGCGCCGAATCCCAAGTTCGGATTCACTCTCAACAAGTCCACTTCTTCTTCTTCTTCTTCTTTGTCGTCGTCGTCTTCGTTTTTCTCCTCGTTCAGAAGCACCTTTTTGGGCAAGGCGATGAGTTTCATCACCAGCGAAAACCTTTTCTTGTTTTTGTTGTTGCTTTCGTCGTCGCGAGGAGGCATCGTCGTCGCGCACGCGCTGTGTTTCACGTCCGAGTCGAACAAGACTACCCGCCCCGGTTTCGCCGCGACGAGAAGGCCGATTTGTGAGTCTTCGTCCAAAAACTTCGTCTCGCCGCCCCACTCGGGATCCCACTCGTCGTTTAAATACACGAGCAAGGAAATAAAACGCGGTTTAATACAAACCTTCTCGTTCTTATTCTTCGCATACCCCATCGGCGCTCTGTTCGCGTAATTACCTCCGTACGCTTCCGCGAATGCAGATTTTGGGTGCAACAAAGTCATCGGATCGCCGTCGATGTGGTATCGAAACTTTGACGTTTCATCCGAGGCGTTGTAAACGATCGCATCGTACTTATACCGGTTTTGTTTTTGTTGTTGTTTGCGCTCTTCTTCTTCTTCTTCTTCTTCGCAATCATCATCGTCGCCTTCAAAAACAAAACTCTCCACCGGCGCTCTCGCAAACACCGTTTGCGGAAACACCCTCTCCAACCGCTCGAACAAAAACTTCTCCCCGACCACGCCGCCGTTTCTCGACGCCGCTTCGACGATGAAATTTTTCGCGCCGAGCGTTTTCTCGTCGTCGCTCCCTTCACCTTCACCACCGCTCCTATCCACCGTTTCCCGCTCCCAATACTTCTCCGCGCTCGCTCTCACGTCGACGACTCTCGTCGTTCCCTCTTCTTCACTCGTAACATTCACCGACGCCAGCGATTTCACGAAGAACTTCTTCGCCTCCTCTTCGTCTGTTTCTTCTTTGTCTTCTTCTTTCCTCCACAAGTCATCCAACGCGACGATTCTGCTCGCGTCCGGTTTGATGGTTTCTCCTCCTGTATTCCTCTTCTCGTCATCATCATCATCACGCAGGAGGATAAACTTTCCGTTGATTTCTGCGTTCAGTGCGCACGAGCCCGAAAACGACACGTTTGAGGAGGTGTTCTGCGTTTCGCGCGCTTCGTTTTCGACATCCTTTTTTCCCTTTCTCTTTCTCTCGCGCGGTAGTGTTCTTCTTTCCTCCTCCTTCATATCTAAAACCATATCTAAAATTGGAGTAAAGAACGGAAAGCATTGTGTCGTCGATGTCGTCATCGTCTTTCGCGACTACACCTGCTGCTTTAAAAGTCAAACACCACCGCCACCGTTGAGAAGGAGAGAAGCGTCGTTCGGAGTCGTTTTTGTCATCGTTTCATCGTCTCCTTTTTCTCTTCGTTTCTCTTTCGGAAAATGACGACCTTTTCTCCATTATAAAAGCGCGCGTGACATCTCATCACCATGCGCTCGATGTGTTTCGCCTCCTCTTCCTCTAAAACCGCCTCCTCGTGTTGCGGAAGGAGGCAAAAACTCACCCACAACGCGATGGTCGCGCATCGCACTCGTTCCTACTCTCATGCGAGTGCTTTTCGCGACTGTACGACGACGAGTACGTGCAGACGTTTTTCCTCGTCGAATTTCCATCGCGGCGGGAACGGAGATATCATCGACCATCCGGGAAACAGACAAAACTTTCTCAAGGTTTCCTCCTCGTCTACTCGCGATTTGAAAATCAAATCCGCCTGGGGGGACGACGTGCAGTTCTTTCCCTGTACGTTCGTCAAGAAACCAAGAAAAGTAACCGCAAAAGGCGACTTGTATGCACTCTCGATTGGTGGTGGACATTTGGATGAAATGATGGAAAAATTTTCCACCCCTGGGCAGTACGTGCAGATGAAAATCTCGCCGTCGGACAAACCGGCGTTTATCGCCGTCGCGAACGGACCTAAAATGGCGAAGAAAACGAACTCGTTCGAGTTTTTAGTGAAACGTCCGAGCGAAGGGTACGCGGATAAAGACACCGGGGAGGTTTTACAGTCGACGGCGCAAAAAGTGTGCGATTTGGATTCGGACGAGGCGAGCGTACTCGTCTCGGCGCCGATGGGGAAAGGATTTCGTCTCCCGGAGGACGAGATCGGGGACGTGTTGTGCTTTGCAGCCGGGAGTGGGATTAGTCCGGTGAAAAGTTTCTTAGAAGAAGAAGGGTTTACGCATAACGGCGAGACGTACGTTTTTTACGGCACGAGAGATGCCGCGCACACGGCGTTCGCGGAGGAGTTGAAGACGACGATGGGCGGTCGAGCGAAAATCGTCAACGCGTACAGCGCGGACGGGAACGGGTACGCGCAGGACTATTTTAAAAGAATGATAGATTCCGGGGAGTTGAAGTTGAAAGATCCGAAAAAAGCGATCGCGGTTCTGTGCGGGCAGAAAGAGATGACGGAACAAACGATCGAGATGTTAGAAAACGCCGGCGTGCCGCGAGAACGCATTCTCATGAACTTTTAAGAATTTACTCTATTACGCTACAATCGATTTTTAAAACTATAAATCACAACTTTCTTTTCACTTTCCCAGTCTCTTCATCTACCTCGTACATCCCAACCTCCTCGGCTTTGACGACTCTCGGCACGTCCTCTCCGATCGGGTCTCTCCCCATATCTTCCCCGATGGTCAAACAATCCACCACGGTAAAACACGGCACGTCTTTAAACAACCCGTCTTTATACTCGTGAATCTTCTTCACGCCGTCTAAAAACGGAAGCTCAATCATGGCTGCAAACTCGTGCACCGTCGCCCCTAACTGATGACACAACTCGAACCCGGCTAATGCGGTACCTCCGGTGGCGATTAAGTCGTCGATTAACACGACTCGATCGGACGCGTCGATCGCGCCGAACCGCATCACCGTTTCGTCGGTGGAGTATTCCGTGACGTATTCGCCGGAAGAAACCAACACGCCGGGGAGTTTCCCAGCCTTACGAATCATAACGAAAGGTATGCCTGTGTGTTTGGTTCGTGCGCGTAAAAAGAAAGAATGCAAAGAGAGACGCGCGGTCAGCGCGAAAAACGTCAAGACTATATCAATCGAACACCAAACACCAACACCAATATGCTTACCTAATCGCATCGCAATCGTCGGTCCGAACAAAAACCCTCTGGCGTCGAACCCGGCAATTTTCGTCGGTTTCTCTTCCATGCGTTCGTATCTCTCCGCGAACGTGTCTACGACCAGTTTAAACGCCTCGGGGTTCTCGGTGATCCCGGAAACGTCGTAAAAGTTCGGGACTTTATGCGGGGAAAATTTCGGTCCGTACCACGGCAAGGATTTCGCGATGGTGCGCACCACGCGCGGGTTTAAGTTTTGGTCCAAGCAAAAATGGTTCGGGGCTAAGGTTTTAATCACCACGGATTCGTTCGTTGCCGTCGTCGTCGTCATCGCGCGTTTTTGGAGTCTCTGTCGCGTGTAAATGCCGCTTTCCTGCGGAGAAAAGTGAAGGAAACGCTTTTGGAGAAACGACGGAAAATGCCCTCATTTCGAGCACAAAGGATGACGAGTAAAGCGCATCGAGAAACGCGCAAAACCGCACGAAACGTTGCCACGCGA
>Ga0213868_10001372_pt1 | contig 23400 bp, 5 predicted proteins | sample PICome_9_FD_160087 | JGI IMG/M metagenome (GOLD analysis project Ga0213868, IMG submission 160087) | Coastal seawater microbial communities near Pivers Island, North Carolina, United States - PICO127 | ecosystem: Environmental > Aquatic > Marine > Coastal | place: USA: North Carolina | collected... | reverse complement strand
TAAGGCATTAGGTATTCCATACTTAATTGTATCTTACCCTGATAGAGGAGTTGAAATTTATGACCCACGTTAAATTAATGGGAGAAATAGGAGAAAAGTTTGGATCGGATTGGAACATGAATGTTTCCAACTTCCGTGATATTTTTCGTCTTATTGACTGCCAAACAAACGGGTTTAAAAAATACTTAACTGACTGTGCAGAAGAAGGCATAAACTTTACTATACAAAATGGAGAAGATTTAGTAGATGGAACACTTGATGCTTTAGTTGCTCCTGTAAAAGATACAATAATTATAACTCCAATCCCTGCGGGTGCGGGTGGCAGTGATATTTTAAAAGCAGTATTTGGAATTTTTCTATTAATGTATGGTCCTGATATGGTAAATGGGTTGTTTGAAGGGGCAGAGTTAGAAGCAGCAGCAGAGTTAGAAGCAGCTTCTACAGGAACGACAGTTGCAGGAGGCCCCGTACCTACAGGGCAAGAAATAGATGCAGCCAAGCAAGTCTCAAAAATAGAAACTGCAAAAGCAATGACAACAAAAGCAGTTCAAGCAGTTGGAACAAATTTAGCAATGAGTGGAGTTATGGGATATCTTACTCCAGATACTCCTTCAGCTTCAGGAAAAAGTTATTTATTTGATGGCCCTGAAAACAATGTAAAAGAGGGTGTACCAGTTCCTTTACTTTATGGACAATTATTAGTTGGAGGCTCTGTTATAAACTTTGGAGTAGAAGAAACATCTCTACCAAATTATACTCTACAGGGCTATACTTTTATTACAGATGGATCTTATAATTATAATTCTTCAAGCACAACAGGAGCTGGGGGCTCGGGTGCTGGAGGAGGCACAGGCGGCGGTGGAGCTGACTACGGAACAGCACAAAGGTAAATTATGGCACGATTAACAAAAGAATATTTAAATTTAATAGAGGGGTCTGGAGTATCTGGAAATATACAAGGCTCTAAAAGATCAACAAGTAGCTCCACTATAGAAGGACGTATAAATGTGCCTCAAGAAAACCAAACTGCTGTAGTTTACGACATAATCTCTGAAGGCCCGATTGAAGGCTTAGTAGACGGAACAAATTCAATATTCTTAGATAAGACTCCTGTAACTATCGGAGATACTAAACATCAACCAATTAAAATTAAAAATGCTACTTTTACAGCAAGTAATTCTACTTTAGTAGACTCAGACTCTTCCAACCCTTTTTCAAATTTATCGGTAGCGGATGGAAAAAGATTTATAAGAATACCTAAAGGTAAAAAATCAATAACAGGAAATGGATCGTCTACTGGAATTTCAGGTTCTGAGGGCTCTACTATAATTACTGCTTCTTCATCTTTCTTCGAACCACAAGACGTTTCAGACATCAATCCCCTTACAGGAACAGATACTCCCATAGATACAGATACTCCAAAACCTTTTATAAGAATAGAAGGAGCAGGAACAAATTCAAATGTACCTATGGTAGCTCCTATTATTAGATTTATTAGTGCAACTTCTGTAGAGATCGGACATCCTTTACCTAGAGATATTTCTTACAAAACAGCAAGCATAGATAAGATAGGAACTATAAGTAGTTTTACTGATGCAAATACTGCAGTTATAGCAGATCTCGGAGCAGTAGGAACAGCAAAAATCAATGCTTCAAACGTAGAGGTTGAAGTATTTACTCCATCTATAGGCAGGGAAAATACTGTATATAATTATCAAGGATTCCAATATGCTTTTATGCACGGTCAACGAAACCAACCTTATTTAAAAGGATTTAAAGACATAGGAAGCGCAGCAGTAATAGAAAGTAAAAATCAAGCCATAGAACAAACTAGAGATTTATTTTCTTCGAACAATAATACTACAAATGGAGCTTGGAATACAACTGTATCTGATGCCACAGCCCAACCAGTAATAGTAACTGATAATGCTGTAGCTAACCCAGAAGAAGTAGATAATGTAAAACTTACTTTTAAGTTTCCACAAATGATAGCTTTAAAATCAAGCAGTGGAGATGAAAAACCTGGTAACTGTGAATTAAGAATATGGTTAGGTTTTAAAAAGACAGGAGATTCAGCATTTACAGAAAAATTAATGTTTGGACCTACTCAAGATGAGTTAGACGCTAGAGATACAAATAAAAAGACCAGACCATGGGAAAATGGACATAATAGTGGAAAAGTTAGAACACTTACTAAAGCACCTTTTGCAGAAAGTTTTGTAATAGATTTAACACCTTTTAAACCTTTTTCAGAGTATCAAATAAAAATTCAAAGAGTAGATCCTTCTCAAGGAAGACATAGAGATTATGATCATACATCACCTTGTACCTTAGATACAGTAGAACATAGATTTACAGATAAATTAGCATACCCTAACTCAGCTTTTGCTACTATGCTTTTTGATGCTGAATCTTTTGCAAAAATACCTTCCCGTTCTTATGAAGTTAAAGGACTAAAAGTAAAAGTTCCAACAAACTATTTTCCAAGAGGAGAAGAAGGCAGAGCTTATGGAGAATATGACAGAAATCCTTCTTCAGGAGCAGATTCAGGATCTTATCAAAATTGGGACGGTAATTTTAGAGGAGATATTTCTACTTTTGCAAAAGGACACGTCAATCATGAACTAGTATGGACGGATAATCCAGCCTGGGTCTTTTATGATTTAGTAACTAATAAACGATATGGAGTTGGTAAATATATAGATGAAGCACAAGTAGATAAATTCGAATTATATAAAATAGCAAGATACTGTGATGAATTAGTTGCAGATGGCAAAGGAGGAACAGAACCAAGATTTACAGCAAACGTTTATATAAAAGAATCTGCAGATGCTTTAAAAGTTTTAAAAGATATAACTCAAATTTTCAGAGGAATGTTATATTGGTTAGATGGACAAATTCAGTTCTCTCAAAATAGATACCAATTACCTGTTTATACTTTTTCTAAAGGCAATGTTACAGGAGGATTTAGCTACACATCTCCTAGAGGAGAGTTTAGATCGAATCAAATAAGAGTTACTTGGAATGATCCACAATCAATGTATAAACAAGCGGTTGAAATCGTAGAAGATACAAATAATATACTAGAAACAGGGAAAGTAGTATCTAAAGACGTAGTAGCTTTTGGAGCAACTTCAAGAGGTCAAGCCCATAGATTTGGTAAGTGGTCTTTATTTACAGAAATTTTAGAGTCCGAAGCAGTAGCTTTTCAATCTTCAATTAATGCTGGTTTCTTAAAACCTGGTGATGTAATACTTATACAAGACGCAGATAGAGACGTTATTTCTAACTCTGGTAGATTATCTTCTTCTAGCTCAACTACAGGAATAAATTTAGACAGAAATGTAGATCTTTCTAGCGGTAATACTTTTAAATTATCTATAATGTACCCACAAGGTGGAGCATATTTATCGAATATTAGTGCTACTATAAATGACGATACAGGCAATGCTTCTGTACAAAATAATTATCAAAGAGGAGACCTAGTAACTCATGCAAAAGTAGACGGCACAGTAGTAGAAATAACAACTGATGCACAAGCAAGAAACGCAGTAGATAGCACTGGAAATGCCTTAGACCTAGAATGGAATGCAAACTCAAGAGTTGAGACTCAAACAATATCTACAACTGGTAGTTCAGTTTCTACAGTAACAGTTAGTAGTGCATTTACATCAGCACCAAGTGCCGATACGATGTGGGCAATTAGAGAATATGACGCTGCAGGAGACATTGTAAACGGCTCAGCACAGCAGTATGTAATTAGTGAGATAAAAGAAGATACAAACAAACTTTATACTATATCAGCACTTAAATATGATTCTTCGAAGTTTGATTTAGTAGACAGAGGGTATATACTGGATGTAGGAGTAGATACTAATAAACTACCTTCCTTTACAGAAACTCCTCCCGCACCAGAAACTTTAACTTTAGATGTTCTTAAATCTTTTGGTTCTGGATTAAATGATGAATCTAATGTTAGTGGCACTACTAATAAGATAAGAATAAACTGGGGTAGAGTATTAAACTCTGATGGGACTCAGTACCAACATTTAAGTCATTTTGAAATAAAACATAATATTGATAGCTTAAAAGGAAATAAATTTAAGAAAATAACAGCGCCTAAAGATGAAAACTATTTATCTGTGGAATTTGATGGGCCAAAAACAATAATTGTTCAAATACAATCAGTTAATATAAATGGTGGAAAGTCACAAATAGTTCAAAGAAAATTAGAAGTAACAAACGATCAAATTGTTAATAGTGGAACTCAGATATTAAAAATACCTAACGATGGAAAAATAAATAAACATATTCAATGTAGTAGTTCTACAGTTTCCATAGATAGTAAAAATTACCAATTACAAAGTTCAGATGGAACTATGTATACTAACCCTTCAAATGGAAATACGGCTTCTTATCAGCAAGATTTTGCTGGTATGGCTAATAATTCAGAAGCTTACTTATTATTTGATGCATCTGAAAGTGCTACAAGTGGAGACATTTTAAAAGCTGTTGAAATTAAAAAGGATAGTACTGCTCAGATACCTACAGGAACAAGTACTTCAATACCTTTAGATTTTGAATATATGGCAGAAGTAGGAGCATCTAATAGTGGTATTACTCAACTTACTGCTAATTCACAAACCATTTCAGGAAGTATAGGAGATAATATTATTACTGGTTCTTCTACTGCTTTTACTACAGATTTTGCAAATGGAGATACAATTGTAATAGCGCCAGCAGGAGCTACTCGTTTTTATAGTAAAATTAGTTACATAGAAAATGACGGAAAATTACAAATCGTTGATGGATTACCTAGAGATTACTCCTCTGTTACAGTTAGTAAACTTTCTTTTAAACCAGATCCTATTTCAGATGTTATTTTAGCAAAAGTATCTTATGACGGCTCAACTTATACACTAGAAGAAAAGTATTTAGAAGGAACAGAAAGTTTGGGATATTTTCATCATGAGAACACTTCAAATACAAATGCACTAAGTATTGACGCATTCAAAACTCAGTTTGGTAGATTCCCACAGGAAGGAGATATACTTATTGTTGTAAATACAGCAGCAACTCCTACAGCAAGTAAATCTTACAAATTCTCAAATAATACCTTTAGCGAAATAGCCAATTTTATGACTGGAGACTTACTAGTTGATGGTACGATAGAAGGTGACAAGATTAGATCTGATACTCAAATTATTGCAGGTGCAGACGACTCAAATAAACAAGCAGTACTAGATGGAACAGGAACAGGCGACAATGCACTACGTATATATGCTGGAGCTAATGTAGCGAATAAAGCTAATGCGCCTTTCAAAGTAACACAAGGAGGAGCTTTAACAGCAACAAATGCCACTATAACAGGAAATATAACAGCTTCTACAGGTGATATAGGTGGTTGGACTATAGATAATACTTCTATTTTCTCAGGTACAAAAGATGTAACAGATTATACAACAACAGGTATAACAATAAGCTCAGATAGTGGTGGTTCAATACATGCAAAAGAATTCTATATTGATACATCAGGTAACGCAAACTTTAAAGGAACAATATTTGGAGGATCAATTAGAGCAGATGTAACAAATCCTATTCCTACAACTATATTTACAAGAGCTGCTCCAGATACTAATATACCTGTAAATAACGAAAACGGAGCCTTTATAGATTTAGAGAGCGGTAAGTTTGTATTTGGTAAAGCTGATAATTATCTTTCATTTGATGGAACTACTACAGAAGTATCAGGCACTGTAAGCGCAAATACACTACTAGTTACTGATGCAACTATTGTAGGGGAGTTAACAGCTACCAAATTAGCGGCAGGAACAGTAAAAGTAGATAGTTTAGCTCAAGAAGTCTGGAACGCTATAGGAACAAGAACAGGACAAACCGGAGGTTACTATGATAGCGTTGATACAGAAACTTTAGGACAAACAGGATATTTAGGAGAACAAGAATACATAAAATCTTTAAATGATGGGGGAAGTGGGTACGAGCATGAAGGTGAAGACACTTTCTTAGAACTTATAATGAATGACGCTTTTTCTGCTCCTGCACTTTTTACAGGTACAGCAATACAAGCAACTGCACAATTCCAGTTTAAATTAAACTCTGCTAGTACTTGGACAGATGTAGGAAGTGCAATGACTCTTACGTTAACAAGTACAAGTGGTCAATCCGCACAGCACTACTCAATTAATTTTGCAAACGAATTAGAAATAAGTAGTAGTTTAACTTCAGGAAATTACTATGACTATAGAGTTAAAATAGTTGCTGCAACGGGATCAGGAGTTAGAAATGCTTTCCAACAGTTTACTAACTATGGGCAAGGTGGAGCAAATGATGCTAATGGTAGTCCGATTATTTTTGAAATAAGAGAAGGTGCAACTGGAGTTACTGCAGGGGACTTGGTAACAAATAGATATGTAACTCATTCAGGGGATGAAAATACAAGAATATCTTTTACTCCTGATCAAATTGATTTTGAAGTTGGGGGAGAAAATTTTATAACTCTAGAAGAAGATACTAATGATATTATTCGATTAAGAAAAGATGTTATTATGTCTGGAGATTTAACAGTAGAAGGAAATCAAACTATTGTAAATACTGCAACATTAAATGTAGAGGATAAAAATATTACACTGAATTATGGTACGGGTAGTACAGTAGCAACTGCAGATGGAGCAGGTATTACAATTCAAGATGCCGTTGATGTCAATAACAATGCTACTATTCTTTGGAACGCTACAAACGATAGATTTGATTTCTCACATGCTATAGATGTTACAGGAACGCTAACAAGTGATGGTTTGACTGTAGATAGTGGCACTGCATCAACCACAGCTGCAACATTTAGCAGTGACCTTTCTAACACATGGTTGCGTTTAGAATCTGGAGCAGATTCAGGGGTTTATCTAGGCAGTAATTCTGGAAAATTTAGATTGTTAACCAACACGACTAATAGATTAGCAGTTGACGCTGACGGAGACATCTCCTTTTACGAAGACACAGGAACTACAGCTAAGTTCTTTTGGGATGCCAGTGCTGAAAGACTAGGAATTGGTGCAACTTCGCCAGATTATGCACTTGATATCCGTGATGATACAAATATTCAATTAAAACTGTCATCTACTACTACAACTAATAACGCAAGAATGACGTATGCGATTAATAATGTTCAAAAATGGAATCACGGAGTAGATGCCGCTAGCACTGAGTTTACTTTTTATGATATTACTACATCAACTATTCCATTTAAATTAGAACAAGGTGCCGCATCAAATACTCTTATGGTGGATAGCAATTCAAGAGTTGGTATCGGTACAAATAGCCCTGGCCAAAAATTAGATGTTCGTGATGGTACTATTACTTCAAGAGATTCAACAAATACAAATTATGCAGAGCTTGATAGATTTACAGGTTTAACACTAAAAGGTAATGGGGCGGGGAGTAGATATGTAAAAACTCCAAATGCAGATAATCTTGTATTAGGAACTAATAATTTAGATAGAGTTACTATTTTAGGAAGTGGTGCTAGTGGATTAGGTTATGTTGGTATTAATAGAACAGATCCAGTATATAATTTAGATGTAAGAGGAAAAACGCGTCTTAATGCAAGGGCCTCCGATAATAGTGATGCTACATTATATATTGTTGATAATGCAGATGATGTAGCAGATCAAAACTATAACTCGATTGTTTTAGATTATAATATATCTGGAAGTGATACACTAGCAACAACTGATAGAACTCACCGCGGAATGTTTATGGATATTGATTCATCTGCATCAGGCGGTGATCAAAATAATGAACATAGAATATATGGTATTGATGTTGATCTTGATTTTAATGGTGATTCAGACTTAGTAGTGGGCGGAAATTTTCATGTACAAAATAACAATTCAAGTGGAACACAAGTAACAAATATTCATGGTATTCGAGGCTTTGCAGTTAATAATACATCAGGAACTGCTAGAAATGTAAATGCTTGGGGTGGTTACTTTCAAGCTCAACTAAAACATTCTTCTACACAAACAGCAGATGTTAATATAACTGGAACTAGAAGTAGAGCTTTTATCGATGCTGGAGCAGACGGGGCAGGAATAAATGATCTTACTGGTAGTTGGAGTGAAATTGAAATAGATGATCCAGGTCAATCAGCAAGTGTAGATCAAGCTTATGTAGGAAGATTTCAATTTAACAATGACGACACCTCAAACAATAATGTTAGTTTTAATGATTCATTTTTAGTACATGGTAGTTATATAGGCGGTGCCCCCGCTACTGGTAATTCTTGGGGTCTTTACATGGCCAGTACTGCTCCACAAAACTATATGGGAGGTAGATTAGCAATTGGTACTACAAACTCTACTCATAAACTCCAAGTACATTTAGATTCAACCCAAACTAATATAGCTGCAGGCCATTTTTACACCGATCAAACACATTCAGGAGTCGACAATAATTCCATAGTGTCAATTGTATCAGATAATACTGGAGCATCAGGAACAACTCTTAATGTAAGAAATGATGGAACAGGAATCCTATTTAATGTTGAAAAAGGAGACAACGTAGAGTTCCGTATACAAAACGATGGAAAAGTTGGCATAGGAACGGACACTCCAGGAACCATACTAGAAATTGCTGATAGTTTACCTAAATTAAGAATTACTGATACAAGAAACCAGTCCTTTACTGTTGGCGATATCATGTCATCAATTGAGTTTGATAGTGATGACGCATCTGGAGGTGCTGGAACTTCTACAGAACCAAGAGCTGCAATTAATATGTATGCAGACAGTACATTTGGTTCCTCTACTGGATTAGCTTTTTACACTAAAGGAGATACTTCAAACTATCCTGTTAAGCAAATGATCATTACTTCAGAAGGTAAAGTAGCTATTGGTACTGACAGTATACAAAGCAAGCTAACGGTAGAAGGAGATACCTTCTTATCTGGAGATAATAGACATCTTTATTTTGGTGGAAATAATACTTTTATTGGAGAAAGATCTAACTCAACTCATTTAGAATTAAGAGGCGGAGGTGATACTACTCAAAAAACTGTATATATTAATGCAGATGGGTCAGTTGGACTGGGAACAACAGGACCACAAGGTAGACTTCATTCTGTAGGCTCTGGAGGAACACAAACAATAAGAGTAGAGGCAACAGATGGTAATCAAGCATCTTTTGATTTAAAAAATACTGAAGGACATTATAGAATAATAACTGATGGCGGACAATTTAGAGTATATGATCAAACAGACACACGTCAACCTCTTACTATTAATACAGACGGGCAAACCACTTTAGGCTCCGATGCTGCTACTTATGATTTAAAACTAGAATCCGATGCACCTATTTTATTAATTTCTGATACTTCTGCTTCAACAGAACACAAATTAGTTTCAAATAATGCCGAACTTAGAATATATGGTGATGACTTAGTAAGTTTAAATACTAATAATACAAGAAGACTTAACGTAGCTGACAATGGAGATATTGGATTTTATGAAGATCAAGGAGTTACACACAAAATGTTCTGGGATGCCAGTACTGAAAGACTAGGAATAGGTACAACTTCACCAGCCACAGGACTTGATATAGAAACGACTAGTGGTATAAGAATAAAACAAAATGATCAAATAAATAATCCTCCAGGTAATTCACAAAACTTTTACCAAGGAATAGCATTTATTAATGAAGCAGCAAATACTCAAGCATATAGTATGGGCTATGGTTTTGGAGGGCAGTTTACGTTAAATTACTATAATGGAAATACTACATACTCAAGAATTATGTCTGTTTCAAATGTCGGTAATTTAGAAGTTGAAGGAAGTGTTGCTACAGGTTCTTTTGTACTACCAGATGCTGCAGGAACAGCAGGACAGTTATTAAAATGGCCTAGTTCTGGAACTACTTTAGAGTGGGCAGACGACACAGGAACAACTATAAATAATAATGCTAATAATAGAATTATAACAGGTAGCTCTACAGCAAATACATTAGAAGCTGAGTCTACACTTACTTGGGATGGAACTACTTTAAATGTAGGTGGAAATATACAAATACCTAATAAAATTATACATGACTCAGACGCAGATACTTATATTAGTTTTGCTAACACAGATGACTTTAGAATTGTAACAGGGAATAGTACTAGAGCTGCATTTAATAATTCAAAAATTCATTTTAATCAAGAGGGTATTAATCAAGATTTTCATGTACAAGGCGATAATGTTACTGACTTACTATATGTAGATGCTTCTGCAGATCGAGTAGGTATTGGAACAAGTTCACCAGGCGAAAAATTTCATGTATCAGGGGGCGTTTCAAGATTCCAAGGAACAACATCAAACTGGTTAGAAATAGACTCAACCTCTGGAAGTGGTAATGATGTAACACTTTCTACAAGATTTAACACACTTCGTTTTGATGTACCAAGTGCAAATGATGCCGCATACGATTTTAGAATAAGTGATGTTTCAAAAATGTTTATGGACGGCAGCGGAAATGTTGGTATTGGTACTAATGATCCTCAAGAATTATTACATTTAGAAACTACAGATCCTGTAATAAGAATTGACGATACTAACTCAGGCGTACATTATATTTTTGGTCAAGACGGCGATCGTTTTAAATTTACTACAAACAATACGACTTATGGTAAATATACTTTTGATAGTAAAGTTGGCATAGGAACAGCGGCACCAGATAGTTTATTACATATAGGAGGAGTATCAACTGATAAAGTTTACACTGGAACTTTCATAGAACATGGTGGAGTAACTTTAAGTAGAGACCAAGGGAATGAGTGTCTTTGGGTAGATCGCTGGGGATCTGTTTCTACGTCTGGAACTATTACAAATTCTTCAAATGTATTTAGACCTGGGGATAACTATGCAGCTTTTTCTTCTTCTACAGGTACTGACAATCCTGTACAATGGACAATTGATGCAACTTTTAGTGCCACTACAAATGTAAATGCTAGAAGGGTTGTAATATTTGCTCATAGTGGTTTAGTGTGTGATCTTAAAATTGAGATAGAAAATAGCTCAGGAGTTTGGGAAACTGCATATGATGATTCCTATACTTTTGCTGGAAGTCGTTGGCATTTCTTTAGTATTAATAATGTTATTAGTTATCCAGCAGACTGGAATATACAAGGAATAAGAGTAACTATCGATAACTACGGCACATCAACTAGATATATAGGTCAAATTGGTATTACAAACGTAAAAAACAGTAATACTTCTCCTTGGATTACAAAAGGTGGAGGTACAATATATGACGATCAACAACTTGCTTTTGGTAACAATCAAGATTTTACAATTTATCATAGCTCTAGTGATAATAATACTTACTTAACTGAGTCAGGTGCTGGAGACTTAATTATAAATGGCTCAAATATTAGACTAAGAAATCAAGGCGGAGCAAATATGATATATGCTCAGTCAGGAGGATGGGTAAAACTTTATCATAATGCTCAAGAAAGATTAAGTACTAGCTCAGCAGGAATTGATATTCCTACTAATAAGGAATTAAGATTCTACGAGTTAAGTGGATCAGAGTATACAGGTATAAAAGGTAGATCTAGTATTGCTACTGGTGATAGTATAACCTATCAACTTCCGCCTTCTGCTCCTGCTAATAGTGGTGCTGTTCTTATTTGTACAACTGCAGGAGAAATGACTTGGAGTTCTAATACTATTACTACTTATCAAAACGGAGACTATGATAGAGTTATAGTTGGAGCGGGCACTAGTGGAGCTATTGCGCAATATGGACTTACTTATAATTCAAGTAGTGGATTAGTAATAGGCAATATGTCAGGAGCAAACCCAGGTTCAGCTGTAGGAAGATTAACCATAGGACAATCAACAAATGGTGTTGGAACTAGTGAAATAATTATGGATTCCGCAACTCAGGGAATAATTAGATTTAAAGACGGAAGTACTACAGAAGCAAGCATAGGAATTAGCCCAAATGTTAATAATGGGCCTTTAGATATAAATGCAGGTAATGGAGTAAGGTTACAAGATATTTACGGCGTTGACACAACAACGACAACCACAAGTAGTACTACAGCAACAGTAATACATACATTTGCTGCAGGAACTTTTCGTTCAGCAAGAATCACAATACAAGTAAAAAATTCAACAGATAGTACTTACCATACTACAGAATTACTAGCAGTTCATGACGGTACAAATGTTAAATTTGTTGAGTATGGATCAATATTTACAGGGGACGCAGAAGCGACTTTTGACATGTCAATAGTTAGCGGAAACGTAAGATTAGTAGCTACCCCAGCTACAACAGATAATATGACATTTAAAGTAGTATGTCACAGCATAACAATTTAAGGTGGAGAGTGAAACCAAATGGCTAATAAAGATTTTATAATAAAGAAAGGTGTTATCGTTACTGATGATGTCCAAATTAATTCAAGCGGAGATATAATAAAGCTAGAGATAAGCTCTTGGGGCAGCAACTCTACACAACAAGTAATCCGCAATGCATATAATAGTACTATAGGAGATCATTTACTTGTAAAAGCTGCAGGTAATGGGTCGGCAGATCATGGAGCTATAGTAATTTCAGATAATGTATTTTCCTACGGAAGAACTACAAGTGGAGGACAGGTTGATGCAAGTCTTACTTCTCCTCTCCCAAACTCCGTAAGTTTTACAGTAGACCACCAAGGTAATGCTAATTTTGCAGGGTCAATTACATCTGATGACGTTATATATGCTGCGGATTCGAATTCAAATACCTCTCCAAGTTTTTCTTTTAAGGGCCATACAGATACTGGTTTATCAATACAAGATAATGGTAGTGCAGATAGATTAAATTTTTTAACAGATGGTGTTACTAGAGCTTACGTAAATGTTTCAGGTTTATTTTCACAAGGAAATGTATACTCAGGAAATAGTGCTGAATTTAGAAACTATGGTGGAACATGGAAAGCTAGTACAGGTGTAACAGGAAATGGATTTGAATTTGTAAATACTGTTGATGGAACAGCCATGACTTTAAGTGCTGATGGAGATATGGTAATTTATGGTAACTTAGAAGTTAGAGGAACTCAGACAATTCTTAATACAGCAACACTGACAGTTGATGATTTAAATATTACAATTGCTGATGGAGCTGCCAATGCAGCTGCCGCAAATGGTGCTGGAATTACGGTTGATGGTGCAAATGCTACACTCACATATACATCAGCTCAAGATGAATGGAACTTTAATAAAAATTTAGTAGTAGGTGTAAAAGAAACAACTGCATCTTTTCCACTTATGGTTAAATCAAATACTGCTCACAAAGGACTTCACATAGAAGAAAATAGCGGTGCTGAAAGTTGGCAGATGGGTGTTAATGTTACTGGAGATTTAAATTTTTATAATTCTGGCTCTGCTACTCCTTCAATTACTTTTGAAGATAGCGGCGACGTTGGTATAGGCACAGATACTCCAAATACAAAACTTCACGTAGCAGGTAATCAATACATTGATGGTAACTTACAGATTAAATCTCCAGGTGTTGGCAATGCTATGTCTATCTTACAAAGTACGAGCGGTAATGTTGTCGCTAAAATGGGGGAAAGTGCTATAGGACATGGGTTTCTCACTCTTTATGAAGTATCAGTAGGTGATGTAATAAAATTTGATGCTAATGCTAATAGTTTTATTAATAGAGGCAATTTTGGTATCGGAACAACTACTCCAGATAGCAAATTAACAGTTAATGTCACTTCTAATGGTGATGGTATAGAACTGCAATCAAGTGAAGTTACTATAGCAACTCTAGATAGAACTGTTGTAGGAGGTCAAGTTGTAGCCTCTCTTGATGGGGTTGCAAGTAGGCCAATTCACATTGGTGGAGTTATAAACGAAGATGTTATATTAGCTAACGCAGGTGGAAACGTTGGAATTGGAATAAGCTCTCCACAAGGTAAATTGCACATTAATACAGAAAGTGCAGAAGCTACTAATGTATATATTGATGGTGAAGTATCGCAAGATAAATTATTAAGATTTAGACACTATGGTAATAGTGAAAATGCTGGTGCTACTGCTTATCAAGGTTTTATAGGTTCAGTTATTGACAATGTTCTTACGTTAGGTCATTACAATTCATCAGGAACAGAAGTACAAGTTTTACATTTAACTGAAGCTGGCAATGTTGGTATTGGAACTGATAGTCCTGATGCTAAGCTTCATGTAAAGGGCGCTGTACAAAACTTAGCCAATCAAGATTACGGTATTGCTGCATTTGAGAATACTAACTTAGAAGGATTAACAATTGGTTACGATGCCGATGGAAATCATTCCTTTATGTACAGTAGAGAAGTTGGAGTTTCAAGTAGAGGACTTAGATTAAACGGTGCAATTTATATTAGCAGCTATGATGGCAACGTAGGTATTGGAACTGGAACTAATACATTAAGTAATAAATTACAAGTCGATGGAGTTGCATCTATTTTTGATGGGTTAAGACTAGGAAGTGCTGCTTCGGGAGAAGGACTTATTAGATTTGGTGGCGCTACTGCTAATGGTATTGGTATTACTACAGGTGCATTGAGTAGTCCTAATATTAAACTTTTTGTTGCTCATGGAAATGACGGCGGCGGTGTTGGTATTGGAACAACTACTCCAGGAAGGAAACTTCATGTAAAAGGAGAAATGGTAATTGAAGGCACTACAGTTTCTACAATGTATGCTAGACCTACTAGCACTTACGCAAGTGCTGGATTTAAATTTTTAGAAGTTAGTGCAGTAACATCTAATAGTCCATATACTACTGAGATCAATTTTTCTAACTACGGTGACAGTAATGTTATGACTATTAGTGGAGATAAAGTTGGCATCGGACAAACGAATCCAAATAATACATTAGATGTAGAATCTTCTGATAGTGTAGTAGCTGAATTTAAATCTACAACCGATATAGCTAGGATAGCTTTAACAAGTGTAGATTCAGGGGATGGAGCTTCAACAGGTTATATTAAAACTCAAGATGGAAAACTCACTTTAGACGCAGATATAGGGGCTACAGGAAGCGACCCAAGAGTCACTTTTGAAATAGAAGGAAATGAATCTGTCAGAATAAATGCTGGAGGAGTAATGGGAGTGGGAGAAGAGAATCCACAAGCAAAATTACATGTCTCGCATGCAACAGCTCCAACATTTAGACTATCAAGAACTGGCACAGGTCAAATTTGGCAACAGTCAATAGATTCAAGTGGAAGATTCCAGATAAAAGAAGCAGCTAGTGAAGGCGGAACTAAATATGCTAGACTAACAATAGATGATACGGGTGAAGTTGGTATCGGCACTGATGCTCCTTCAGAAAAATTAGAAGTTTCAGGCGGTCATATAAAAATAACTAATTCTGGTAATGCAAATTTATATATCAATGCGAATGCAGTAGGTTCGGATGCTACTATATTCTTTGAAGAAAATGATGGTGTAAAAGCGAAGATACAGCATGATGCTTCTAATGATTCTATGTTGTTTACAGATGGTGCTTATGCAGATACTATGACTTTAAAAAGTGCGAAAGTTGGAATCGGAACTACTGATCCTTTAGGGCACTTACATCTTTCTTCTTCTAGCGGGCATACTAAACTTATAATAGAAGCAGATACTGATAATAATGATGAAGAAGATAATCCTTACTTACTTTTCCATACTGATGGAGGACTTAGAACAGGAGCTATTACAGGAGGCAATGCTACATATGAAAATAATAGTGCAACTGCATATAATCAAAATGCTCTAAATTTACAAGGATACAAATTAAGATTTCATACAGCTCCTACTCAAGATTACGATAATGCAACAGAACGTATGATTATTAATGAGTCAGGAAATGTTGGAATTGGAAGAGGAGTTCCTCAAGCAAAATTACATATTGGAGGCAGCGACTTACTAAATTCATACACAACAAGTAGAACAACGCTAGCAGTATCAGACACGACAAATGGTGCTGAATTAATATTAAGAGGTCAATCTCCAAGAATTTGGTTTGATGGTACAAGTAGCGGTAATGGCCAAATATATATGGATTCTTCAGAATTACAAATATATTCAGGAAGCCCAGGTACAGTTGGCACTCAAAGATTAAATATTAACTCTTCAGGCGCAATTACATTTAATAATGCGTACACATTTCCAACTGCAGCCGGAAACAATGGAGATGTTTTAGTTAGTGATGGATCAGGTAATTTAAGTTTTGCAGCTCAGGGAGGTACAATTACTTCCGCTACAAATATGGCTGATAATAGAATACTTACTGCAAGCGGCTCAACTACTATTAATGCTGAAAGTAATCTTTCTTATAATGGTACTAGTTTAACAGTAGTAGGTAGAATTGATTTGGACGATGCTAACACTCAATTAGATAAAGGAAGTGGTAATTCTTTAAGAGTTACTACTAACAGTGGTTATATTGAACTAGGGCCTCAAAATACTTCCTGGGCTCATATAAGCACTGATAGATCTAATTTTTATTTTAATAGACCTCTTACAGTTGACAGTGGACTATTTGTTTCTTATGATGAAGATTTAATTTTAAGAAGAGCAAGAAATACTTCATACGAATTAACTCTAAAAACTACAGGTCTTGAGTTAGATCAAGGAAAAATGCATTTAAAAACTGGTCTTTACTCAGCAAATAATGAAGATGTCAAATTAAGACAATATCATTTAAGTACTGGAGATGCAGGAGGAAGCTTCTTATTAGGTAAAATAGAAAATAGTGCAAATGCAGACGGAGGAGTTGAAGGTATTGTAAGATTTGCGCATGACTATGGCTCATCAACAAATAACTGTGCAATTCATTTTCATTTTGCACAAAGAAGTGGAACTGCAAGAGGAACTTGGTGGTATGAACATGATGACCAAGAAGGATCCGCAGACAGAGTACATGTAAGATTAATTGATGACGGTTCAGGAAATATGTATGTCTGGGCAACTTGCACAGACTATGCAAAAACTTATGTAGAAGCAACTTGGAGACAGTGTACAAGTGTTACTGACTCTGGAACTTTAACAGCTGGAACACTTACAACAGGTACTACGCTATTTGATACAGCAAACAATCCAACATCTCAGATGCATATAGGTGGACTCTTTACACATAGTGCATCAACTTTTACAGGAAACTGTACTTTTAATGGTAGCTCTAACCAAATGGGAGGAAGTATCGATTTTGCAGATGATGTACTATTTGAAGGAAACAATACTGGAGGAGTATTTTATGACAATTCAGACGATGCATTTGAGTTTAGTGATAACGCAAGAGCCAAGTTTGGTAATAATAGTGATTTAGCTATTTATCATGAATCATCTACATCTAATAGTTATATTAAAGAAGGTGGTGCAGGTAATTTATATATTTCAGCAGATAATTTAAGATTAACTAATTTTGGTATTACTGAAAGTTATTTAAACGCTGATGCAAATGGTGCAGTTACTCTTTATTATGACGGAGCACCTAAATTAGCTACAACATCTACAGGTGTAACAGTAACAGGATTATTATCAGCAACTACAAAATCTTTCGATATTCCGCATCCTTCGAAAGAAGACTGGAGATTAAGATATGGATCACTAGAGGGCCCAGAGAATGGGGTATATGTCCGAGGCAAATCGAAAGAAAAAGTTATACTACTACCAGACTATTGGGTGGATCTTGTTCATGAGGATTCGATTACAGTACAATTAACGGCTATCGGCAAAGGACAAGATTTATATGTCGAAGATATAAAAGATAACAAAGTGTATGTAAATGGAGATAATTACTTCTATTACATACAAGCAGAAAGAAAAGATGTAGAAAAACTAGAGGTAGAATATGAGAATTAAAATAAAAGTAGAAGCAGACAATACAGTTAGTATTTTAAACGAAGTCTATACTACTATTGTAACTATAACGGAAGAAGGAACAGATAAAATTATTACTTTGGATATAGAAGATCCAGAAGAACTAATAAATATACAAATACCACCAAGCGAAGGAGAAGACTAATGGCAGCATTAACATCATCACAATCAGGTAACTGGTCAAGTTCATCAACTTGGGGAGGATCAACTCCAGCAGATGGCGATACTTTTACAATTACAGCAGGACATACTGTAACAATTGATAGTGGAATAAGCACTCCAACAAATGGTTGGGGAGATATTACTGTTCGTGGAATATTACAAAGTCAGCTCAATGCAACAATGACTTTTCGATTAAATGGCTTGTTAACAGTGCGTGGAAGTGGAGGAACTTTTCATGCAAGAAAAGGAATAACAGTTCAAGTGAATGGTAGCCAAGGCGACAATCATGGCATACAAGTAGATAATGAAGCTGGAGCAGATTTAATTATTGAAGGAAGCGATGGAATGACATCAACAACTACAACAAGTGCTATTGCAATAAACGATTCATATATACCTGTATCAAGTGCAAGTAATTTTGCTACAGGAGAGCATATATCAATATATGATATTACAACTACTTATACAGGAGGAGATTGGAGATACCCAATAGAGAAATATGCAGATGAAGGATTCTGGATTCATGATATATCAGGAAATAATCTTTATGTTAGGCATTATGTAAGTCCTGAAGCAACAATTACAAGTACAAGTGGAACAAATGCAGTTTTTGTAGACAATGCAAAAGTTTTTCGAAAGAATCAACGAGTAATTTTTAACACAGGGTCGGACAGAAACTTTTTAACTATTAGTGACATAAATTATGTTAGAAATAAAATAACTTTTGGTTCAGATTTAACAAATTCTTCAAACCAAGTAGGAGAAACTATTTATCTTGGAGGTCTTGAAAAACCTCATGTCACAGGTTCAAAAGTAAGAAAAGTAGCTACAATGGCGAGTGCAGAAACTGCAAATACAGGAACTACAATTACTGTACTAAATTCTCATATGTTTACTGCAGGAGACGATATTTATATAGAAAGAGTATCTGAAGCAGATGGAACAACTGATATAGATGGTAGATGGAATTCTGGTAGTTACAAAAATATGAAACATACTATCAGCTCTGTAAGTGGTAATAATATTACTTTAACGGCCGCTGTAGATTATACGGTAAAAACAAATGCAAGAGTAGTTCGTCTAACAAGAGATGTAATTTTTGAAACTGTTGCAACAGATGGTTCTGACTATGGATTCTTATATGTTGAACATAGAAGTGGGTATGATAGAGCTTGTATTATTAAAGATGCATATTTTAGAAATTGGGGAAATGGAAATAATAATGTTCGAACTGGTGTTGTAGTAAGAGGATTGAATGCATTTGATACTGATAATATTGATGTAACACTTACAGAAACAATTCCAAGCAGATCAACAGGAACATGGGTCGAAGGAATTACAATAGATTGTTTTCCAGATAGTGCTCACCAAAGAGATTATGGACCTCTTTGGTTGTATGATTGCCGAGCTGGAATGGCAAGAAATTGTGTAGTTTTAAATGGAGATGATGGTCTTTCAGTTTATTACGAACCTGGATATTGTGTTTATAATAATATGACGGCAGGCTGCGATAACTTTGCAATGAGACTAGAAGGGCTAGATAGTATGTGGGAAGTTGCTTATAATCACACATCAAGAGGAAACTATGCATATAGAGTATATAATCCTTATAGTGGTCATGGCAGAAAATTTCATTCTAATACATCTGACTCATGTAACTACAGTTTCCACACACCCGCTATGAGTTGGTGTATTAATCATATTTATAAATGCAGATCAACAGGGCATAGATATGGATTGGATTTTGATATGGGTACTGCAGGTTTATTATATACTGAAGTCAGGAGTGCAAGTGGATTTCCACAACCTTATAATGATGCAACCACAAGAGGAACTTCGCAAGATGGAGAATATAGATCAAGTCATATGTTTCATGGAGCAGGAAATGTTATAAATAGTATAGAACATAACTTTGAAATAGATCATATAAGAAAATATGGATACAGATGGGAAGCTTTTTATGACAATGATGAAGGAGCTTGGAGATTTTTTAGAAGACATGACTCAAGTAATAATCCAGGTTATTTAGATCAAGTGTATGTTCCTGCAAATGCCACTTTAAGATATTCAGTGAAAGTAAAATTAGATCCTGATTTTAGCGGAACACTACCTTATGCAGGAATAGTAAATTTAACTGGGTCTCTTTACAGTGATGGAAATGTTTTATCAGGAGAATCTCCTGGCGATAATCAATGGGTTGGCAAAAGAGTTACTTCTCAATTTACTACTGCGGCAGAGACTGACTATGAAGAAAAGCAATTAACCTATGGTCCTTACGAATGGCCTTCTGTAGTAATGTTAGGAGTTTATAGTAGTAGTAGTAACGCGGCAGAAGGATTTTGGATTAAAGACCAAGTATCGAGATTAGATGATGAATATGGAAGCTCGGCAATAAAGCTTATGCTTTCGCAAAAAACACAAAGAGGAGATACTATTAAAAATAGTAATACTTTCACACAAAGAAAAACAAGATTAGGAGGAAGAATCAAATGAGCAATGATGTATTAATAACCCCGGCATCTCGTAAGATAGAATTTAAAGATTCATCAGCAAACGTCGATGCAAAAATAGAAACAGATGGTAGTGGAAATCTGATCATAACAAACCCAGGAGGAGATATATCACTAGGGGACACTACGGCTGATATTTTTGTTGGAGACGGAACAAATAATGTAGATATTGTTTTTGAACAAAACGGAGAAATTCGTGGTACTTCGGGTGTTACATTAACACTTGGTGCTTCTAACAGTAATGTTGCTATGGCTACAACTTTAAACCTAAACAGTAATGACATTACAAACGTAGGTACTTTAACAGTTAATAATTTAACAGTCACTGGAACAACCACAACCATCAATTCTACTAATACAACAATCAACGATCATTTAATAGAATTAAATGCTGGATTAACAGGCGCTAATCCTAATGATACAGGTATAATTTTAGAAAGAGGTACATCTGGTAATAATATATTTTTTGGATGGGATGAAAGTGCAGATAAATTTATTGTTGCTAGTACAACTGCAGATGGTAGTTCTACAGGTAATTTATCATTAACCGCGGCTAACTTTCAAGCAGCTGGCTTCTATGGAAGTGGTGCTAATCTTACTTCTCTTAATGCTTCGAACTTAGGAAGTGGAACTGTTCCTTCAGCTAGACTTTCTTTATCTACATCAGATATTCCAAGTTTAGCAGCTTCAAAGATTACATCAGGCACATTTGCTGATGCAAGAATTTCATCAAGCAGTGTTACACAACACCTCGGTAGTTACTTAACAAGTTCATCAAATTTAAATGCAAGTAATCTTACAAGTGGAACTGTTCCTTCAGCTAGACTTTCTCTATCAGCCTCAGATATTCCAAGTTTAGCAGCTTCAAAAATTACCTCAGGCACATTTGCTGATGCAAGAATACCAAGTTTAGCAGCTTCAAAGATTACATCAGGCACATTTGCAAGCGCAAGAATACCAAATTTATCCGCCACAATTATTACATCAGGGGAACTTAATAGCGCAAGACTACCAGCTTATTCTGTTCCAGTAAGAGCAGGGGAATTAAGTAGCTCTCAAGACTTAAATGATCTTTTAGCAAGTAACGCAGGTTTTTATTATCAAACTTCTAATGCTGATACAACTGGAAATAATTATCCAAGTGGTCATGCAGGTTCCTTAATAGTTCAAAAATCTGCAGGAAATGCAACTCAGCTATATCAAACATATAGTTCAACCGATACAAGATTATATTTTAGATCAAATTATGATGCAGGTTATGGTACTTGGCAAAGAGCTTTTGCAGATAACTATCACCCAAATGCCGATAAGTGGACAAATAGTAGAACATTAACTCTAAGTGGTGATGTCACAGGTAGTGTTTCATTTGATGGCTCTGGTGCTATTAATATGACGAATACTGCCGTTGCAGATGATTCTCATAACCATACTATAGCAAATATTGATGATTTACAAAATCAGCTAAATTTAAAAGCAGGTATAGCGAACCCTACTTTTACAGGGGATGTAACAATACCTAATCAGTTAAGACATCAGAACGATCTAGATACTTATTTTCAATTTAATGCTAATAATGAGTCAAGGATAGTTTCAGGTAATTCTGAAGTTGTTAAATTCACAAATTCAATGATGAGAATAAATAAACCTATTCAGGTTAATAATAGTTCTACTTATGATGAAACTACTCTTGCTGGTATAGGTCAGGCTGAAAAAAATGCCGTCATTCATGTTCCTTCTCGTGGCCTAACTCAAAATACATACATGCCTTGGATTCAACAATCTAATACACATGGTTCAGGGTATAGAACAAATTTTGTAATAGGTGCATATAAACAAGCATTTCTAAGTGATGGTACTACACAAGCAGGGTGGGGGTATGGCCAAACTGGTGTCTTTATGACAGTGGGTACTAATGATGCTTATCCAACTCAAGAATTTAGATTTGCCGCGGGAGGAAAAATATGGTATACTACTGGAGGAGATGATACATACTTAGATCTTGGAACAGATAGTACAGTAGCCTTTGCTACAAGTGGAACAGAACGATTAAAAATCGAAGACTCTTTAGTACATATAAAAACTCCTACTCTTAGATTAGGAGAAGATAATACAACTTCAGGTGCTATTGATATCTATGGCGGTGCTGCAGGCTCAGAAGGTGGAGAAATAAGACTTCATGCAACCAATGATTATGACAGTACTTATGAATGGTACAGAATAGATGCTTTCCAAGATGATCTTAGAATGGGAAGACAAGGTCAAACAGATTTTGAGATCAAAGATACTGGAACAATAAAGTTAGTATCTAGCGGACCTTTTGAGTTTAATAATAATAAAAAATTCTACCATACTTATACTACGGGCGTAGGTATCGGCACTACTTATGGACTTTATGTTCTTCGTGCCGCTGATGCACAAATGGATTTAGTCTCATCAAGTGCTGGAACATGGGGTTCAGGATTGAACTTAGTACAAGGTAACAATACCTCTAATACAAATGTTTGGTCTATAGCTAGAAAAACTAGTGGTGGTGGTAATTCATTACACTTTAATTTTGGTACGGGCAATACCCACGATAATACTACACAGTTATCTTTGAGTAGTGGTGGTGCGGCTGACTTTACAGGAGCTATAACAGGTAGTGGCAATATCAACATAAATGCAGATGGTTCAAATAATACTTCTCTTGAAGTTGGTGCTAGTACTACAGCTAATCACTATTCATTTATTGATATCATTAGTGATACAACTTATACAGATTATGGTTTAAGAATTATAAGAAATAATACTGGGGCTAATTCTTCTGCATTTATTTATCACAGAGGAACAGG
>Ga0213868_10001371_pt1 | contig 23403 bp, 16 predicted proteins | sample PICome_9_FD_160087 | JGI IMG/M metagenome (GOLD analysis project Ga0213868, IMG submission 160087) | Coastal seawater microbial communities near Pivers Island, North Carolina, United States - PICO127 | ecosystem: Environmental > Aquatic > Marine > Coastal | place: USA: North Carolina... | reverse complement strand
CACGTTTATCACCACGTAGAAGATGGTCATGGTCATCAGTGGAAGTAGTGGTATCTTTGTAATGATGATGATCTTGTGTGACATCATCTTTATCCGAAGATTCATCCACATAGGACGACGAGGAGGATGAGGATCCACTGCTGTATACATAATCGGAATGGATGCAACTCAAACGAACAAGATTGGGATCTTCATGACGGCGAGAAGCAGCATCATCCACAACAGCAGCAGTGGTAGTAGCAGTAGTAGTAACTGTAGTACTAGGAATAGAGGATTGGTTTGGAAAAGGTGTGGATGGAGAATCCGAATTGTAGGAATGTTTGGCGATACAGGTTTCTACCATCAGTTGGATAAAAAGGTAATGTGTGTGGTGACTGAGAAAGGTAATGAAGATTGATTCAACGCAAATGGCGGGTGTCAGGACGGAGCAGAGCTGGTACTAGAGGAAGTATATGCCAAGAGGATCGGGATAACGAAAATGATCTTGACAGGCTTCACGGACTGCATGTGTGTTGAGATGGAAACAGAAAAAGAAGGAAACGATATGTGTGAGAAAAAACGAATTCATTCTTAATGGTACATACTTCATTTTGTTATAAAACAAGAAATTCCTTCCACCAATCGAAACCATCACAATCCATGATGATTTTAAAAAGATCACTTTTACAACGAATCGATTTGTATTGTTCGAGTTACGATAGAATCGTCTTTGAATGAAATATTGTGAAATGATAAAGCACTTACAGGCATGAAAGATGGACTATAACTTTGGTTGGGACTTATATGTTGAAACACCTATTTGTAAAACGAACAAGCGGGTGTATCGCGATATATATATATAATTATAAAATAATGAAAGAGATCGGAGAGATGGGTAACAAAGAGATAGATAACAAAGCTATGGTTGTATCTTATTAGCTCTCTCGTTAGGAAACAGAGGGGCGTGACTCTACTCTTCTTTTTTTTTATTGTGAGGAAAGACGAAAACGTTCATGACTACTCCGACTGACTACTTACTGACTGTACCCTTCTCGTTTTCGCGCGCATTAACGGCTGTGATGAGAGGTTCCGGCTGGTGCATTTTTGACGGTTGCAAGGCGTTTGAAAAAACCGCGAAATCGAATCAAGGATTTGAAAAGACTTAAGGTATAGATAGTACATTAGACTGAAATCGTTGTATGTTGTATGCTAGTTGTATGGTTTAGTATATTCAACTCTTAGCTCTTTGTAGATATATAAGTCTATTTCACATCCATTGCAAACACACACACTCCCACACACACACAGTCCAAACATAAACATCATGTCTGCAACACCTTGGGTTGAAAAATATCGACCTAAAAATTTACAGGAAGTTTCTCATCAATCGGAAGTCGTTTCAACATTGCAAAATGCAGTTGAGACGAATCGTCTTCCCCACCTCTTGCTCTATGGTCCTCCTGGAACAGGTAAAACCAGTGTGGCTCTCGCTTTATGTAAGACACTGTGGCACCCATCACAACTAAGTAGAAGAGTACTAGAACTGAATGCTTCAGATGAACGTGGAATTTCTGTCGTGAGGGATAAAATCAAACATTTTGCCAGTTTGGCGGTAGGCAATGCGGTGTCTTCCAATCCAGTGGCTGCTGCCCATGCTAAAAAATTATTCTTTGCCAACAAGGCAGAAAAGGCTGCCACTGGTACGACATGGATGAGTACCAATGCTGATGCGAATGATGCATCTACTACTACTTCTTCTACTACTGCTGCTGCTTCTACTGCTGCTTCTACTGCTGCTGCTGCTGCTGCTTCGACACGACCAGAGGATGTGGAAATGGAACCATACTATCCCAATCCACCCTTTAAAATTATCATTCTAGATGAAGCCGATACAGTCACTCCTGATGCACAAGCTGCATTAAGACGTGTCATTGAAGCTCATTCGAAAATTACAAGATTTATTCTCATTTGTAATTATGTGACGAGGATTATTGAACCACTTGCCAGTCGTTGTGCTAAATTCAGGTAAGTAGGTTGTATGAATGTTCATATGTTTATACATGTGTGTGTGTGTGTTTATATGTTTATTATATATGTACTAATATGATACTGTAATATGTACATGAAATCCATACATAGATTTCAAAGTTTACCACCTTCCAGTATGATGAAACGTTTGAATAGCATCAGTGAAAGTGAAGGATGTCGTTTCCAAGATGGTGATAAAGTCAAAATCTTAAATGAAATTCTGGAAATATCTCAAGGTGACATGAGAAGAGCAGTGACGACACTCCAATCTGTTCATACACTGTCTGGAAAAGATGGAGTGATTGAATTGGATAATATTAGTGAAATGGCTGGATTGCCACCCTCCAGTGTTGTTGATAATTTGATGCGCATCTTTCTTGATCCGGCTTCAAATTTTGGACATTTGGAAAAGGCAGTGAATGATATCATGTTGGAAGGTTATGCAGCACAACAAATTATGAAGGCATTGTTGAAACAGATACTTCTGATCTCAGACAGTTCCACTTTGAGTGAAATGGGAAAAGCCAAGATTGCCATTAAAATTGCAGAGGCAGATAAACATTTGGTGGATAGTGCGGATGAAGCTCTACAACTCATGGCAGTTTGCTCTTTGATGTTACAATGCTTCAAAGAGAAACAATAAGGAACAGGGGGAGGGATGACAGAAGAGAATGATGGAGAAGCAAATGCTATTTGTTTATTTCAATTTTTAAAAGTGTCAATAAACTTTGATTATCATTCGTCGGACATGATTCAAAATAACTGCCTGTCTACTTTTAGTGAAATACAACGCTCTCGTAGACTGGAACTAAATATTTGATATTGATGAATGCATCCTCTCCACCATGTATCTCAAATTGTTCCAATGTTTTCATAATCAATTCACCTAATGCTCCTCCTTTTTGTTGTCCATAATCCATACCATCGCCCAAGTTATCATTTCGTCGAATGAATATATTGAGAACGGGGAGAATCTGACGGTAATATGGAACCAAAGCTCGACCCACAAGATTTGGACCATTCTCGTCACATTTTACCAATGATTGCAAGACTTTCAAAACCTTGGCAATGACACTTCGATTACGAGTATTCAAAGCCGTTTTGATAGGAATGATGAGTTGCGGGATAGCTGGTAAAACCTTATGAGATGCTACATTCATCATATCATATACTCCTTGTTCAGCCAAAAAGGCATAAGGTTCTTCAATCTCTCGAAGTCCGTCAAAGAAAACAGGTAAATAATGATGGAAGTCTAGTCGATCGATGGCAACTTTCCATGCGATTCTATTATGAACTCCGCCATGATCGATTTGTACAGGTAAATCGCCCCTTTCGTAATATCGACGAAATTCTGTATTTGGTGGATTTGGTCTCTCTACAAATGCAGAAAACTCGATATTCCTATTCATTTTCCCTCCTTTCTTGGGAACAATATTTTCGTCTGGAAACAAAGGGGGAGTATCATCTACCTTTGGTACGATGAGCATTCCGCCTGTTCCAGTATGCTTTCGTTGAAACTCTTGTGGCTTTTTACGTTCAGTTTTCTTTTCGAAGGAAAATGCAGTTTCATTAATTGGTTTTACAGGGAGAGCATCATGACCCCCAGCTCTCGTCTTTTAAAAAAAGTGTGTCATCATAAGACATATGAGAATCAAAGAAAAAAATTGAAAAAGATTGGTGTCAAAAGAAGAAAAATATAATTGTAACTCTCATACCTTGATACAAGAAAAATTCGTTGCATCGAAACATGATCCAGTTTCAACATGATGTGGCAACTTTTGTCGCATTTTGATATCTGATTGCATCATGACGGAGAAAGTTTACCTTTATTGACTATTGTGATGATTGTTTGAATGATCCTTTCAATGATTGTTTCGTTTGTGGATGGAAAGAAGGAACCTTATCTGCTGGGTTGTGACAAAAGGTGCCATTTGAAACACTTGACTGTGGACTGAACATGACATCCACATCCAAAAAAAATTACAATGACACAGAAGCATATATTTATTGGACCAAATCACTGCACAAGGGTGTCATGATTTCGAATTCATTTTGATATGTATGTTCAAGTTCGTTTAAATAGTGAGAGTACAATTGATCCATTCGTTGATGTAGATTCTCTTTGTTGTGGATCCAATCCTTTTTTGTTTTTGATGTCGAGTGAGGAAAGTGAGTAATAAAACCAGTCGAAGGCATGATCCAAAACTTATACCCTAAATAACGTAAATGTGATGTCATTTGTATTTTGTTTTTACCGTAACCTTGAAATCGTTCATCATAGTAAGGAGATCTTGGAGTTAGGGTGCGATTATTGTCGTTGGATGGATTGGATTCGACTGATGGACACCATGGTATTACTACATATGGTTCATAGTCCAATGTACTGAAACATTCAATCTGATGCATTGATGATTTAGTTGTTGTAATTGATGTTGCATCAATTTCCTTGATCCATCGACTATATCTTGTATCCATGTGCCCTTGTGGTTTCACGTCTTTCTGAAAAATGTCACAATTTTTGGAACGTATACAAGTTTTCAATTCCATGGTCGATGTTGGAATGAAATCCTTTTGAATGTATTGTAAACATGCTTCTAAATTAGAACAGGGAGGTTCACGTGCCTTTCGTTGAAAAGCTGGAATGACAATCGCATCATTGTCATGGGTAGTACCTTGTTGTAGTACATTTTGTATGGCTTCATCCAATCCTTCAGATGGGATAAAGTCTACATCCAATACAAGTACATGTGTTGTCTGAACATGATCTAAAGCAATGTTTCGTAGTTTGTTGATTGGATACCATGATGTTGTTTGGCTCTTACTATTGTTGCTGTTACTGTTGTTGTTGCTGTTACTGTTACTGTTGTTGTTGTTGTTGTTGGTATCTTGTTCTGGATCTGGATCTGGATCTTGTTCTTCGGTTTGGCTCAATGGTGTATATGGAATCAATGTCAGATGTGGACATGTCGATGTATACTTCCATACAAGGTCAGACCATGATAACAAATCATCGTCATTATCATTATCATCATCATGATCTTCATCATGTTTCATATATACCACCATGACAATGGGTGCTTGATTCCATCGTTGACATGTGAGACGTATCAATGGCAATCGATCCAATGTCCCTTGAAGTACTAAAGTGATACCATTCTTCATCATGTTATTATTATTGGACGTTTCATTTCTTGTGTAACATTTCGAATTGGTATCATGCATATATCGATTGTTCAAGGTTCTCAGAGGAACAGAAGGATGAGTATTTGACGATGGTATATCCATGTCATTCTGTTTCGAAGGAAAGGTTAGAGTTTGTGCATCTTGTTCCTTGTATTCCTCCTCCTGTTTTAGAGGATGATGATGATCGTTAGGATCTTCTTCGTAGTGTCTCTTTGGTATCCAATCTGGTACTAGTTGTTGAATAATGTTATATCGTATTCGTTTGTGGGACGATGCTTTTAGATTGGTTATTTTGGAATCCAAATGAATCTCATGATGTGATTGTGTATTTGTATTGTTTGCATTCGAATTCGTATTCACATTCGTATTCACATTCGTATTCATATTCACATTCGTATTCTTAGCATTCAAAGGATGATTCGAGTTCTTGGATAACAAATGTCCGTAATGCATTAGAAATGATATCAATGGAATCCATATGACATAAATGAGTACATATAACAATAGTAACAAAGATAATCCTCGTCGTATTGGACTGCTCCAACCAATTCTGTACCAAAGTGTTTTCCTTCTCAGATGAAGGACCTTTTTATCTTTCCCTGGATAATAGGCTCCCCCCATAAGGAATGAAGTGCATGTAACTGCATTTGGATTAAAAGCCATAGTATTATTATTATATGAAGTAGAAGTCATAGTATTAGTAGAAGCAGTAGTCATGAGATGGCGATGATGACGACGACGACGAGAGGAATCGTCTTCTTGTACAGTTTGTGGGAGAATCGATGATTGAAAAGACAATCGATTGGAAATCTTTTCTTTCCATAATAACATGGACGATTTCATGTCCATCAATATGTATCTAGCTAATGAATTATATGCAAAGTAAGGAATGAAGAATCGATGGATGGATGTTCTTGTTGTTTGATAATATGAAATATGAATTGGTTCTCTTGGTTCTTGGTTCCGAGGGTGTAATTACAGTTTACGTCAATTTCTACATTTCCATTTATACCCCCGTCTCTGAAAAGTCCGGGGTCAAACTCCGGCCGGGGTACCCCACTTTTCTTCTATTTTTGATGATTCAATATCTTGAAACAGTGGATGATCACAAGATGACTGTTGTTCGTTCGTCTATGTATTTCAAAAGTATATACGAATATGTATGAATGTTAGTGAGTTAGTTAGTGATAGTCTCTCTTTCTATCTTTCTCTCTCATTTTTTTTTAAAATGACTTTGCAAAATAAATCCATAGTAAATCCATATGCTTCCAAAAGACCATCATTGTCCAACACTAAAGATAAGATTGTGAGTAGCAGTAGTAATGGTACTACTACTTCAAATGCTACTCATAAGGTAGTACCCGTACTTCCACCAACATCATCATCATCATCATTAAAAAAAGACATTCATCCATCAATGAGTTTCAGTCAAGTATTTGCACATGTTGAACATGATCCATCATCATCAGAAGCAGCATCATTATCCATTATGAATCGACATGATACTATTACTACTAGTAGTAGTACTAACAGCCATCCTAATCATAATAGAATTGAGAACAACAGCATCAATCATGATTGGGCGAGTAATAACAGCAACAGCAACAACAACAACATGCCAACCATTTTACAACCACATGTTTTACTCGTATCCAAAAAACAACGAGGAAATCCAATCTTACAATACGTACGAAACGTACCATTTGCATACACAGATATTGTACCTGATTACATTCTAGGTTCCAACCGATGCGCACTCTTCCTTTCACTCAAATATCATAATTTATATCCAAATTACATACATGGACGTATTGCTGAATTGAAATCAGATTATGATCTTAGAATAATACTATGTCTCATTGATGTCGATGACAATGCATCTCTCCTGTTATTCCTCAATAAACTATGTTGTGTCAATCACATGACACTCTTACTGGCATGGAGTGAAGAAGAAGCAGCAAGGTATTTAGAAACCATTAAAACATTTGAACATAAAGATGCAACACTGATTCAAAAAAAGAAGGAAGTGACATTTCAGGAACAAGTAGCTGTATCATTGGGTTGTGTTCGGAGTGTGACCAAGACAGATGCAAGTCAATTGTTGTCTTCCTTTACTACTCTAAGACAGATGTTGAATGCAAGTATGGAAGAATTACGATTGGTTCCAGGAATTGGAGATAAGAAGGTAAAGAGATTGTATGATGCATTTCATAAACCATTTTCTAGTGTCATGGCCAAGAAACGGAAATTGGAACAACATGAACGACAAAGAGAACAAGAAACTGAAATACCATGGAAGGATGAGAATTCCATTGAAACAGAAACAGCAATAGCAACAATCACCGAATCAATCACTGAAACCAAGACTGAATAAAGCCCAATCAGGACAAAGTCAATAAGTCTCATAAACATATAATATTCATTCATATCCTTTTATAAATTCATGACTATGATTAGATCTACTTACTACTTTTCAAGTAAAGGAATGTTCGTGTCTCAGGTCTAAGCAATGTGAATCAAGTATCTAACTCATTCCTGTTTGCTCATACAAAGAATATCCACCATTCTCACAAGACTGTACTCTTCACCATCAATCTTAACCTCGTTTCCAGCATAATCTCTGAACTTAACTCGTTGTCCTACTTTCACTGGAGAGGGAGTGAACTCACCAGTGCTGCAAAGTCTTCCCTCTCCTACCTTAAACACTGTTCCAACACAGGGCAAACTATCCTTTGTAACTGCAGCAGCAACAACAATACCACTCTCTGTTTCAAGTTTTTCCTTATCCAACTTGACCAAGACGTAATCACGGCAAGGAGTTACGTTTTCCTTGGTCATTTTAATTCCCTTGTAGTAAAGCATTACATCATCATCCCGGATCATTTGCATATCGTCATCATTGTACCTCATGGGAGTTCCATCAAATTTACCGTACAAAACCGACATGCCCGTAGTCACAGGATTGTGTATACGAACTCCGGTATGAGGGTGTAACTTACCAGGTCCAGCAGCGATGACTTCACCTTCAGTGGGGCGCTCTTGGGAAGAATCTGGTAAAAGAATCCCTCCACCTGTGGCAGCCAATGTGTCCTTTGTCTTGACGAGTACAAAGTTACGCAACGGTGTAATTGGACCTCGAATAGTTTCTCCATCAAGCGTCAGTGTTCCAGTCTCAGTGCTGTAAAGAGCTGACGAAGTGTGCTGATTTCTGAACATTTTACCATCATACCTTCCTCTGTTGACACCAGTAAAGGCGGATACAGTTGCTGTGTTTGCAAAAAGGTATACAGCATAAATGAGTGCTACTGTTTTCATCATTTCTGGTGAACAAACGATGTACTACTAGATTTTATTATTGATGACTGACTCTAACTCGATCGATACGTGTCAAATGATTTTTTTTTGTATTTGTTTTGTGGATTGTTTTTCTCTCTCGCTTGTTGTGGCTCTCAGAGAATCCACCGGTCCTTCGTGCGTAAGCGTAGGATGTCCAGTAGGATTTGGATAGGACTAAAATGGATGGATGGATGGATGGATGGATGGATGGATGGATGGATGGATGGATGGATGGATCGATGGATTCATTTTTTTCACCTACCAGTAGCTCTAACTAGAGAGAGTATGCTTGATTGATTGAACAGTAGAAAGAACAAGTGCATCATTCAAACTTCTAATGTTTATCTTTAAAAAGTGTAGTTGAACATTCTTTAGCTTTCAATCTTCCTTTTATCGTCTCCTACAGCTTTGGTCAACACTTTTAAATATTCCTGCATCTTTGGTGGCCAAGCGATTGTTTCATTCAAATATTTTTCATCCACATATTTCAATCTAGCTCTATCTGGAATTTCTAAAAATTTACGATTCGCAGTGATCTGATCACCCTTAAATGTAAGCAATGTCGCCAAAGCAGCTCGCACTTCGGGAGCTTCAGGAAACCTATTTTCAACTCTTCGAACAAGATCAAATGCTCCTAGAGTATCACCCAATTGGAACTTCACCATGGCAGCACGTAACCAAAAGGGGGCAACTTCGTTCGATTGCATAGATATAGCAACATCATAATCACGATCGGCTTGTGCATAAAATCCATTGACTTCCCTCGCCCTTGCTCTATTTTGCAAAATGATGGCATCTGGTCTTCCCCTTAAGTTATCTGCCGTTTCCAAATCTTTCAATGCCCCTTCCTTCATACCATTGTTCAATCTCAATGCTCCTCTGTTTAGATATAATAAGTAGGCGTCGTTGCATCGAGGAACACCAAACTTTTCCTCCTCCTTTTGACTCTCTAGGCATAAATCAATGGCTCGGGTATAAGATTCGTCAGCAGGTTGCAATATCCCTAAAGCTACCTGTGTATTTCCAAGAGACGCCCAACCATAAATATATTTGGGTTCGATCTTGGTGATTTTATTGTATATGCGTTGTGCTGCTTGGATATTCCCCTGTTGTTCTAAGACTCTAGCTTCTCCGAATAATTTCTTAGCATCACCTGTAAGTTGGGCCAATACGGGCGAAACAGCTATGTTTTCTTGAGCATTGCTAATCTTTGGTGCTGAAATCAAAGTGGCAATGATGCTTGTTGTGCCAGTCCGTAGGAAATCACTTCTTGATGAAAAGAAAGAAGGCGATGAGGATGAAATGTGGAAGCTGAAGCCAACATGACAACTTTGAAGTAGGACTAGAGCGGCTAAAAACAAGGTACAATCTCTCATCATGTTACTACTCCTGTTCCTGCTCATTTTGAATGCATGTACTCGTGTGTACATGACAAACAAGCACCAAGCACACCAATAGCAACAGTTCACAGTTCACAGTGTAACTAAAAAAAGTAAAGAAGCTTTCTCAATATATATTTTTTAAAAATACCGAGTTAGTTAGTACTGACCTAAATAAGTTTTACAATCTTAGAACGAGCATTGGTTTGAATCCACTAACTTCGCACACATTCTTTTAAGGAAAACGCCAACATAGATTCTTCACGTTTTGAGGTCCGATGAGTGGAAAGTCAGATGGCATAGTCGCGACTTTTTCAAGGCGTGCATCAGGAAATCCTGCATTGACCAAACCTTTCTTGCACATTCGAGCAAATTTTATAGGATGAATTTGATTTGAATTCGTCGTAGTCCAAAGAAGTCCGCCTTTTTTCACCAATGGGGCAGCAAGAGCCACAAGTTCATCATAATCATTCTTTGCAGACCATCTTTTTTTCGCTTTACCAACCGATGTGCTCGGTGGGTCAAGAATCACCATGTCGAATTTTTCCGAACGCTTCTCAAGACGTTGAAGCCAATCAAAGCAATCTCCATAAATAGTATCATGCTTCTCCATATCTTCAATTCCATTTAATTCTAATTGAGGTTTGATTCTATCGAGCCATTTTTTGTCCAAGTCAAGACTGACAGTAACAGCTCCAGCCGTTGCAGCTGCGATACTGAAGGCTCCACAGTGAGCAAAACAGTTTAATACACGAGTATTCGGAGTACAGTGACGAGAAAGCCATGCTCTCTGATGTCTTTGATCAAGAAAAATACCTGTTGATAGGTCATCAAAGTTGGCAATATACTTGATACCATTTTCTGTTACTTCAATGCCTGCATCTGGAGCCGGGCGACCTTCTAAAAGTGATGGCTTGATGCCTTTCTTCGGTCCAGTAATAGATCGGTCACGGTCCGTAGGAAAATAATACACTCCAAATGTGTTGCCATCGTGTAAAGATGGCAAAGGTCCCTTTTCGTACATTTCATCGTGTTGGACCAGTAACCACTTGTCGTATCTGTCGACGGTCCAACCAGGAAATCCATCTGCTGCACCATTAATCTCTCTGTAAGCAGTAGTATGCCCGCTGTTCTTAAGGTGATTTCTACCTAAAAAGGACCCTTGCATGAATTCATGATGATTTCTGCGATCTGATACGATACGAATATCTTCTGGAACATTAACTTTGGCATCCAATGTGTCATCATGAGTTAAACTAGAAACTTCTAGTGACGAACAATGAACTAGTCTACGGCTTGATCTCCTATCAAGTGGATTAGAAGAATAATCCCCTCTGATACCATCAAGAAACTCCTTTTGACAAATTTGTACCACATCATTAGATGTAGAAACTCCTTCGGGAATCGAAACTTGCGTAGTTAATACGACATCGTCCAAGCGGCCTTTGCGGAGTTTAGCGATTACATCAATTTTAGCTTCATCATTCGTCGCGTAGGTAACACCCTTTATATACGTCTTTTTTCCTTTCGGTGCAAAGAATTTACCATTTCCAACCACTGCAACATAATTAGCACTCTCAACGTGGACATTTTCCACTTTATCTTTTGGACAGAGTAAGACGAGTCCCGAATCATCTGTTTCGACTGCCCCCGAGAGTGCAGTCCAAAATTTACCCCCGCGAATAGGAGTGCCTTCTTTCGCCTTGAGTGATTTCAGCCATGTTACAACAGATGGTCTTGATTCGTCTTCAAAATCGGCATAAACATCATGAGAGGCATTACTGTCCGTATCGGAATCACTGTCATTATTGTCATCTTCAACATTTGCATTTGCAACAATGGCATCAATTTCATCGTCATCATCGTATTCGTAGATGGCATTTGCAGCTGCCATTGCTGCTCTTGCACCTGCTTCAGAGAGATTTAAATTATTAAATCCACCATCTCGCTCAAATTCTTCAATCTCTTCTGGAGTCATGGCTGAGAGTATCGAGCTCTGATCATATTCTATTGTATCAAACGATTTGGTTTCATAATCATAGTATTTCACTTTTGCAATTTTCTTACTATCCTGATGGCTCTTCTTTTTTAATTCTTTGACTGGGGCCTTTTTCGATTCTAGAGGTGTTTCCGGATCTTGTTCGTCTTGTTTTTGCTTGGATTTTTTCTTCTTCGATCCCTCAAGGATGCTCCATCCCACTGGTTTTTCAATCACATACGCATACATTGCTGATGCGCCATCATTTTCATCTAACCCTAACCTTAACTCTCCAACGATACGTGGTTCTTCTGCTGGAACTGTTTGGAGGATAGACGTCTCTTCGTTTCGACGTACATGGTATGCAGCATCACAAACTTGAGATGTTGGATTCATACCCAAATTTCGAGCTATAGTAATTGGATTATTTTGATCGAGATTAACCTGAATCTGTACATCTCCTTCCTCTGACTCCTCCTTAATAATGACTTGATTGTATTTCTTTTTTTGAGCAGCATAAACATATGTTTGCTGTGGGTTGTCCTTCTTCTTTCTCGTCCTACTTGATTTCTTCTTAGATGATTTCGAGACAGATTCTGGCTGTGATATAGCTGTCTTCTCGAATTTGTTGATAAAATCTTTGATGGATATGATATCTTGTTTTCGTTTTCTGTATTCATCACTTTTTAGATGTAGTTCAGAGTTGCTCCATGGATGATACTTTAGATTGGATGCAGTTAAGAAACCTGATGCAACCGTCAGTCCGCATAGTAAAAGCATCAAGGAATGGAACAACATGTTATTTTATAGAATGATGTAAGGAATGAGAATCAAAAGAATACGTGTCAAATGCATGGAACATGGAACTTGATCAACGTTTTTCTTACTTTCAACACAATTTTTTAGAATGATTTTGAATGGTGGTGGGTGGGGTTTCATTAATACATTTTATATAGTACAATTTGCCTCAATTTGAATATGAAGCATCTTTGCCCGAGCTGGTCTAAGGGGCCGCACTCAAGTTGCGGTGTATTCGTACTCGTGGGTTCGAATCCCACAGGATGCAAATCTGTTTTTGTTCCAATTTTTTTGAATCCTCTCTCCTCTCTTTGACTCCAATGGTCTAAATCCTCTTCATGCAAGATACATGTTGCAAGCACCAAATATTTTGAATTTCATATCTAGTTTTTTTTAAAGTTAAAAAGTACTACTCATGTATCATCACTTCTTCTTTTCTCCAGTTTTACGAATGATTCTCCGAAAATCCATGAGATAAAACAAACTTATAAATCGAAACAACCCCATTAAACACACTTCACATATGGTTTCCGTTAGAGTATGAGCGTGTCCCATTCCAGCTGTAAGAGTAGCCAACATCCACCCATCAAGACCAAAGTAAACTTGAAATGGAGGTCTATCACTCAGAACCTTTTTGATCATAGTTTTGGCAATGGAATCAGGCTGAAACAATCCCGATGTTTCACTAATGAGTTTTGTTTCTTGTGGTTTATCAATTTGTTCTTGTTCAAATCCTGGAGTATCTGTATCAGGAGGGAATGCAATCTTAACGGATACATTCTCTCGTGCCAATTCACTTTGAAGAGCCTCCGCAAGTCCCCTCAGTGCGAATTTCGAGGCAGAGTATGCAGTATAACCGTACACGCCCAATTGACCTGCTTGTGAAGATGTGAAGAGAATGGCTCTAGGTGGTTTGGGGTATGTTGTTTTGGCCAACATGTAGGGTAGGAATGCTCGAGTCGCATATGCGCTACCAAGATAGTTGATGTTCATCAAACGTAGAAATTCATTGTAGTCAGTATGAATGAATTCCTTGGCCGATGACGTTCCTGCAATATTCAACAGCATGGTAGGATTAGCAACTAAGTCAGATGAACAAATCTCTTTTGCAGCTTTGGCTATTTGCTCTGCATTTGAAACATCCACGGAGTAAATGTTAATAATAGTTGACTTAATGTGACTAGGATCCGCATCTCGAAAAGCTTCCAGGGCAGCTTTGGCTTCTTTCAATTTCTCCATGTTTCGTGCAAGCAACGTAATACAACGGCATTTCTGTGCAATCAGCTCCTTCGCTACAGAATAACCAATTCCTGATGATCCTCCCGTAATGATTGCGTGTTGCAACAACTCATCTCGATAATTTTTTGATCGTTTACGGGGCAAAAGGACAAACTCTACAATGAGAAGGACCAGCAAAACAATACCTCCTAATGTAACTAAGGTATAAAACGCAAAAGGTGGCATTCCCCACACATGGTTTTGTTGACATATTGGCTGATCCATGATTTAAAAATTAGATGATAAGTAGTTCTATTATTACGTTTGTGTGATACGTGATACTTATATATTGTTTTCTCTTTTGTGTTTTTTCCGTTCGCGTTCCGAATTGGAATCACTTTCAAGTTGGTAATTGTGAAAAATCCGTTGGTCTCATTTTTTGTGTGTCGCTTTCGCTAAAAACATATCTCAAGGAAACTTCTGTACCTCAATCACCAATCACACTCTTTCTTTTTGAACAACTGCAACCTTTGTATCTTTCTTCTTCCTTCCTTCGGGGTAAAAAGAAAACTCAAAGTAAATCATATTTTTAATTTAACCGTCTCCTTTTTGAAGCCATGACAGAAAGTAACACAAAACCTAAAAAATCAAAAATCTTCAAGGGGGTCTTCAAAAAGAAGAAGAAGTCCAGCAACAAGGCTGATGAAGAAACCGTTTACGATGCCCAATTCGACGCCACCAGCAAGGTCAGCAGTATGGTAGATACTGCCAATTCTCCCCTCGTTGATCCGTTGCATGTAATCCTACTTCTTATGGACACTAAAACTCGAAGATTTGAACTTCTTCAGCTTGAATTCGACTCTGGAAATGCAAAAGTCAAGGACATCTTTGATCAGATCCCCCTTTCTGCCACAGAGCCCACGTTGAAGAACCAGCCATATGGACGCTTGTGCAATCTTAAAGGAGAAGATCTGAATTCGGATGCCGATTTAAAGACTTATGTCAGTGGTGCTGGAATTGTGATTGCTGTACCATCTAGTGCCAAGGAAGCAAGTGCTTCAGTTGCTCGTATGGCCAATCCCATTTTGACGAATAGCAAGGTTCACAGTATGGTGAGTATGTATATATTTATTTTGTATTTTCGATTTCATTTTGTGGAAAATAGTTTGTTTCTCACATAGTCCCATCGTAATCACAGCTTGTGTCGTCCGGACTTGACATTGCCGATCTTCCCTCTGAAAAGACAAAGGCACCTTCACCCATTAAAGAGATTCATGTTTCTCCACCCATTGTTCAGCCTGAAGCTCCCAAAAAGAAGAAGAAGGGTTCATCTGGATTCATTACCATGGTTGCCATTCTTTCCATCTTGGTTCACTTGATGATAAAAGTACACATTCATTACACAACTCCCTTTGGACCAGGGGATACATTGTCATCTGGTAGATCTAGAGGAAAGTGTGGTCTTCTAAGATTCTCACCAAAACATGATTGTACTCCAGCTTCTATCTTCATGAAAGAAGATGGTGTACTTCAAGTGAGCAAGAATGGCAAGCTCATCTTTGAGGCCATTGGACCTGTTGGTGGTGATCTTGCGATCTCAAAAGATGGAAAAATTTTAATTGGAGGAAAGAAGCCCAAAATTAGCAAGTACGATTCCCAGATGAAAACAAATTGGCCATTTTCAGACGGAGTCCATGTTCCTAAGAAAGCCATTTTTGGTTAAAGTGTGGGAAACAAAAAACAACAGATAGAGACTTTAAAAAAAAAATAGACACGACAATTATGAATGTTTGAGAATGTAAAACAAAAAGGATTCATGCTACACAATCGTTCCAAAAATCAAAAGTAAATAACAGGGAATCTAACGCATTTTTATATAGAACTACAAAAAATCCTTGCATATTTATTTACTTACTTAGTTTTAGTTATTGGAAACTCTTTTGGATGGAGCTACATCACTCTTTTTTTGGCAAAACGTCATTAATCGTTTGACACTGGTCAAATACTTTCGTTGACTTTCTGAATTCATGACATGCGCTACATTGGAACTCTCAATCTTTGCCCTTCCGGTACGTGCATGAATACCCACCATCGTTACACCTATAGGCCATGCTGCTCTTCCAATCGCAACATCCATATATGCATCATTTGCCTTTACGAATTCCCCTTCTTTGCAGAACTTGACAATCTTTACGAGGTTGTTGAGTAAACTTTCATCCAGCTGTCGACTTTTTAATTGCTTAAATAAAGGCCGAATGTAATCTTTGCATTGTTTCAATGTCTTCGTTTCATTCTTTCCTGCCAATGTGACCTTGACAGCATCAGGACGATTCACAAGGTCCTCTTCCCATAGTTTTAGTTGGACCTTTAAGAATTTATATACAGTCTTGTGAGGGTCATCTGGATCATCATTCACTTCCTCCTCCAAGATTTTTTGCTGCTTCGAGCTTTCTTTTCTTTTGGGAAAGTCTTCTTCTACATCTTGATGTTTCTTACCAATAAAAGGATTGGGAATGTTATGCCCATCGTTTCCTAATCTAAATTCATCATTTTCCGATCTACCAGCCAGGGCCGCTTTCAGTTCCTCTCGAGCTTCTTCCAATCTCGCTTGACGCTGGGAATCTTCGCGTTCTCCAAATAACCACACAGGTAGTCCTAATTCACGTAAAGAGTTACTTATCTCTTGACTTGACATGGTGTTTTGTTCTGACACATGGGTCTGTTTTGTTTCCTTTTCGTTCGTCGTGCTACGATTCAACATCGCGGTAGTTGCTTCTTTCGTTATGTTCTTTAGTTCTATTGCTTTCGATTCATCTTCGATTTTATGTTTTTTATGATGTCTATTTTCATCCTGACGTTGCTCCTCCAGTCGTTTCATTTCGCCAACTTTAAGGTAAGCTCGTTTCGTTTTAGTGTCGCTGTTCCCGTTGGAATTATCCTGTAACGCCGCTCCTGATTTCTTCGCAAGCTCAATTGCTTTGCGTTTCTTTTCCATTTCCCTCTTGAGAAGATCCATGATGGCGAATGTTGCTGTTGTATGGAGTCTTTTGTGTTTATGTGGCTCTAAGTAGTTAGCGGAGTTGTAATTTGGAGGATCTGAAATAAATACCAATTTCATTTTGTGAATCGTAAGGCTTCGTTAGTACGGATGTCTCTATGTAAAAAAAATGACCAGATAAGATTCACATCTATTCATTCTAAACTATGAGTATTGCCTCATTTACGCCAATACCTTAATTTGCCACAAACAGTGACATATCTATCAAGCTTGATCCTTACAGCATTGCCTTTCCTGACTTCAATGGGTAAAAAATTCGATGTGTAAGGTTGAATTCCATCATTGCACCAGATGGTAATATGAGGAAACTTGTTGAAGGGACTAGGTACTGATTGAGGAACATCTTCCTTGGTCATGAATTCATTTTCTCCCCTGTAATTCTTGGACAGAGTTGAAATTTCAAAGGCTGCCACATTCTTACTGTAGTACAAGTGTGTTATCGAAACTTCCATGGATTTACCAATCAAATGATTATACAATGATCGCATAGTCTCGACACTTGTATTGCTCTTGTGACAAAATGTGCAATGAGTTTTCTCGATAAATTCGCCTGATGTCATGGCTTTATCATAAAAAGAAGCAGCCTTTGGATTATTTTTAATTACAGACTTCAAAATCTCGTCCACGTGACTTTTCTCTACATCTAAGGACACAATCTTAATACAACCTTCAATTTCATCTGTAACCGATGGATTAGCTCTTGAAATGAAAGTATCACCTAATGATTTCCCAGTGTTGGCAAGTTGGGAAACAAAGGAAGACTTGCATGTTTCTTTGTCGGCAACAGTTTCATCGATGTAGCTCAAATGGTTCATGATACAATTCCTCAGTCGCTCCTCCATGTCTTTAAATGATGCGTCTTTTGCAGATTTTGAAGAAAAATCAGGTGGATTTTGTAAAGACAACGAAATTGCTGATATTAATGTCGTCCTCAATTCTTCAGGCATTTTGGGAACAGAACTTTTAGTAGAGAAGAAGGGGACTTCGATTGTATTATTCAGTGCTTTTCCCAAGGAATAAACTCCATTCAGTAATTTCCTCACGGTGATACTTCGGTACAGGCAGTAAAACTTGATAACAATCATACACATGGACTCATTTCCTTTATCAAGATTACCTGGGTGACTAGTAGGATCTCTTTTTATAACACGAGACAAACATACAGCTAGGAACTCTAATGTAAATGGAAATACAACTGCGCGATTGCTTCCATTTACATGGATTGATGTATCTTCCATCCCATTCGGAAGCACAGCTATTGCCATAAGATTGAACTCGCTGCATATCTCAGAAATATGAGAAAAGCTTTGGATTGGAATGTTTTTATCTGCCACGAATATCGATGATGGCTGAGTTCGGATGTCGCTCCTCAATTTTAAAAAATATTTACCAGTTGTCGTGTCGGCTTCTCTACACCAAATGGCTTTGTCGCATCCTTCTTTCAATAAATGAGTACTCAAGTCTTTACAAAGAAACGATTTGCCTGCTCCTGGGATTTGAGGGAAGAATACAAGAATACCAGGTCTGCTAATTTGCTTTTGCGATTCATCTGATAACGTTCGAAGTGATTGAACTTGTACACCTATATCTGTATCACTATCGCTTAGCGAAGAGTACAATTCTTCGTCGTCTTGATTCAAAATGGTAAGGGGTAAATGAAGTAATAGCTTCTGACCGCACTGTGTCCATCCCTTTGTAATGCCTACCATCTTCTTTCTTTTGTTTTTATCGTCAGGTGATGGATATGCTACGTCGATATCACTGTTTGACAAACCTACAAGAACCAGAAAGAAATCATCTTTGTAAATTCTTTCATGATTGACCATGTTACGAAAGAATTTAAGTCCCTCGAAAACGGATGTATAGCATATCAATCCTCCAGATATACGACTCAATATAGAGTTTTCATCTTTGAAAGCATTGGAATATTCTAGCACTTGTGCACATCCTAATATTTTCATGAGAGTCATTGCAACACTACTTAATCCTGACTCTGTTGATCCTACAACAACAACGAGCCCCCGGAAGGAACCCACACCAGAGATAGCATGGGTATTATAACAACCTCGACTGTATTGCTTCTGAAATTCATCATAATGTTGAAGATATTTATCGTTTGTCAACGGTGCTAATGGTTCTCCTCTAGATGATATAGAGGGAGGAGAGGAACAATACTTTGCCCATCCTCTGAAGAAATTCATCCAATGAACCTTTTTTGATTGAGAGACATTCCACTTGCTTAACTGTTTGTATGCAAATTCTTCGAACGAAGCAGTTCCAGTTTTAGATAAAATTGACAAACCATTTCTACAAATAAAAGTTCTTGCCATATACGGTAAGAATTTCATCTTGAGCATCAAAAGCTGTGCATCATTCTTGACGAATGTTTCTGCATTTACACTATCAATCTGGTTGTTACAAGTAATAGAATCGTCCGATACGACCATGGAAGTACTCGACAGATGTGTTGGGTCTACAAGAATCTCGATGGTAAATCCACGAAATAACTTCATGAGGCCCTTTTCTTGTGCAACCTTGTTGTACTTTTGAAATATTTCATCCTTCTTAATGTGTATAGTACATAAGTATCGTATAATGTCATCACCTTGATTCGATTTAGTGTGTTCTTGAGTAATATTAAAGTCCACTTTGACGTTCATTTCATTCAACGTTTGGATAAGTTGGGAAATATCTTTTGTTTCCCTTGTAGAATTTGATGACGACAAGAGATAACGCGAGATATGAACCATATCAAAAGTGTGATGTGATTCTTTGGAAATGAAAGTGATTCTTCTACGATTGATATCATGTGCCTGATGCAATAAAGTATCAAGGCTTTGAGCCAAATCGTCCTGGGTAACGAGTTCATCAAACTTGACGTTGTACATGTTTAAGAAACCGAGTGGACCATTATTTTCAAATGCATCACCCAATATACTATCGACAGTGCGATCAGGAGGAACCAACTCAATCATACGAATCGAAGCTTCACTCAAAGATTTGATAGTTTTGAGGAATTGTTCACGTGTTGCTGCCAACGCATCAGGAGATGGGTTAGATGAGAATGAATCATCATCATTGTTGTTGTTGTTGATATTATTGTTGTTGTATGAAACATATCGCATGACCAATCCTTCTAAAATTTCACCCTGAAAGTCAATATGAGGGTACAAACTTGGAATGGTATTACTTGAGGTATCATCTAAAAATTGTTTGGCTCGAGTGGTAAGGGTGTCCTCCCATTCATCGTCATAAAAGTCAAATAAATCGGAACAAGAATCCAACGAGTCAAATATCCAAATATCATTGTGAGCAAGTCGAAATGTATGTGCAAATTGAATTAACTCCACTGTGGAGTAGAATCTTTGTTTCGCACGATCAGCAACAGCTATCAAGATAAGATAGTTGCGTTTTGGTAAATCTCCATGATGACCAAGAACATTGGTCACTAATTCGAACGAAAGTGTAAGACGATTCTTTTCCAAGAAGGAACTGCAATCTTGATATTTTTTGTGTATATATGATTCTCGATCCAATCCATCCGTATCTGTGTCCTCACCATATGCTCTAATAAAATGTTGGTAAAGTAAAATTTCCCCAACGTGCGTAAAAACGTTATCGGTTGAGTTTTTGGAGAAGAAACGCTGAGAACCGCTCCAAAGCAGCAAAGATCCGCTATGTTTGAAAGACACCTCGACATACCCCTCTTTTTCCGATACGTGTTCCATCATGGCTGATCGAATTTGTCTGTCAGAAGACTCGTTTTCAAACTTTGGATGAAAGATGGCTTCCAAACGTAATTGAGTCACATGGTCGCTTAGGCATTGGAATCGTTTGGTGAGATCATGTCCCTCAATTGGTGGACCTTCACAATTATGATTGTCTTGTGATAAAGACCTCTTGCGAGATTTGGGCGTGTTCATTCGCTTGATTGTGTCGATGGATAAATAGATTAGAGAGAAGAGAATGAGTAACGAGTAACGAGTAACGAGGAATGAGTGAGTCCGTCTGTTCATTTTCGTTGGATCAGAATCATTTCGTTACAAGGACCCTGGTTAGTACTTTGGACATGTTTCACAATTCTAAATCTATATGTAAGTATGCGATACAAATGATCAAGCAAGTCAGTATCGATCTCGACAGTCAGTTAGCTACATAGTTTAGTTGTAAACATCTACATGGTCGATTTCACATGTTTCCAAATACGAGAAAGAAGTGTTTCATAACGATGAGGAATGTGCAACGATAAGTCAAACATCCTAGGGTGAAATTTCAATTGTGAAAATGCCAAGTCTTCTCTGCTGGCCTCGCTGAGGGAGACCTCATCAATGTCTCCAAAGAGATTGCCTTTCATATATAGAATTCTTCCTGGAGGGTAGAGTTTTTCTGATGTTTGGAGTGATTCTAATGATTTCATGGTTTTTTTACACCAATCTACAGCACTCTCGTCCATAATTTCTACATCAACTTTTGTGTAATTTAAGATAGCATCCCGAAGTTCCTGAGTCTCGCAAAGTCTAGCTAGGATAGCAGACGCATCTGCCAAATGTCCTAAACTTAAACAAGAAAATGGATCATTTTCGCCCACAATGGACACTATAGAATTGTCCAATGTAGGATACGCATCGATTGGACCTACACAAGGACATCCAAAGGCATACACTTTCAACCCTGGAAATGTCTCACGCCATATGCTTCCCAATATAGCAGCAACAGCGCCACCTAAACTATGACCAACTAGAACCAATTCATACCCAGAATGTATTGCCAATTCTGTTGCAATCAGTTTCCTACATTTGGATGCAACACCTCTGGCAGATTCTAACATCCCATGGTGTGCCCGTGCTTTATATTTGGTTCTGAAAGTCGACCCATTGTCTTCCCCAACGATAAAGTCTTCCGCGGAACAACATAAATCTGTCAGAACATCACGTGGTGAACATGTTCCTCGAATACTCAAAACAATCTTTTTACGTTCCACATCCCGAACTAAAAAGTAAGCAGGAAGATGCGTTTTGGATCTCCAATTGGTGACTATTATATCATGGCGTTTGACTCCCGTCTTTCGAAGGAGCATTCTCCTATCCCCCAGGTGGAATTTACCGGATAATAATAATCCAAATTTCCATCCGTATGCTGCATGAGCAAAGGCAGAATAATGTGCTAGATCAGACAATAATTCTCTTTCACTGTACAAATCCAACGTTTTAGATTTCCAATGGAACGATGGTGATGTTCTCTCAGAACCTTGTTCATTCTTATCCTTTGTCATGGTACTCGTATCTCTTACAGAATGATACTCTACAACTCGTTGTAGTCTAGAGAGTGCCAATATTGATGCTATCACATCTCTAGTAGGATATAAGGAAAATATATCTACAACACCTTGATCAGGGAAACTATCAATAACTTTTCTTATTGTTTTCATGGCAAGTGCACTTTCTTTGCTTAATAATTTTGCTGCAATCTATGTATTCCAAATTTTATATATTTTGAGAACAGAAAAAAAAAGTGTTGGATAAAACGTTTGAGATGTGTTCATGTTCATAAAGATAATTTCAAACCATCTCTAGCTAGAGGAACGCACCTCAAATACTGTCGTATTATGGTGCAACAAGATGTTATGCATGGATTGTATTCCTACCATATAGGCACTTGTCCGACATAGAATACTGACAGTAGAAGATGAGCCAGTTGTTGTTGTCGTCAATATTTCTCTTGAGTAACTCACCATATCTGTTAAATCTTCTTTTTTCTTATAGAAAGAATCTTTCAAGAATATCGAGGAAATGAAAGAATGATCATTTTGTTCTGTTATTTGTAATGCGGATGATGAAAGAGTTTCATCTTCATGATCGTCATTGTGTTGATCCGTACGATTGTTCTTTGTAAAGATTGCATGATGAGCACTCCATGTAATAGCGTTGATACGTTTTCGTATACTCGTTTGGATACGATTATCTCCTAATGTTGCAGCTCCTGCAGATGTCGTTGTGGTGTCACTGTCACTTCTTGTTCTGGGTATGAAACAACTTTGTTTCTTGGTAGCATCTAATGATACTGCCGAAAAGAAACAATCCATTAAAATCAAACACAACAGCACATAACTCCGTCGCCATGTAGATGTCATCGTCATTGTCATTCATTCATATATAGAGAGTAATGTTTTTAAAGATTATGGTTGGTTTGTTCTTTATATCTATGTACTTTGTACGTTTGTACGGTATCTGGCATCTGGTATCTTCCAGGAATACCCGATACTGATTATAGAATAGTAACCCGTAACATTAGTTTCAGTAGGCTCAAACGTGAAGGATAGTACGAGCCGCGAGCCGTTATTTTTTCATAAAAAAAAGGGGTCCTTCATTTTCATTCGACAAATACGAGTCGTCTCAATCCAACACACTCTCCCATCAAATCCTTCAACACTCTACTCTCAATTCATC
>Ga0213868_10001369_pt1 | contig 23411 bp, 25 predicted proteins | sample PICome_9_FD_160087 | JGI IMG/M metagenome (GOLD analysis project Ga0213868, IMG submission 160087) | Coastal seawater microbial communities near Pivers Island, North Carolina, United States - PICO127 | ecosystem: Environmental > Aquatic > Marine > Coastal | place: USA: North Carolina... | reverse complement strand
GAAATGCTCGTACACTCCGGCGCTGCGCGCCGCCTGCGGGCTGCGTAACCCCCACCCCCTCGAAGGCTCCCATGTCCTCAATAGTCGATGCGCCCACGGCGCGCCCCGGTGAGCTGGGCCTTGCCCATTGGCTCTCAGATCCAAAGACAAACCTCATGTCCGGGCTTGTCGTGGCGCTCGCTTTGATTCCCGAGGCGATCTCATTCTCGATCATCGCCGGTGTCGACCCCAAAGTCGGCCTGTACGCCTCGTTCTCGATCGCCATCATCATCTCGATCGCCGGCGGACGTCCCGGCATGATCTCGGCAGCTACCGGTGCCATGGCACTTGTGGTGGTGTCACTAGTCGCCGACTACGGCCTCGGCCACCTCTTTGCGGCCACGATTCTGTGCGGGCTCATCCAGGTTCTCTTTGGAGTCCTGCGGGTTGGCTCACTCATGCGTTTCGTGCCTCGTACGGTCATGCTCGGCTTTGTGAACGCGTTGGCCATTCTGATCTTCCTCGCCCAGCTACCAGCGATCATGTTGGACAAAGAATTTGACGAAGACGCCGGGTTCTTCTCGCAGCTGTCGACCATTTTCTCGAACGACGATGGTCTTGGCAGCAAACGCCTGCTCAATCTGTTGTTCATCGCCGTCGGCTTGTTCGTCATCTACATGCTGCCCCGACTGACGAAAATTGTTCCCTCACCTCTCGTGGCGATTATTGCTTTGACCGCGGTTGCGTACGCAATGAACCTCGATTTGCCAACGGTGGGCGATGAGGGAGAGCTGCCGAGTGCCCTACCGTGGGTTGCGCTTCCCGACGTACCACTCACTTTCGAGACGCTGCAGATCATCTTCCCGTATGCCCTCACGCTTGCCCTTGTTGGCTTGCTTGAGTCGCTGCTCACGGCGCAGATGCTCGACGATATGACTGACACTGACTCTGACAAGAACCTCGAAGCGCGTGGTCAGGGAGTTGCGAACGTCGCCACCGGATTCTTCGGCGGAATGGCTGGCTGCGCAATGATTGGCCAGTCGATGATCAACCACTCACAGGGTGGTCGTACTCGGCTCTCGACGCTCGCATCGGGTGTCTTCCTCCTGGTCCTGATCCTGGTACTTGGCGACGTCGTCGCTGTGATTCCAATGGCGGCGCTCGTTGCCGTGATGATCATGGTTTCAATCGGCACCTTCAACTGGCGAAGCATCGGTCCCGATGCACTCAGGACTATGCCTCGCACAGAGACAGCAGTGATGCTCGCAACCGTGACCGTGGTTGTCCTCACCCACAATCTCGCCTGGGGCGTCGGTGCTGGCATCTTGTTGTCGGCAATCTTCTTCGTTCGCCACGTCTCGCACGTCGTGCGAGTCACCAGTGTTGTCGACCCTGAAAATCACGAGCGCCTGTACGACGTTCGTGGCGAGCTTTTCTTCGCCTCGACCAACGACCTGGTTCACTCGTTCGACTACGACGCAGTGAAGATGGAACGAGTCGAGATCGACCTAAGTTATGCCCGTATCTGGGACACCAGCGCAGTTGCAGCGCTCGACGCGGTCGTAGCCAAGTTCGCCGAGCGGGGTATCGAAGCCCATCTCATTGGATTGAACCGACACGCCGAACGTCTGCATTCGAATGCAACCGGCAAGGTCTCCACCCACTGACCCTAATCACTGCCCTGATCACTCGTGGACGCCCGACGAGTGGTCGTAGTCTGAACGGGTGACCGAAGCAGTTGCTATTGACGCAGTTACCGCGAGCGCTGCTCGGGCATTGTTGCGGCTTCGTGGTGACACTGCGAGCCGGGCGCTGGCGGAACTGCTCGTACGTCGATATAACACCCTCGACGATGTTGGCAAGACACGATTCTTCTTCGTGCTGCTCCGCGAGTTCGGTGCTGTACGGGCCGATGTCGATGCCGCGATTGCGGCGTATCAGAGCGATCCCGGTGAGACCCAACTGGTAGCGCTCGCAGAGGCTTCAGCCTCGCAACGACTGTTGTTGTTCCGTGCTCTAAATACTGCATCGGGTGGCATCGCGGTGCTGCTCGACATGCGGACGGTATTACTCGCACACCGCCACGATATGCCTGAGCTTGCACCAGTCGAGCGGGACCTGAAATACCTGCTGAGGTCATGGTTCAACCGAGGGTTTCTTCGGCTGCAACAACTTGACTGGACGACACCAGCACACATTCTTGAGAGCCTCATCAGGTACGAAGCAGTGCACGAGATTCGTGGCTGGGCTGATTTGCGCAGACGGTTAGCACCGGATCGACGGTCGTTTGGTTTCTTCCATCCAGCTCTTCCCGACGAACCGATCATCTTTGTCACCGTTGCCTTGACCACCGGCTTGGCCACATCGATCCAGGACGTGATCGATGCTCCGGTAACGCCGGCTCCCGAGGGCGCGGATACGGCGATCTTCTATTCGATCACCAACTGTCAGACCGGGCTGAGCGGCATCTCTTTCGGCAGTTTCTTGATCAAGCAGGTCACGGAACGGCTCACGGCAGAGGACCCTGCCCTCACCACATTCTCAACACTGTCGCCGATTCCCGGGTTTGCGACTTGGTTGGCCGAAAATCATCCCAACGCCGATACCGAGGACCGGCCTTCGATGCTGGCACTGTGTGCGATTTACCTGGTCACGGTACGTCGAGGGTCGCTACCGCACGATCCGGTGGCTCGTTTCCATCTTCGTAATGGGGCCCGCATTGAACAGATCAACTGGCACGGCGACACCTCGCCCAAGGGCATGACCGAGTCACATGGGCTCCTGGTGAACTATCTGTATTCGGGCCAGGACATCGCCGCAAACAACGAGGCACTGACGCTCGATGGTCTCGTCACAGCTTCACCTGCAGTTATTGCAGTACTAGACGACAGTCACCACGCGGCGGTGCGTACCGGTTCCTGACCCGCGACACGAAGATGCCATAGTGGCAGCATGAAAGCTGCGATTCTCCGTGCCGGACAGATGGTTGTCGAGGAGCTTGACGATCTCTCACCAGGCCCCGGTCAGGTACTCGTGGAGCCAATCGCGTGTGGGATCTGTGGCTCTGACCTGCACACGGTCGATCACGCGCACGATCTGGTGGCCGCCGCAGTTGCGGCTGGTGTGACAAGTTTTACCGCCGACTTTGACCCGGATCAGGACCTGGTGATGGGTCACGAGTTGTCGTGCTGTATCACCGGACTCGGCGCGGGCGTTTCCGGGATCAGCGAAGGCGATGAGTTCGCTGCTATGCCATACCTCGAGACTCCCGATGGCCGAGTGGTGCCCGGTTACAGCAACCGGTTTCCTGGCGGCTACAGCTCGCAAATGTTGTTGAGCCCCGAGGCGCTGCTGCCGATTCCGAACGGGCTTGATCCGGTGCTTGCGGCGCTGACTGAACCCATGGCTGTTGGTCTCCATGCCGTGAATGAATCCTCGATTACCCCGGACCGTATAGCGCTCGTCGTGGGTGCCGGGCCGGTAGGCCTGGCCATCATCGCAGCGTTGGCTGCATCGGGAATCGAAGCGATCATCGCGGCAGATTTCTCGCCCACCCGGCGACGTGTCGCCGAGCAGATGGGGGCTCACCAAGTCATCGACCCAGCGACCCATTCGATCGTCGACGCGTGGCGTGCCGCAGGCGATGGCACCACACCGCCCGTGATCTATGAAGCGGTCGGGGTCCCCGGCATGATCGACGAACTCATGGCCCAAGCACCGTCACGCAGCGAGATCCTGGTTGCCGGTGTATGTATCCCGCCCGACAACTTCCGACCGTCGATCGGCATCTACAAACACTTATCGCTCCGGTTTGTGCTCGGCTGGTCCCCCGAAGAATTCAGGACGTCACTGCACAACCTGGCCGAAGGTCGCATCGACGGATCGAAGCTCGTGACTGGCCATGTTGGTCTCGACGAAGTGCCGCAGGCATTCAAGGATCTCGCCGACCCGGAACAGCAGGTGAAGATCCTGGTTCGCCCAAACGGGAAGTTGTAATAGCCGGGGACTCCGGGTGGTCCGCATTCTCTACGGTCCCGGACCGCTGCGCTACCTGGGGGTCGCGATGCTGTTTTCGGGTGTCCTGGTCGATGGTCCCGGACCGTTGCGGGAACCTAACCGGGCAAGACGCCGGGGTGGGCTTCTTCGATGGTGTGCAAGGTCGAGAGGCCGATACGGCCATGGGCGAGCAAGTGATTCACCAAACCCTCGAGTGTTTCGGTGTTGCGCACGCCTGCTTGTTTCATCCGACCGCGGACTCGTTGCAGGGTGTTATCTACGGTCTTCTCCGACACGCTCCACATCTGGGCAACGTCGGCATAACTCAGCAGACTGATGGATGAACCGCGGAGTCGGCTGAGCGCGAACGTGGTCAGGTAGATGGTCTCTCGATCAGTGAGCGCTGTCCCGAACTCGACGGTTGCATCACCGGGCGCGTCGGGAGTTCGTGCGGAAACCACAGGCTCATCCGCCCGGTAGAGCAACTGATACGGCGTTGGTCCGGCCACAAAGGAGACGGAACCGCCAGGCATAGGCAACGCACATTCGGTGCCCGGCGGTAGTTCGATACGTGTGCCGTTGGTGCCGAACACCAAAATCTGCGTCGACGAACCCACATTGTGGAGCCACCACACAAGCCCATTCCAGCGGAACTCACCCGTGACGCGATGCATAAACCGGTTGTCTTCATCGAGCGCGAGTTCTGCATTCCGCCCGAAACTCAGCGACTCAGTCGCCGAAGACCCGACGCCCGCAAAATCGAGCCACAACGTTGTCATTGGTATGGATGGTAGTGGCGAGACAATCTCGGTACCGGTCAATACAAGGCTGGGGCTAGCTGGGCTACACGAGTCGAGTTGGCTTGGGGAACGACCCCTAACGACTTTTCTTCAGTCGCGAAGCATACTGAAGACATGCCCTTAGCCCGTCGCCTCGTCGTGTGTCTCGCACTAGGCATCGCTGGATTGTTGGTTGGATGTAGCAACGATGTATCGATCGAAGCGCCAGATGTGGCTGGGTCGACGGTCGAGCCGACAAGAGCTCCCGCTTCCACCAACAACGTCTCGGCAGAGGACGTTGACACCACTGTTGATGTCGGCGCGGTGGAGGATCCGATGGTGACCGCTGTTCCCGTGCGGAGTAACGCTCAGCAGTCGACACCTGAACACGACCAGACATATACGTCGATTCGCGATGTCGACTTCATGAACGAGTTCAGCTACCACACCGGTTTCGATCTGGAGTCTTCGATGTCGACAGTCACCGACGGCTCGTTCGAGAACGGCCAGATTGGCGACGTTGGCTACTACTGGTTCGGCGTCACCGATGTGGACTTTGGCGACCTGAACAACGACGGTGCCGACGAAGCCATCGTTACGACCTCGTGGAACGGCGGTGGCTCCGGCTACTTCGACAGTGTGCGGGCCTTTCGCCTGATCGATGGCGAAGTCCAAGCTGCCGGCACGGTGCTGTTTGGTGATCGGGCAGATGGTGGCGTCTTCGACGCTCGCATCGAAGACGGTGTGGCGTACGTATGGTCGTTCTCGACCACGTTGGGTGCGTGTTGTCCAAGCGAGATTCGACGGAACACCTTGGTCCTTGGTGAGTACTGGCTCGCTCAGGCAGATGCCACACCGACCCAGGCGTGGATCTCTCTCGACTCCTACCGCACCGACCGCGAACTGAAGTTCTTGCCCGGAACAAGCTCGGCGATGGTCGTTATGTACGAGTGGGAAAACCAGGGCGCGTTCACCTTTGACGCGGCACAAGGCCAACGATTGACACTGGCACACACCGGTGGGCCGGCAGCAGCAACAATTTCGGTGACATCGTTGGTGACCGGCCAGGTGTTTTCTGGGCTTGCAGACGTGGTGCTGCCAGCCGACGGGTTGTACGAGGTGACGATCGCGTTCGACGCAGAACGAGACACCAACACCACGTTCGATGTGATCATTGACGACGGTGACCTGGCACCGCCGATCAGCTGGTTGCCTGCGGTTGAACAGCACGTAGTCACCGAGGAGCCGTATGTCACCACCTCGCTCGTGTGGCCGGTCTTCTCGTCGGATCAGCCAGGTACAGCCGCGGCGAATGATGCACTGGCGAGTTTCGTGCTCGGGCTCGACGACAGCTGGATCGAAGATGTCACCGAGTTCTCCACGCCGCTCGACGACAGCAGTTACGACATCCAGTACGAGGTCACGGTGGCGACCGCCGAGATTGTGGCGGTGCGATTCGACTTCTACGACTACGTGTGTTGTCGCCCGTACCCAAACTATGGGCCGATCTCGGCGGTGCTCGATCTGGAGGCCGGTCGGTTGCTTCCGGTTAACGAGATCGTTGACATGAACCGTATTGATGAGATCAATCGTCTCTGGATCACTGAACTCGACAAACAACAACTCCTTGCGGACACCGTCGATGCCCTACTCACCGATGTGTTCGTGTCTGGACAGCCCGGGTTCGATTCACTGACGCTGCTTCCGCATGGTGTTGAGTTCGGCACGATGCGTAACGGCCTGGGTGGTGGGTCCCCGGGCACACTCACCGTGGTCGGCTACGACCAGCTTGGGTCCCTGGTGAACCCTGACCTGCTCATTCGGCTCCGGGCCCCGTGAAATACCGCACCATGTCCTAGTGTTGGACCTGTCATGGCCAAGATTCCCGCAAAACAATCGTCGCGATTATCACCAACGAATCTGGCTCTCGGTCCCAAACTTGTGGGCTTAGGTGCAGCGCTATTTGTGGTGACCCGCATCATCAAGTGGCTGCCGCTCGGCATCCTCGGAAGCTGGGTAAACGGCATACTTTGGCCGGTAGTGCTGGTTTCGATCGTGGCCGGTGGCGGGTTGATGTATCTGAAATCGAAACGGTCCTGACTCCGATCTCACTGTTACCGCCGGGGATTTCCCAGAGTTGCTGTATTCCCGCGCCCGATCGGTCACACTGTGAGCGTGAAGAAGTTCCTGGTGACCCAGCAGTTCGAGGCATCGAGCGAGACTGTGCATCAGACCTATCGCCAAGAAGGCACGTGGCGATCTTTTGGTGGTCTTCCCTTCGTTGGTGACCCGGTCGTGACATCGTTTCAGGCGAGCGATCCAACCCTGATTGAAACCTCGTACCGGGTGTCAATCGATCTGCCGCCGTTGGCCACCACGTTCATCGACCCGGAAAAGATGACGTTTGTCGAGGCAACCACGCTGCACACCGACGGCTCTGGCAGCTTCGTGATTGTGCCCGATCACTACGGCAAACTACTGAAGGCCTCAGGGCGTATCGAGATGGTTCCGTTCGACACCGACCGATGCGAACGGTTGATCCACGGGTCGGTCGAGGTAAGCCTGGGGTGGTCGGGAAAGCTGTTCGAAGGACCAGTCGAGGACGCCATCGTTGCCGGATTGAAGCAGGCACTACAGGCTCAAGCGGACCAGGTATCGGTGCACTGATCCGGCCACCATCATGGTCGGCCAGGAATGATCACGAACCACTAGCTGGGCATGGCGACTCAAGTTCGGGCGACGGCGTCCGATACAGGCTGTATGGATCGCCATGTGAATTGGCTGCGTCGCCGCATTAGTGCGTCCGTCGCCAAGCAGACAGCTCAAACGTTTGCTGTTGTTACCGTTTTGGCGTTCGCTGTGCTGCTGTGGCGCATCGACGATGGACCTCTGGCTGCCCTGTTTGGTGCGGTCGTCATCGGCCAGCTTGTGGCTGGTGCTCGGGTCGGCCATGCGATGCGCAACAACCCGTTGAACTATGTGTTCATGTGCCGGTTCGTGGATAAGCCTTTCACCTATCGGGCGGCACGATTCCAACCCGAAGAGGGAGTGCACCCGGTGGCCGATCGCCTACCCGGATTCGTCCCAGTTGCAACGATTCGGGATGCTGAAGCGGACCCGGAACCCATTTTTGATATCTATCACGACCCGTCACGGCTGGTTGCTGCATCGGTCAGCCGTGCTTCTGGGTCTGTCTCGCTGGTCTCCTCGCTTGCCGATGGCCGCATTCTGGCCACCGTTGCGCGTGCGATGCCCCCACATGAACGTTTGGTGATGAACCTGGCCGACGAGAACACCGTGGAATCGCTAATCGCAACCCATTGTCGGGCGCTGCGCGGCCGCACTGACGTTGTTGAGTTTGCGTCGAGTGCACATCAGGTCGTACTGGACTCACTTGGGTTGGAGTTCGATGCCGTACCAAGCTGCCCCTCCGGTTGGTGCTCCACACGCCACACCTCCTGAGATCGACGGCATGGTTGTGCCACAAGTAATCGCACCTCAGCTTGACGCCGTCGATGTTCCACAGGTCGTTGCTCCACTCATGGCGACGCCAGAGATTGCAGCACCGGTCATTGCGGAACCCCGGGTGGTAGATATCGCAACCGCGCTGATTGCTGCGGACCTCAACGGCATGCCGGTTGTTGGCACCCCTGAAGCTGACCTTGTAGAAGGTGTCTCGACCTCAGAACCCATTACTACGGAGGTCCCTGTTGTCGTCGTGACGGACGAACCTGTCGACGCCGAGCCCACTGCTGCAACGGAACCAGCGGTGACCGAGACACCTGATGCTCACGCTCCGCACGACCTAGCAGCAGCGATCGTTTCGTTGTCGGCAGTTGCGTCGATCGAGGCGCCATCTCCTCGTCCTGTGGAAACTGTTGCTGCACCTGCTCTGGCAGCCAAGCTTCCTGCACCGACCATTAGCCATCCTTTCAATGTGGACCCGGTGTTGGTGCCGAATCTGGGTGTTGCGCTCGGCCGAAACGATGAGCTCTCGCCGTCACGGCCGCGGCTGTCAGCGGTGATCCGGGCTAACTCGTCAACGACCGACACAAACAAACGCCCCCGCCGCAAGTCATGATGACTGCTGTCGCGTTGGCGGCGTTATCTGGACTGAGTTCCGGATCAGCTGACTTCGCTGGCGAGCAAGCGACACACGGCCACACTCGTCATCGGTAGAAGCTTGCCTGCTTTCGACGCGGCACAGACTGCGCGGGACGCAGCACTAGCCTGGCCAGTACTGCGTGCTGGTGCCGCCGACGAACGAAGTGAGTAGGAACAGATGACACAGTTCGCGGGCGACAAAAAGAAGGGCACGTCTCTGCTTGGCAACGTCGAGCGGCGTTTCATCAATTGGGGAATCCCCAAGGTCCCGAAACCGATCATGAGTCACCATCTGACGTACGTGACCATCTTCTGGTCAGCGGGCACGATCCTGTTTGGCTGGTTGGCAACCAAGGACCTGGTGTGGCTCCACGGCATTTCGGTCATGGTGTTTGGCCAATGGCTCACCGATTCGTTCGATGGTTCGCTCGGTAAGTTCCGTAAACAAGGACTGGTCAAGTGGGGCTTCTATATGGATCATCTGCTCGACTTCATCTTCCAGGGGTCGCTCGTTATCGCGTACTCGTTCCTGGTCGATGCCGAATGGCTTGAGTTCCTGTTCCTGGTCCTGCTGTTGATCAGCTCGTCGACCATGGCGGTCTCGTTTCTGTCGTTCGCGGCCACGAACCAGTTCCAGATCGCGTATTACGGCATCGGGCCGACCGAGATCCGTATTGGCTATATCGCGTTGAACACGTTCGTGTTCTTCATTGGCACCGAAGTCTTCAGCTGGGGTGTGCCGGTGATTGTGGCATTGAACGCGGTCGCCCTTCTGGTGCTGGCAGTGCAGTCCAGCAAGAACATCTGGCAGATCGACTACGACGCCAACCTCGACGGCCAACCCCGCCCCTAACCCGACCCGCGTCAGGCGGGTTTGATCAGGACCACGGTTGCTTCGTCGCCGACGAGTTGGAAGTAGATTTCGATGCCATTGCCGTCGAGGAACGTTTCTTGTGTGGTGATGAAGGCACCCGGTTCGCGTTCGACGAAGCCGTTGCCTTCGAGCGTGGCCAGATAGTTCTCCGACGCGGTGAACGGATCGGGATCGTCGGGCAAACACATGACGACCGAGAAGAATGAGTTTTCCTGCATCACGGTGCCGTTGTCGCAGCCGTTCACAGTGCCGGGCGGAATCGCGATTGGCCAATCGATAGGGAAACCATCTACGTCGACGGGGATAGGCGACGGTTCAGGGTCGCCGCCACATGCCGCCACGGCCAAGACGATGAACAACAGGGTTGACATCAGGAATGCACGACGTTTCATTGCGTGTCGACTCTAGATCGGCCGAAAGGTTCCCTGTTGCACGGTTGTCGCAACAAGGGTGCCGTCGTGATGATGGATTGCACCCTGACTCAGTCCTCGGCCGCCGGCGATAGTCGGGCTGTGCATGTCGTAACTGTGCCAATCATCGAACTGCAGTGGTCGGTGAAACCAGATCGCATGGTCAAGGGTTGCACCCTTGAAATTGCCGTGTTCGCGGTGAGGTCGCAACGCGACAGTCATAAGTCCACGATCGGTAGCAAAACCAAGCACCGCTTTATGAATGAGTTGGTCAGCTGGCAGCGGTCCGACAGGTCGCATCCACACCGGCATGGATGGTTTGCCATCGCCTTCGCCATCGGGATCGATGAACATCTCGACCGGCTGGTCATCCCAGTTTGCACGGGCCTGTAGTTCGTCGCGGTTTGCCATACCTGAGCGATCAGGGATCACGGGGGCTGCATCTTGACGATCGGGCCCAGCACTACCGGCGGTCACCCCGACCTGAGCATGGCTGATGATGTGATCGCCCTGGTGGACCTCGACCCGGACCGACGCATACGTCCTGCCCGTGAACAGCCGCTCGACCCGGTAGCGAAGCGGTTCGGTAGCGTTGCCGCCCCGCAGAAACACCTGCTGAATCGAGTGGACATCGCGGTCATCGTGAGTCTTGCCCGCGGCCATAATCGACTGGGCGACCACGAACCCACCGAAGAGCCGGTTGCTCAGGTTCAGCGCATTCTCGCCCACTTCGCCGTGCCATGTTGTTGTGGCCTCGCCCGTCTCACCTTGCTCGAGATCAAGGCGGCGGATCAGGCGTTCAACCGGGGTACTCACGAGCGAAAGGGTACTGATGGCGGCGGCCACCGGGGTAACACGGATCCTCGTCCAGGCCGTTATTGCGGTTTGACCTGTGGCCGGCTCACGGTTTGCGAAACGACGAGCTAACTTGTGGCCGAAGTCGAGCGGTAGGTGCTGGAGCACATGAAGTTCACGGAACGACTCGCCCGATTCCTGGGCGGCGGGCAACGGAACGCCTGGGCTGACCTTGAACCCGACGTTGTGCGAACCGTGGTGCGAAAGAACGTGGCGCTGGCTGGTCACCTTGATGCGGAGTTGGCCGCTCGTCATTTTTCTCTTACCCAGCAACTTGTCGAGGACAAACAGTGGGAGGCGGCCGCAGGTTTTGAACTCACTGCCGAAATGGTGGTGATAATTGCAGCCAACGCGGCGATTCCCATTTTGGGTCTGGACCCGTGGGTCTATCGCATGGTGAAAGGGGTCATCGTGCACCCCTCGTCGACCGTTTCCCATGGGCTGCGTTCTGGACCAGGAGCCGGCACGGTGAGTGACGAGTCGATGGCGGTTGTTGGTGTCGCCACGCCCAACTCGGGGCCAATGACATTGTCGTGGGACGCGGTCCTCAGCGATAGCCGCCACCCAGCCTCCGGCCAGAACGTGGTCATCCACGAGTTTGCTCACAAGATCGATATGAGTGACGGATACACCGACGGGATCCCACCAGTACGTGGTGCCGAGATGGAACATTGGGCAGCAGTTGTGGCCGATGAGTACGAACACACCAGGGCTCGTCACTCTGATCGCGTGTTACGCCGTTATGCGTGGACCAATCGGGTCGAATTCTTTGCGGTCGCTGCCGAGGCGTTCTTTTGTCAACCAACCCAGTTGCAGGATGGCAAGCCGGAGTTATACGGGGCGCTGGCAGATTTCTTTGCCCAAGACCCCGCAGCGCGGAGCCACTGACGGTTGTCAGATCAGCGGTAACTCGTGGCCAGGCTGGAAGATCATCAGCAGGTCGTTGGGTTCGAGTGGTAACACCAGTCGCTGCAACACGAGTCCAATCCCACCAGACATCCGGCTGAGCATGAGTCTTGGGCCGGGCGGGTGCGGCGCCGTTGTTTTCGTCTGTCACGTGGTGCGGCACGTCCGTGGGTTTACGACGTCGGCACTCAATTGCTGTAACCGAGATGTTGCCCCGAACGATGAGTGGGTAGGTTGGGGCCATGTTGGAGAACCTTCGCAGCACGATGAAATTCCGCACGCTCACGACCGATACGGTCGGACGCAAACTGGAGCGGGCCGCGAACATCGATGATCTGCGGCTCATGGCCAAACGAAATTTGCCTGGTGGTGTCTTCGACTACATCGATGGTGCCGCGGAAGACGAAGAAGCGCTCGCTCGAAGTATCCGGGTGTTCGACGACGTGCTTTTCCGGCCCCGAGTGCTGCGCGACATGAGCAACATTGACCTTTCGACCACCTTGCTCGGCAAGAAGATCCCCATGCCGTTGGCCCTGTCGCCCACTGGGTTCGGACGGATAAGCGACTCGCAGGGTGAACTAGCTGTGGCCCGAGCCGCAGCACGTCTGGGACTTCCGTACACCCTTTCCACGCTCGGTACCCGCTCAATCGAAGAGGTCGCGGCGGTCTCCGACGGGCCCAAATGGTTCCAGGTGTACGTGTGGAAAGATCGGGGACTCGTCAAAGAAATGATCAACCGGGCCGACGCTGCTGGTTACGAAGCCATCGTGATCACCGTCGACTTTGCCACCCTTGGTCGCCGAGAACGCGACATTCGCCGGGGGTTCACGTTGCCGCCCAAACTTGGGCTGGACACCATCTTTGATGGCATTCGCCATCCCCGGTGGACACTTGACTTTGCGACATCGGATCCGATCCGTTTCGCAAACGTGACCGGCACCGGCGACGGCCGCGACGGCACCGATGCCGTCGCACTTGGCCCGTACGTGGCCGAGCAGTTGGACCCATCACTGTCATGGACCGACATCGAGGCCTTCCGCGATCTGTGGCCGGGTCCAATCATGCTCAAGGGAGTACAAGACGTCGACGATGCTCGCAAGGCTGCCGATCTCGGTATCGAAGCGGTGGCATTGTCGAACCACGGCGGACGTCAACTCGATTCCTCGCCGGCACCCTTTGAGCTGTTACCTGCAACCGTCGATGCAGTTGGTGGCCAGATTGAGATCTTGGTCGATGGCGGGATCCGCCGCGGCGCCGACATCGTGAAAGCCGTGGCCATGGGAGCGACGGCCTGCATGGTTGGCCGGGCCTATTTGTACGGCTTGGGCGCAGCCGGCGAGCGGGGCGTTGACAAGGCGCTCGGTTTCCTGCACGACGAGTTCGAACGCACCATGAAACTCGTCGGTGCCGCGAATGTCGATGAGCTTGGGCCCGACTACATCCAACCTGCCTAGAGGGATATCCAGGCTCAGACCCCAGGCGTCTGTCATCTACGGCGGAACCAGCCCCTTTTCTTAGCTCGTGGCGGCTGGCTGACGGTTTCGTTGGTGTCCATGTCCAACCGGATGACCGGAGGTTTTCCTTCAATCGGGCTGGGTACCCGTTGCACCACGGCCTGTTTTTCAGCGGTTGGGCCGACGGTGTCGCCGGTTGGTAACACCTTGTCGGGGTCGGTGACCATCCACCGGACCAACTCCATGAGGTACTCCAGTGCGCCCGTCTCGGTGGTAGACGACGTGATGTAGAACTCTTCTCGGTCGTACTTCGAGAGACCATGGGTGAGGAAGCTCATCCGATCGGCACTCTCTTGGGCGGCGGTGATATCCACAGTGATCTCAGTGGCGATGCCGCCGTTCGCAGTCTCGACAACGGTGGCGAACAAGTCGGCCCGATGAAAGATCGCACCGTCGCCCAACTTGGCGGCGACCGCAGGGCTGCACTGCACAAGTGCTGCGGTGACAATGCTCATGGTCACCTCGGTTTGCAGTGGGTCGTCTGGCAGGTCGAACGCGGTGACGATGTAGTGACCAACATGATGGTCAATGGTTTCTGGCTCCGGCGAAGTCGGGCCAACCGGCATGTGGGCTGCATCCGGATGAGGTATCGGTAACAGCGCGACGATCAGGGTGCCACCGGTTTCGATTCGAAAATTCAGCGTGTCGGGGTCGCCCATTTCATGAGCCAGACCGACACCGAGTTGTGTGGCGGCTTCGATGACCTGCACCGGATCGGGCGGCGCATTCGTCGAAACGAGGACAAACGAAACCGGCTCAGCAGATGTCACCCGATCACCCTAGGCCCGTTGGTTTGGGACCTACGAGGTCTGGCCGCAGCTCATAGGCACGAGCGTGCACCGGCAGATTGGGATGCCAGCCGAAACGCAGACCGTGTGCCGGCGAAGTGCGAATACGCTCGACGGATGGACTTCGCGATCGGCCCCGACGATGTACGTGCTGCGGCTCGCAGGCTCGATGGGGTCGCACATCACACACCCTTGCTTGAGTCCCGCCGACTGAATACGAAGCTTGGCGGTCGTGTCCTGCTGAAAGCCGAGAACCTACAGCGCACTGGTTCGTTTAAGTTCCGGGGCGGTTACAACGCGATCGCGATGTTGACGGATGACCAGAAGCAGGCGGGTGTGGTTGCCTTCTCGTCAGGAAATCATGCACAGGGCGTGGCGCTCGGAGCGCACCTGTTGGGCGTATCGGCCAAGATCGTGATGCCCACCGATGCACCGCCGAACAAGCTGGCAGCAACCCGGGGGTATGGCGCCGAGGTCATCACCTATAACCGGTACACCGAGAGCCGCGAGGACATCGGTGCCGAGCTGAGCGAACGCGAAGGTCGGGTGTTGATCAAACCGTATGACAACCCGTCGGTGATGGCTGGCCAGGGCACCGCCATGTTCGAAGCCCTCACCGATGAACCCGGGTGTGATATGGCTGTCGTCTGCCTCGGCGGTGGCGGCCTGTTGTCGGGTTCTGCAACCATTGCGAAAGATCTGAATCCTGACATCGAGATTTTTGGGGTTGAACCCGATGCAGGCGACGACCACAAGTTGTCTCGCCAGGCAGGTGAACGAGTAACGATTGATGTTCCCGTGACCATTGCTGACGGCCAACAAACCACGGCGCCAGGCGAGCTGACATGGCCAATCAATGATTATTACGTCACCGATTTTGTCGGCGTTACCGACGACGAAATCATCAACACGATGCGCATACTTTTTGAGCAGTTCAAGGTTGTGGCTGAACCCAGCGGCGCATCTGCACTCGCTGCCATCGTCGGCGGCCATGTCTCGGTCGTCGACCGCACGGCAGTGGTCACCATCAGCGGCGGCAATATCACTGCGACCCGTTTCGCCGAACTCCTGGCCACGTAATGCGTTACCGATAACGAACCGGTGCCAGGCACGGGTTCGTTAGTCAGCGACACTGAGGCCATGAGTGACACTGCACATGCACTGACCACCTACCCGATTCACCTTGGCCTGGGGGCGACGGCCGAGGTCGAGCCGGTGTTCACCGGTGATATGTCGTGGTATGCCGCGTATACAGAGCGTCATGAGGCAGACGGCATCGAGGCTCGGCTGGTCTCAATGTCTAAGCATCATGGTGCGTGGACGATGTGGGAAATGCATCCGAATGGAGCCGAGGTGGTGTTGTGCACCGCAGGCACCTTGTCACTGACCCAAAAGTTGCCCGAAGGCGAAGTCACCACCGTGCTTCAGGCTGGTCAGTACATCGTCAATCCACCGGGTGTCTGGCACACGGCCAACGAAGACACTGCGGGTACGGCCGTCTTCATCACCGCTGGTGTTGGCACCGAACACCGACCCCGGTGACGGCCGGGTGACTACAGTTCGGCCCGATGAAGACTGTGAACGTTGGCGTGTTCGGTACGAGCTGGTGGGCCGACACCATGTACCTGCCGCCGCTCGATAACCATCCTGGCGCCAAAGTGGCTGCAGTGTGTGGTCGTAATCCCGCCACCACAGCTGCGTTTGCCGCAACATGGAACGTGCCAGCGAGCCACACCGATGCCGCCGCAATGTTCGACGGTGAGGACCTCGACGCCGTCGTGATCGCGACCGCCAATAACAGCCACCATGAGCTGGCGATAGCGGCTCTCAAACGGGGGTTACACGTCTTGTGCGAGAAGCCGATGGCGTTGAATGTTGAGCAGGCGACCGAGATGTATGACGCTGCCGAAACCGCAGGTGTCATCACCATGATGCCCTTCACCTATCACTGGATGCCGTCGAACCAATGGGTGAAACAGCTGATCACCAACGGGTACATCGGGCGACCACTCCACATCAACGCCCGGTATTACACCGACTTCGGGTTCGATGATGCGTACTCATGGCGCTTCGACCGCGAGATCGCGGGTTCAGGCATCATCGGTGATCTTGGATCCCATTGGATCCATCTCGCCCGGTGGTTGCTCGATGACACCGAGACGTCGATTTCGGCGTTGACTTCGAACTTTGTTGACCGGGGCTCCCGTCCCGACGGCACGGTCTACGACCAGACCGAAGACAGCGTGGCTATGACCATTCGATATGCATCGGGTGCTTACGGCATGTTGCAAACCAGCGCGGTGTGTTGGGAAGGCACCCCCTTTGGACAGACCCATCACTACGAGGTGCATGGCGACAAAGGCACCCTCTATGCGACGTGCGACTGGGACACGGTCCAAAAGGTCGAAGGCCTCCGTCGTGGCGACAACGCGGGCCGTCAGGAACTGCCAATTCCCGACGAGATCTGGAACGGCGTGCGGCGAGACACGGTGCACAACACCTACCGCGATGTGTTCCGCACCACCAGCTCGATGACCCGGCAATGGATCGACGCGATCATCGATGGCAACCAGTCAGGACCAGGGTTTGAAGAAGGTCTTGCCGTGCAACGAGTCCTCGACGCTGCCGTCGAAAGTGCAGCATCCGGCGGTTCGGCAGTGTCCGTCTAACTCTGGGTTGATCAGGGTGTGGGTTGTTGGCTCGTTACGCGCAGCTGACGACGTTTGACCAGTTCGATAACGATCTCGAGCACGGTGACCACGGCCGCGACGACGCCCACGATGATCAGGCTGACTCGCATCGGCGGCAAGTCAAGCGCATAGAAGTCGGCCCATGGTGAGGGAACCATGGCGATGCCAAGCGCAGCGATGAGTCCGACGATCAAGAATCCTTCGTTTCGCCGAATGGGTGTGATCAGTCGATGGAGGATGAACAGTCCGGCCAGGCTCAAGGTAAGTGTCGCTGCAGTGCGAGCTTCCTCGATGGTGGCGTCCGCAATAGGTGAACTGGTCAGCCAGTACGACGCATAGGTCGCAGCCGCAGCGACGGTCCCCGCAGGAACCGCGAAGTGCAACACCCGACGTAGATAACCGGGTTTGCTCGCCGGTTCGTCTGGCCGGAAGCTCAGAAAGAAGCCAGGAATGCCAATGGTGATCGCTGCGATGAGGAACCTGTCCCGATGACACCGGTGCGGTTTTCGATTGACCTGACCAGCCTGCGAAATGCGGTGCTGATCCGGGGCGGAATTGGCGATGGTTAGGCCGCGCCTTTGGCTTCATTGATTGCCTGGGCGAGACCGTCAAGGTCATCAACAGTGACCGTGAGCGCTGAATGGTCCTTGGAACCAATAACACGACGCACCTTCTCATCGAAGTGCACGCACACCCCACCGTGCGTTGATGTGCCGAAGGTCAGCCCGTCGTCAGCGAAGGACAGACGTATACCCACTGCCTTCCACCATTGGTAGTCGCGGGTCACGTGCGCGTCGGTTACGTTCGCAAGCGGCGTCTCGACCCGTGCCCGGCCAAACGAGGCGGTGAAGGATTGGTCGGTGACCGTTACGCCGTCGACCCCCTCACGGGCACCAAGTGGCCACCACAGCCCGATGAATTTGCGGTCGAATCGATAAGGAAAGAACATGTTCTGCCTGTCACTGATGTCGAACGGGCCACGCTGTCTCCCGATGGGTTGTTACTAGTTTGCAGCACCGGCAACACTGGGTTTGGTCACAGCCGGGAGATGATGTCGTCGACCACCTTGGTCGGTGGCCGCTCGTCGGTTGACACAGCCTCGAACTGGCCGTATCCCTCGGCCCGGATGCGCATGAGTTCCTCGACTCGACTCTGCGGATCGTCGCCAGCGAGTAACGGTCGGCTCGATCGCCGGCGCATAACTCGTTCCATAATCACCGCAAGTTCGGCGACTAGGCAGAAAATCCGATTTCCTTGCTGTAGCGCAGCGACGTTCTCGGGATCGAGCATGAACCGCCCTCCGGTCGAGATCACGTAGCCGACATCAGTCGTGAGTTCTTTGGCGATGTCTCGTTCGATAGTGCGAAACCCGTCTTCGCCCTGTTCTTCGAAGATGCGGGGAATCGGACCGTGCCGTCGTTCGATCATCTTGTCGGTGTCGATATGTTTCAGATGGAGTCGTTGGGCCAGAAGTCGACCAACCGTTGACTTTCCCGTGCCCATGAAGCCGGTCAAGATGATGTTGTTAAAGCCAGGGTCCGGTTCTGGCATACCTTCCGGCGCAGGGTTGTGCGCTACGTCAGAAGGTCCAGAGGACATATCGGCCATAACAAGAGTTTAGGAACCGGGGTTCCTGAATGCCGCCCAAGCGAATATTCTGGTTGACTTCGGGAACAACCTTTCCACGACCATGGGTTTGGACATCATGAGCACGACTGACACGCACGCAAAAAATCGCGGCGCCAAGATGAACGCAGCCGACAAGAAAGCTGCACAAATGGCAGCTAATCGCAAGGCTCAACTGCAGTGGTATGCCATGGGAGCTGCGTTGGTTATCGCCATCGTCGCTGCAATTGTTTTGGTCGTCGTGTTCACTGACGGCGCTATTCCTCTGGGCTGATCTTCTCCGTTCGTCAACAACGCGGCTCGCGGGGGTAGAAACCCGGACGGCCGCGTTGTTGTCATTTTGGCCTCCCGAAACAGTCAGTCTCGGGCGAGTACTGTGGGGGAATGCGCAAGATTGGGTTATTGAACGGCCCCAACCTCAACATGCTCGGCACCCGCGAACCCGAGGTCTACGGGACCCGTTCGCTCGATGACATTGTGGCCGATCTTCGGACCTACGCTGGCGAACGAGGCGCAGCGTTGCGCGATCATCAGTCCAACGTCGAAGGCCATCTTGTCGATGCCATTCAGGAAGCTATGACCTGGGCCGATGGCATCGTCTTCAACCCTGGGGGCTACACCCACACCAGCGTGGCCTTGCGTGATGCCATTGCTGGGTGTGGCATTCCGGTGGTCGAGACACATATGAGCAATGTGCATGCTCGCGAAGAGTTCCGAGCGAACTCGTTACTTAGCGGTGTGTGTGTCGGTGTGATCTGCGGCTTCGGTGTCACAAGTTATAAGCTCGCCATCGATGCAGTTATTAGCCACCTCGACGGTTAACCAAACTGGGCCGTCGGCTCTGTATATTGACGGCTAACCAAACAACGGGGAGCTCAGGTAACGCTGGGCTGAGAGGACGAACACTTCGTCGACCCGCACACCTGATCTGGGTAATGCCAGCGGAGGAATATTGTGAATCGTTCAACCACCACATGTCGTGCAGTCCTTGTGGCGCTCGTTCTTAGTCTTTTGGCAGTTGGGTGCGGCGGTAGTGATGCCGACGTTGCCGACGAAGGGTGCCCCACGATCACCCTGGTCACTTACGACTCGTTCGTGGTGTCCGAAGGGCTGCTGGAGTCGTTCACCGCTGACTCTTGTATCGAGGTTGAGCAGGTTTCGTCTGGCGATGCCGGCCAATTGGTCAGCAGCGCAATCTTGACCAAGGACAACCCGACGGCAGATGTCATGTTCGGGATCGACAACACGTTCCTGCAGCGGGGCCTCGATGCCGATCTCTTCGTGCCGTATGAATCGCCACTGCTGGCAAACGTCGACGCGGCACTCCAACTCGACCCCGAGTATCGAGTTACACCCATCGACTATGGCGATGTGTGCGTCAACTACTGGCTCAGCGAACTTTCAGGTGAGGCTCCGGCCACTCTCGACGATCTGATCGACCCGGCACATGCCGACCAGTTCGTGACTATGAACCCAGAAACCTCGTCGCCTGGTTTCGCGTTTCTGCTCGCCACTATTGCTCGGTATGGCGATGGCTGGGAGGACTACTGGCAGTCCCTGGTCGACAATGGTGTCTCCATTACTGCTGGCTGGAGTGATGCCTACTACGGCGAGTTCATCGCTGGTGGCGGTTCCCGCTCCATCGTGACCAGTTACGCATCGAGCCCGCCAGCTGAAGTGATTTTTGCTGATCCGCCGATCGACACCGCGCCGAGCGCGGTGTTGTATGACAGCTGCTTCCGGCAGGTCGAGTTCGCTGGCATTCTTGCTGGCACCGAAGCACCAGGCGCGGCGCAACAACTCATCGACTTCATGCTCAGCTCAGATTTCCAAGAGGACATCCCACTGAACATGTTCGTGTATCCAGCGAACAGAGATGCGGCGTTGCCCGAGGCGTTCGTAGAGTTCGGCCAGCTGGCGGACAATCCAGCCACGCTCACCCCGCAAGAGATTGAAACAAATCGCGAGGCCTGGACCGAACGCTGGGTCGAAATCGTTTTAGGTTGAGCTCATGAAGACATTCCGCAGCGCGTTGTTGGCAGTTGTGCCAGCGATGTTCGTTGCGGTCTTCTTTGTGTACCCGGTAGCCACCTTGTTGGCGCGCGGGTTGGGGCTTGATGCAGGTCGTTTGCTCGAGGTGATCACCGGTTCTCGGTTCCTCAAGATCATCTGGTTCACGACCTGGCAGGCAGCGCTCTCAACCTTGCTTGCCGGGTTGTTCGCGCTGCCGTTGACCTGGGCGTTAGCCAACCGGCAGTTCGCAGGTCGGCGACTCGCTCGTGTGCTGGTGACGGTGCCATTCGTGTTGCCAACCGTGGTGGTTGCGGGTGCGTTTATTGCGTTGATGGATCGGTTCAATCTCGACGAGGGAGCGGTGCGACTTCGTCACACGGTGTGGGCCATTCTGCTCGCGCATGCCTTCTTTAATGTCGCAGTGTTCGCCCGCAGCGTGGGTGGTTTCTGGAGTCAGCTCGATCGTCGGCCAGAAGAGGCGGCCCGCACACTGGGGGCATCGCCGTGGCGGGCGTTCGTGGAAGTGACCTTACCTCGGCTTCGGCCGTCGTTGATCGCAGCCGTGTCGGTCGTATTCCTTTTCAGCTTCACATCTTTTGCCGTCATTTTGCTGCTCGGCGGACCCCGTAGATCCAGCATCGAAACCGAGATCTACCGGTATGCGGTCACCCGCTCCGACATCTCGACTGCTGCCGCGCTGTCGATCGTGCAAATGGTCGCGGTGGTGTCGTTGGTCGTCACGAATGGATGGCTGCAACGTAGAGCCGTGGGTCGACAGGGGCTGGTTGCCGACCGGGCGGTGCCGGCCCAGACGGCGCGTCAGCGTGGCGTGCTGGCTACGACGCTGACTGGTACCGCCGTCGTGTTGGGTCTGCCCTTGGCGGTGCTGGTCGAACGGTCGCTGGCGAGCGGTGGCGGTTACTCGTTTGCGAACTACCGGGCGTTAGGTGAACGCGTTCGGCTCCTGCCGATCAGCGCTGCAGATGCATTGGTGAACTCACTCGCGTTCGCGGTGGTGGCCGCAGGTATCGCTCTGGTCATCGGAGGTATGGCGTCGCTGGCCATCGTGCATGGCACCCGCTCGGTGAGCCGGCTCCTCGACCTTGGCATGTTGCTGCCACTTGGAACGTCCGCGGTGACCTTGGGGTTCGGTGTTCTCATTTCGCTTGACCGCGGTGTGCTCGATCTCCGGGGCTCATGGTGGATCGTGCCGATCACCCAGTCGTTGCTAGCAATTCCCTTCGTAGTCCGGGGTGTCGTTCCGGTACTACGCGCAATTGACCCAGGTATGCGCGAGGTCGCGGCCACGCTAGGTGCCTCGCCTGGCCGCGTCCGTCGTGAGATCGATCTGCGCATTGGTGCTCGTGCATTGGCGACCGGCGTTGGTTTTGCCTTTGCGATCAGCCTTGGCGAGTTCGGTGCGACCTCGTTCGTTGGTCGCCGATCGGATCTGTTGACGGTGCCGCTCGCCATACAGCGGCTTCTTGCGACGCCGGGTGATCTTCTCCGAGGCCAGGCCATGGCACTATCGGTAATCCTGATGGCCGTCACCGCACTTGTTGTCTTCCTGAGCGATCGGCTACATCCGACCTCTGGTGGGATGTTGTGACGCTTGCGATCGAAGCTGTCACGGTTCGTTATGGCGAGACCATTGCCGTCGACCAGGTAACACTCACTGTGGCAACCGGCGAAGTGCTCGCGCTTGTTGGGCCAAGCGGTTGTGGCAAGTCGACCTTGTTGCGCACGATTGCTGGGCTGGTTCAGCCCGTCAGTGGTCAGATTGTTTGGCAAGGCCGTGATATCACCCAGGTCCCGACCCATCAGCGGGGTATCGGTCTGATGTTTCAGGACCATGCGCTATTTACGCATCGATCTGTGGCCGACAACATTGCGTTTGGTCTCAAGATGGCAGGGGCTAGTACGAGCCGACAGCACGAACGCACGCACGAGCTGCTTGAGATGGTTGGGCTTGCAGGTTTTGGAGGTCGCAGCGTCGAGGGACTGTCTGGCGGCGAAGCCCAGCGGGTTGCGTTGGCTCGAGCGTTGGCACCGGAGCCTGAGCTCCTCCTGCTTGACGAGCCTCTCGCGTCGCTGGACCGAGCCCGACGCATCGAGCTGAATGCTGAGCTCGCTCGTTTACTGCATGAGTTGCGTCAGACCTCGGTCTACGTCACCCATGACCAGGACGAAGCCTTCTCGGTTGCGGATCAGGTAGGCGTGATGCATGGAGGCCGCCTCCTGCGGAGTGGTTCGCCGGCCGAGGTATGGCGCGATCCACAGTCAGAACTCGTCGCTCGTTTTGTTGGGCACGAGGCAATCATTGAACGCGACGGCCAGCGGTTTGCGGTGCGCCCAGACGCGGTGGCTTTGGTCCCCCCAGGCGATCGACCGGCTGACGGGAGCTACGCAGGCACCGTGACGGCGTGCGCATTTCAAGGTGATCGGTATGGACTTCTCATCGAGGTAGACGGCCAACAGTGGCGGGTATTTAGCGCCGATCCGAGTGTTGTCGGGAGCCAGGTCAAACTCACACTGCGGCCCGACATGTTGTCGCCGCTCATCGGTTAGCGATGAGCTGTCGAAGGCGAGCGGGGTGTCGCTGTTCATCGTTTTGGCGAAGCGGAAACTCAGCAGCTGAGGTTTTGGGCGATGACGAGCAGCTAGACGAGTTCATCGACCTGGTTGGTGTCCATACGGTCGGCCACTCGGCCGGCCTCAACCCAAATGTTGCGTAGGTCCACGTCATCGGCGTAGGGGTTGTCTCGCCGGCTGTCGAAATGTACGGACAATTATACGAATGGGCTACTAGTATGGTTGGCAGATCCGCACGAAAGGACTCAACATGAGTTTGCACCTAGGCGACACCGTCCCCGACTT
>Ga0213868_10001368_pt1 | contig 23430 bp, 17 predicted proteins | sample PICome_9_FD_160087 | JGI IMG/M metagenome (GOLD analysis project Ga0213868, IMG submission 160087) | Coastal seawater microbial communities near Pivers Island, North Carolina, United States - PICO127 | ecosystem: Environmental > Aquatic > Marine > Coastal | place: USA: North Carolina... | reverse complement strand
CCTTCGCGTGTTCGTTGATCTGTGTCATGTTGGAACATAATCTTACGCCAAGCTTCCCAATCTTCCACCAGATAGTGTTATAAAACGCACCCTAGACAATCAGCATCGCATCCCCATAGCTGAAGAAACGATACTCAGCTTCGATCGCCTTCGTGTAGGCTTCCAGAATCAACTCCTTGCCAGCAAAGGCGCTCACTAACATGAGCAAGGTCGATTGAGGGAGGTGGAAGTTTGTCATGAGCACGTCGACAACTTGGAATTCGTAGGGCGGGTAAATGAAGATGTTCGTCTCGCCCTTTCCAAGCTCCAGCTCACCCGATCTTCCGCAATGTTCCAAAACACGCGTGACGGTCGTTCCTACCGAGATAACTCGATTGGCCGCCTTGATTTGACTGGCGGCATCTGCTGAGAGCTCGTAAGACTCTGTGTGCATCCGGTGATTGGTAATCAAGGCTTCGCGGACTGGTTGAAACGTTCCAACGCCAACATGGAGGGTGACAAAAGCGTGAGGAAGCTGAGCCATCATGGCCTCCGTAAAATGTAGGCCTGCCGTTGGCGCCGCGACCGCACCATCTTGGGCAGCAAAGACGGTTTGGTAGCGGGCTTCGTCCATGGGTTCGCTTTCGCGCTCCATGTAATGGGGTAGTGCTAGTTTTCCGTGGGCTGAGACATCAACCGCTTGATCGAAGCTGATGATGCGATCCCCATTCTCGAGGATCTCCTCAACGGTACCGGTGGTTTCACCGATTTCGACCGTATGCCCCACTCGCAGCTTTTTTCCAGGTCGCACGAGACAGCGCCATCGTCGTTCGTCCTGAAAGTCGAGCCGAAGCAATTCCTTCTTTCCATCTGTGGAATAGAAACGCGCGGGCATGACTCGGGTGTCATTGAAGACACAGAGATCACGATCGGAAACGAAACTGTGGAAGTCACCAATCTTTGCGTGAACGATCTCGCCAGTCGCTCGGTTCACCACAAGCAATCGAGAAGACGCTCGTTCTTTGGGTGGGTGGGTTGCAATTAGCTTCTTTGGCAAATGATAGTCAAAGGCTGCAGTCTCAAGTTCCGTCTTCGTCATGAAGGCATTTCCTGCAATTCCAGGCCCTTGGCAAGGTGCTTCAAGTTCTCAAGCCAAGCATTCACCGCCCGTTGGGTGTGCCAATAGAGACCGGCGCAAGCACTGCCCAGGGAGACGATGCCGAGCAACGTCCACCATAGGTTGCCAGCAGCGACTTGCCCCACAAGCAAGGCGGCGCTCAAGATAAGCACGGCAGTAGTGCCGCGTTTCAGGTAGGCCTTCACGGCGACTCGAGTGAGGCATTCGTCGGTTTCGTGGTGTTCGGTTACTGTAGCGAGAGTGAGGTGAGCAAAGGGCGTGGGTGGAAAGATCAGATCGAAGGCAGACCACTGATTTGGAAGCGCGGGTCTTTGCGGATGGCCCCCCTGTATAAGTTCGGTCCGCAGGGCGGCCAACAGTTCTTCCCGTCCCTTCGCATTGCGATTCCAAAACGTGCTGCGTTCTTCACACCAAGCGCGATGCCAGCGTCTCGGTCCGGCGTGCCACCATCGCATGAGTTGTCGGCCAATGTTTGGGCTCCATCTCAGCCAGGTATTCACCGCAAGGGCAGTCCAGGCGCTCCCAGCCTCTGGCAAACTAACGGAGCGTGCGGACCAAGCGGATGCACCCAGAGACATCGCTAGTAATAGGAAGCTGAGCCACCAAGCGAGTGACATCCCAAAGCCGAGCATAAAGGTGATGCCAATGGCGGCCAGCCACGGGAATGAAGTCATCAACCCGACCAAGAGGGTTTCTGCTCCGGGCCGACCGTGGTAGATGGACTGGAATGGGGCTGTGCCATCCTGCCCAAAGTAGATGACTGGTCGTGATAGAGTTCGTGTTGCCAGGGGCATGTATACCGTCCCTTTCCAGTCAATACCCCCAAGGCCGCCATACTTCTGTGGATGATCCCAATGCAAGAGCGCTTCGGCACGTCCATAACCCAACTGCTGTTTCATGAAGGTTTGCCACGTCTTTCGGCGATGATGCCATACTACGGCATTGGGAGCGAATCCCAAGCGATGGTCTTCACCCTGTAGGCGCCAGCAGAAATCTACATCATCGCCCGCCACACGATAATGTTCTCGAAAACCTCCGATCGTGTGAAAAGCCTCTGCGGTGACCGCAAGGTTACAGCCTGGCAAGTGCTCTGCTTGAAAGTCATCCAACATGACGTGGGTGGGGTTTCCTGGTGCCCGTTGGATCGCGGCCTCCATTAACGTTGTTGCCGGAGGAGCAATGTTGGGACCGCCGCAGGCAGTCAAGTGCTGCCGCTGCATTTCTGCCACCAGCTCAACGAGCCAAGCGGGATCAGGTTCGCAATCGTCATCAGTGAAAGCGAGAATATCACCACGTGCTTCTCTTGCTCCCTGGTTTCGTGCGGCACTCAGGCCAACATGTTTTTGGCGTACATAACGCATGCCGGAGAACTGATCGACAATGGCTTCAATGCCAGGACGAGAGCCGTCATCGACAACGATCACCTCGACGTTTTGATAAAGAGATTGGCTGAGGTGTTCCAAGCAAGCCGGCAAGAGGGCGTGTCCATTGTGAGTGCAGACGATTGCCGATACCAAGGGCGGGTCTATTGGAGGAGGAGGCGCTAAACACGCAGCTAGCGCAGCTTGTGTCCGGGCAGCGCTCGGTTTCGGAGTGCGGTCTTTCGTGACCAAGCCAAATCCCCAATCGGTCATCTGACGTCCACCGTTGAACCATTCATCCGTGTAACTGAAAAGAAAGGCTCCCGCCACGCCGCTAGCAAACATCTCCTCTGTTAGCCAAGCTAGGGTCTCTGCTTGGCGAGCTTCTCCGTTTCTCACGCTATCCAAACCGTACTCGCTGATCACGAGCGGCCGGTCATCGGCTAAGTGATGCAAGCGGCGGACATAACGCCGCACGGCATCGCGCTCTTCAAGATAGATATTGAATGAGACAAAGTCGCCATTTCTGGGCTGCAAGTATTCCGTTGACGGGTAGTTGGCATAACTAAAGAGCCGTGCAGGGGCTAACTGATGCAGGCGATCGAAAGCTCTTTCCAAAAACCGTCTAACCCGCACGCCACCGATCCAGCGGACCAAAGTTGAAGGCACTTCGTTTCCGATAAAATACCCCGCCACTGCCGCTTCTCCACTCAGCGCTTCCACATCGGCTGCCAACGCTTCAAGGATATGAGATTCGCGCGATACGAAATCAGTGTTGCTCGCCCATTTCAGGGAAATGAAGACGGCCAAGCCGCGTTCGTCACAACAACGTAAAAAAGCACTGGAAGGACGTTCGTAAACACGCAAGGCATTGAACCCAAGCTCAACGATAGCGTCGAGATCTCGCAGGCAGTGTTCGTGGGTCCCAAGCTCCCTGCTGAATGGACCATACGTGATCCCTCTGAGGGAAACGCGCTCGTTTCCCCGCTGAAAAAACCTCCCATCGCGAGAGAAAGCCGCATGCGCATAAGTCACGCGGCAAGACTATCGGCGGCGGCTGCCAAGTCAATCAGCCTCAGTCTGCAAGGACGGGACGACGCGTTCGCGCAACTTCCCCATGCCGCGACGAATCCGTGCCTTCACCGTGCCTAGCGGCTGGTTCAGTTGACCAGCAATTTCGCTTTGAGTAAGCCCCTTGAAGTAGGCCAGCTCGATCGCCTGTCGTTGTTCGGTAGAAAGCTGCATTACTGCTGACCGGACCTCTGCGCCACACTCCTTTGCATCGAGAAGATCTGAGGAATCGACGTTATCAAGCTCAAGCGGCAGCATCTTATCGGTGTAGCCGTCGAGCAGACGCGACTGCCTTTGCTTGTGCCGAATCTTATCGATAGCCCGATTGCGTGCCATTGTGGCAACCCAAGTGGTAGGCTTTCCACGCTGGGCATTGTATAGACCAGCCTTTTGCCAAACTTGAAAGAAGACTTCTTGGGACACATCTTCGGTGTCCTGTCGATCGTTCAGCACCTTGTAGACAGTGCTATAAACTAGGCGTTCCATGCGGGTGACAAACAGATCGAAGCTGGCACGGTCTCCGGAGGCAATGCGCTCGAGGAGTAAGAGGTCGGTTGGGGGAAGCTCAGTTGGCTGGTTCATCGTCAGTAAGGTGGGTAAGGTTTCGTTTTCTAAGCCTTAAATTAGAAATCCTACAAAAGCATCCATATTTAGATAAATGGGACTAATATCAGTTATTCTTATTTTAGAGCAAGGGCAAGTTGCCGCTGATCAAACTTCAATTCTTCGCCTTGACTCCCACTCGCCGCGTTCTAGGATTCCGACCGCTTTGCGCCTGTAGCTCAACTGGATAGAGCGTCTGACTACGGATCAGAAGGTTTGGGGTTCGAATCCCTACAGGCGTGCTCTTCCTCTCAACGGGTGAGAACGAGGTAAGCAAGGTTTGGCATCTTAGATTAGCTATGAGCTTACCTACCTAGTAGCTTTCTTATGCGCACCGCGCAGGCTTTGTAGCTAGGTTGTCGGGAGTGCGGGTCCATGGTGGGATGGGTAAGCCTATTCGTTTCCGTATAGTGCATCGGCATGAAAAGCTGGCCTTGGCCGACGGTGGGTGTCACCACAAGCCGGCACGTGGCTTGGCCGTGTCTGGAACGGATCCAAACCTGTTCATTGGCTTTTAGCCCTGTGGCTTCCGCATCGGTGGGATGCATCTCAATATAGGCGTCCTCTGGGTAGAGGCGACGGAGAATTCCTGACTTCCCGGTGCGCGTTTGGGTGTGCCACTGAGCCGAGGTGCCTCGACCGGTCATTAAAGTGAACGGGAAGGAATCGTCTGTGGGCTCGGGATTTGGCTGAACGTCGTCGAACAGAAATTTGGCGCGTTTGTCTTTTGTGTAGAAATGCCCATCCTCGAACAGTCGTCGTTCCGACTGTTCGAGGTGGGCTTCCCCCTCCCCACATGGCCATTGCCGACCACCAGCGTCATCGATCTCGCGATAGTTTCCGATACCCGTGATGTCACAGGGCTTCTCCCGACTAAGCTCTTTGAGAATGTTGAACACGGCTTCCGGAGATTCCCAGCGATCCATCCATTCTCCGCATCCCCATGTCTTAGCCAAGTAGCGGAAGATATGAAAATCTGCTAGAGCCTCGCCCGGCGCCCGCTTTACTTTCTTTGTCACGCCCACGCGACGTTCTGAATTGATGAAGGTGCCTTCTTTCTCGCCCCATCCGGCAGCTGGCAGTATTAGGTCAGCCATTTGTGCGGAATCGGTGCTCACGTAGATGTCTTGCACCACGAGGAAGTCTAACTTCGCCATCAGCCTTCGCATGCGTTCCCGGTTTCCCCACGAATGCACGCCATTGGTGGCAATCATCCAGAGGGCACGAGTATCACCTCTTTCTATCCCATCAATGATCTGATCATAGGCCTTGCTAGGCCCATTAGGAAGGCGTGCAGAATCGATGCCCAATGTCTTAGCGACTTTCTCACGGTGCGTTGGGTTTGCGAAGTCATGCCCCCCTAACAGATTAGTGGTATTACTGAACAACCGCGAGCCCATGGCATTGCATTGGCCCGTGATCGAGTTCGCTCCGGTGCCTGGCCTACCAATATTCCCCGTCATCAGCGCCAGATTGATGATGGCTTGAGCAGTTCGAGTGGCCTCGTAGCTTTGGTTTACGCCCATGGTCCACCAGAGGGAAACGCGTTCCTTGGTGCCGATTGACTTGGCTAACTGATAGAGTACTTCCTTAGAGATTCCACTTACTGTGGCCACCGTCTTTGGATCGAACTGCTTCACATGAGCGGCAAAGGCTTCAAATCCAGACGTATGACTATCTATGTAGCTTTGATCCACCCAGCCTTCTCGAATGATGAGATGAGCCAGACCATAGAAGAGTGTCAGATCAGACTTCGGTCGCAGCGGCAAATGGCTGGTGGCCTGTGCCGCTGTCTCGGTCGTCCTTGGATCAATGACAATGATCTCAGGCGAACGTTTGTTCTTTAGCACGCGCTGCCACATGATGGGATGTGCGATGCATAGATTGGATCCGATCAGTACGATCACATTCGATTCCTCGAAATCCGCAAACGTGTACGGAGGCGCGTCGAATCCAAAGGACTGCTTGTAGGCCATGACCGAAGTCGCCATGCACTGCCGAGTGTTTCCATCGCCATGCCGCATGCCCATACCAAACTTGGCGAAGCTGCCTAATAAGGCCATTTCCTCAGTGCATATCTGTCCTGTGCTCAGAAAGGCGGCCGACTCTTCACCATGGTTGTTGAGGGTGTTCCGCATGCGATCACAGAAGATCTGTGCTGCTTCTGGCCACGAAATAGGTTTTAAGGGGGCGTCTCTCGACGAACGGTACATAGGCGTGGTTGCGCGATCAGAGGCACCTAGCGGCTCTAACGCTTCCCAGCCTTTCGGACATGCCATGCCGATATTTACAGGATATACCGCCTCTGGTGTGAGATTGACGGCTTCCCCTTCTCTGAGGTGGATGTTTAAGGCGCACCCTGTCGAGCAATAGCCGCACACGCTGGTCGTCGTAGCGTCTGGCTTGACAAGCGCGGGCACTTGGCCCAGGCCGAAGCTTCCTGGCTCCCGAAGGAGTTGTTCGGTCAGTGGACCTTCGAAGGCCCGCCATGTGGGGAGCTTGGCTTTCATAATATACCAGGCATCTTGGCCTCGTCGACGGCGCGAAAGAAGAGAGAACGCGCTGCGAGTTCGGTAAGTACGAGTAAAAACAGCGTCACCCACGGGCTCGTGAACTCAGAAGTGGCCAACCCCACAAATGCCAATGCAGTCAGAAATCGTAGCCACGTGGTGGTGCGAAGCGGACCACACATGAGATCATGAGGACGTTGTTCCGTTTCATCAGGCTCAAACAAGATACTTGCTTCCATTCCTATCAATAGCACTATAGGTACTACCGTTAGGAAAGGTGCAGGCGAGAATAGAAGCCCCGCGCTCAGAGCGGTCCCGAAGAATCGGCTCATAGTTTGCGAAAAACGCCAGAAAGATCGGCGAGTGTCTGCATATACATTGACCGACGCAAACAATCCAGTGACACCGAGAGCTGCGGCGCTTACTCCAAGTAGCGATGTGATCACGTCAGGGAGATCCATCCAAACCGAACCGAGAAAGGCTATCATAGTTCCAATCCAAAAATTGAAGGCGATGATCTCACGACTCAACCAAGAGCGCCTCCATCCGAGGATGGCACGCCATGCCTGAGTCGGTCGCCCTAGGTGCATGATGCTACCAGCCAATCCGAGACAACCGATGGCCACGCTCGCGATCAACGCAGTGAGATCTTCGGAGTCACCGAGCCATACAGCCACGCTGATCCCTACGCTGATGGGCACCATGACGAGCATCCAGACGAGTGGGAAGTGCCCATGTCCTGTGTGTAGGCTTTCGGCATCTGCGGGCATCTGATCGGAAGAGGTATCCAAGTTCGTGTAAACCGTCGACGGCTTGGTGTAGCCAGAATCAAAGGTGCCAGGTAGAAGCCGCACTCCGGCGTCAGCTCCCTCCTGTGGGACGATGCGAATCCGAATGGCCTGGTTTGGGCAGGCTTGGACACAGGCAGGCGCTTCACCTTCTGCCAACCGTGACTGACACATGTCGCACTTGCGAACAATGCCAAGTCGATCGTTGTATTTGGGCACATCGTAGGGGCACTTCAACTCGCAATAGCGACAGCCCATGCATTGATCGTCCAGGTGACGCACAATGCCAGTCTTTGCATCCTTCTCATAGGCCAGGGTGGGGCAGCCATTAGCACAGGCAGGATCCGCACAGTGGTGGCAGGCGGTGGTCACCACTTGCTGGGTAGCTACCCCTTGACGATCCCCGACAAGCAATCCCACATCACGCCACGACTCCTCTGGGTCTAGTCCATTGAGATGATTGCAGGCACTGACACAGGCTTTGCAGCCACTGCAGGCCTCTAGATCGACTTCAAATCCATATTGCTCGCCAGGTTTCGGTGCCGATAGCGGCAGGAGTTCTTTGTAGAAACGTTCCTGGATCGGCGAGGTCACCTGTGTATGCCGTTGTGAGAACCGCTCAACGGCTGTCAGAGCCTGCTGATCTAGCAAGAGCTCATCGATGAGCGTGAGTTGGTTCATGCGGCCACTTCTTCTTCGCTCAAAACCAAAGTCTCCAAAGCGCCGATGTCATGCCGAGTCGTAAAACTAATGAAAGATTCCTTCTTAAGGCGATGTTTCATATAAGAGACCAGAAGTGTGTGCATCTTTCGATTTAGATCATCTCCAGCCGGGACACTCTTGAAGAGTTGGCGCCCCAACGTCTTCTGATTCGTACCAAAACCACCACCAACGAAGATGTGGTATCCCTCGACGGGCTCGTCTTGATCCTCTACTTTCACCTTGCAAGCTAACAAGCCGATATCACCGATGTAGTGTTGCGCGCAGGAGTGAGGGCAACCTGTGACATGAATGTTGATCGGTTGATCCAATATAATTCGTCTCTCAAGGTAGTCGACCACCTCAAGCGCATGCCCCTTCGTGTCGGAGCTCGCAAACTTGCAGTAGCGATTGCCTGTGCAAGCCGCGACACCGCCCCGAATCAGGCTTGCCTCGCAACGCAATCCACTTTTTGCCAGAGCTGCCTTGGCAGCTTCGACCTGATCGTCTGGGATATTCGGAATAATAATGTTTTGATAGATGGTTAACCGCATCTCACCGTTGCCAAAGCGCTCTGACACATCTGCGATGACGCGCGCTTCCTCGCTCTGCAGAAGCCCCACCGGGACATACACACCGAGCCAATTCATACCAGCTTGCTTCTGAGGATGTAGACCCAAATGGGCATGGGGCACCTCGGGCTTATCGACAACATTTATCAAAACATCATCCTCAGGCAGACGGAGCAAGGGTTCTCCGAAGATCTCTTCCGCCTCAGCAAGAAACTTGTCCACGCCCCACTCCTTCAGAAGATAGATCAACCGAGACTTCCCACGGTTACTGCGATTCCCGTTACGAATGTAGGTTCGGGTCAATGCCGCGATGACTTCCGTGGCGTCTTCTGGTCGGCAGATCACTCCACAGTCTTCAGCAAATTCTTGATGCCCCGTCACGCCGCCGAGCAAGATCTTAAAGTAGACACCAGCCTTCACCTTGCCATGAAGCGGATGGCCTTCTACGGGCTCACTTAGCTGGATGGCACGCAATCCAATATCGTTCGTATCCTCGGCTACCTTACACAACCCACCGCCATCCATCGACACATTAAACTTCCGCGGAAGATCGTAGAACTCTTGATTGTTCACGATGTAATGCGCCAGATCTTTAATGTGGGGCATCACATCGATTAGCTCATGCGGATCGAAACCAGCCGTCGGGCTCGCCGTAAAGTTCCGTAGATTGTCTGCCCCCGCTCCTCGCGAGGTCAGCCCACAATCTTGCAAACGTCGGATCAGTTCAGGTGTGTCTTTCGGTTTCACCACACGCAGCTGAAAGTTGTTCCGCGTCGTGATCTGCAAGTAACCCCAAGCGATGTCATCTGTGATCGACGCCAATTCGCGCATCTGTGAGGCCGCCACCGTCCCACCCGGCATGCGCAGCCGACACATGTAGCCCTCATGCACGGGCCCTAACCAGAACAGTCCGTTCCACTTGAAGCGAAACACGTCCTCCTTCTCCGGAGCCTCATTCCCCTTCGCCCGCTTTCTGAGAATCGGAAACGCATCAAAAGGATGCAGCTCCCGCTTCATCTTCTCTTCCGGAATGATCTTCGCCTTCCTCTTCGGCTGGGGGCCCGCCTCCGGCTCCGCATTGGCAAAGCTCACGCCACGATTCTTCAGTCCGGTGAAGAACCCATCAAGATAGGCTTGCTGATCCGAAGACACAGTCTCTCCAGCTACTTTCTCAGGAATAGATGGAACGGATGAAGGCATGTGAGTCATGAGATGCGCCATTCATGCCAGAACGAGGCTTGAGCGACGGAGCATCTGAGCTTCTTCCTCATTCCTGCTATGAATCCGATTCATGGTGGCCGTGATGGACCTTCTGCTGACCGAACGATAATCGAGGGACTGCTAGATTGACACAAGATGAACATGGTTCTCAGGAAATCTCTAACCTGATGGTGATTGGTTGTGCATCCAAGGTTCACAACACTTTCGGGTTTGGGTTTCTTAATCGGTCTAGGAGAAGGGTTTACTCACTAAGCTAAACATTGCTGAGAACTTCTTTGCTGACATTCTTGCCGACGTTCGGCTTATCATCGAGCTGACGTCGGTGATCTCATTGAGCAAAGCACACGAAGTGTAGTTGGTGAACTATCTCAATGCCACGAGCATCGAAGACGGTCAATTCATCAACTTTGGTCGGCAGAAAGTGGAACTGAAACCTAAGTAAAGAACCTTCTGTCAGCCCTAACCCAAAGCTGTTCAGACATGATGAACAGGATAAGAAGCGACCGCATCGATTGACATCCTGTTCATCTCGTAGATCCTGTCCAGAAGTTGAGGAGCGGTTCCGGTCGTCAATTAGTAAACGTCACGTTGGTAGCGCTTGGCTTTCTTCATGGCGCTGACATAATCTGTGGCAGCTTCTTTGCTGAGGTTGCCGTGGGTTTCGACGACGTCATGGAGGGCCTGGTCGACGTCTTTCGCCATGCGTTTGGCGTCGCCGCAGACATAGAGATGGGCGCCCTCTTCGAGCCATAGCCAGAGTTCGGCACCGGCTTCACGCATGCGGTCTTGGACGTAAACTTTGGTGTCTTGATCCCTGGACCAGGCAGTGCTCAGTTTGGACAGGACGCCTGTGTCTGACATTTTGTCAAACTCCTCTTGGTAAAACCAATCGGTGGCTTCGTGAGGGTTGCCGAAGAAAAGCCAGTTCTTTCCTGGGGAATTGGTTGCGGCGCGTTCTTCGAGGAAGGCGCGGAAGGGAGCGATGCCTGTGCCGGGGCCAACCATGATGACGGGGACGCTCAGATCGGTGGGCAGCTTGAAGTGTTTGGCTGTTTGGAGGAAGACCGGGACAGTCCTGTCGCCGTTCACGCGGTCTGCTAAATACGTTGAGCAGACACCTTTGCGAGGGCGACCGTCACATTCGTACTGCACTTTCGCTACAGTTAGGTGGACTTCGTCAGGATGGGCCTTAGGGCTGGAGGAAATAGAGTAGAGACGTGGGCCGAGCTTTCTTAGAAGAGAGACAAAGGCGTTGGCATTTTGAAACCTAGGTTTCGTGGCATTGGCGAGGTCGATCACTTCATGGAAATCGCCCTCGACGGGGACTGGCCATTCCTTGAGCATGGCCGGACTGACGGTACGGATATCATAGCGCTCCAAGAGGGCTTCACGCAATGGAGTGCCATCAATTTGCTCTGCCGGATCTAGAGAGATTGCCTCGATGACCTCGTCGACTAGCATGGGATCGTTCTTGCCATAGACGCCGAGGACATCTCCGACTTCGTAGCTCATACCGGAGCCTTCGAGACTGAACTCGAAGTGTCGTGTGTCGCGTTCCGAATCTTCGGCATTCAGAAGTCGATTGGTGAGCAGTTTCGCAGGAAACGGGTTCTTCTTTGAATAGCTGACCGTTTCAGATTCTGGAGCGTCACTCTTTGCTTCAGCGGTGGCGCCAAGAGCCTTCAGGGTGGACTCAAACCAGGCACTGGAGGTTTCTTCAAAGTCTGTATCGCAATCACCGCGGGGAGCGAATCTTGTGGCACCGAGGGCCTCCAGACGTTCATCGAACTTCTTGCCCATGCCACAGAATTCGAGGTAATTCGTGTCGCCGAGGCCGAGCACGGCATACTTCAAGCCATCAAGCTTTCTGAAACCATCATTGGAAAGAGATTCCCAGAAATCGACCGCATTGTCAGGAGGATCGCCTTCTCCCCAAGTACTTGAGACGATGATGAGGGCTTTTTCGTGGCTCAATTCTTCAGCTGCAAACTCATCCATGGCGAGTACGGGCGCCTCAAATCCAGCTGTCATCAGTTGCTCGCCAAAGCCTCCGGCCAGTGTTTCACAATTGCCAGACTGAGAGGCATACAGCACGAGAACACGTTCTTTTGATGTTGCCTCAACCGAAGGCGACGAGGACGTGTCCGAGTAGAGTGCAGCGAGGTAACCGTTTAGCCAAAGGCGCTGGACGGCATTGAAGGGGGCAGACGCCGGAATTTCTGGGGGCGACATCAGTTAGGCAACTTTGGTTGGACGGTGTGCTGAGCGTTCCTCCAGAAAAGTGATGAGATGGTCGCGATACTCGTAGTAGAGTTCTGTGTTCATGATCTCAGAGCGGTCGCGAGGACGATTAAACTTGATGGACAGGATGTCTCCGATTCTAGCTGCAGGTCCGTTGGTCATCATGATAATGCGATCCGCGAGGTAGATGGCTTCATCCACATCGTGTGTCACCATCATGGCTGTGAGACGTTCGCGATTCCAGAGATCTAACAGAACTTGCTGAAGCTCGAACTTGGTAAGTTTGTCGAGCATACCAAAAGGCTCATCGAGCAAGAGCATACGGGGAGAGAGTGCAAAGGCCCGAGCTAAGCCAACTCGCTGGCGCATGCCGCCTGAAAGTTCATCTGGTCGTTTGTGCATGCTGCCAGCCAGCCCCACCATGGTCAGGTAGTAGGTAGCCACTTGTCGTCGTTCCGGTTTGCTGGCGTGGTAGTAGACCTGATCCACTCCGAGCATGACATTCTCATACGCGGTCATCCAGGGGAGCAAGCAAGGCGCCTGGAAGACTACACCACGATCAGGCCCAGCTCCGTTGATTTCGCGTTCGCCTAATACAACGGTGCCATCAGAGATTTCATTGAGGCCAGCCACCATCGAGAGTACTGTCGATTTGCCGCAGCCAGAGTGGCCAATGATGCATACAAATTCACCCTTATCGATCTTGAGATTAAAGTCCTCGACAATCACGGCGTCTCCCTTCGGTGTTTTGTAGGTCTTGCCGAGATGGATGCATTCAAAGTAGGACATGATCTATGTAGGAGCTAGAGGGATTGCAGGACTTTGCGTTTCTTGGGGCGTAGGCCGCGGAACCAAGAAGGCTTATGCATGGAGATATCGATCGGAGAGATATTGGGAAGAACCACCGGCTCGTTCGACTGCTGGAGACGTTCTTTCTCCTTCTGGGCCAGCAAGTAGCTGATCAATTCATGGCGCATCTTCCGAGCCGACGGGTTTGTATGCAGTGCTCGACGATCACGTGGTCGTGGTAGATCAACGCTTACCTCAGGCCCAAGCGTGGCACCAGGGCCCACGCTGAGAGGAATGACGCGATCAGCCATGTAAAGTGCCTCATCGACATCATTCGTAATTAGGATAATGGTCTGATTGCGTTTCTGCCAGATCTCTAGGATCTGATCCTGAATCACACTTCGCGTGAGTGCATCCAGGGCACTCAAGGGCTCATCGAGCAGTAGAATGTCCGGGTTAGTCGCTAGCGTCCGCGCCACGGAGGTACGCTGACGCATGCCGCCAGACAATTCACCTGGGCGCTTGCTCAGGGCTGGTGTCAAATTAACCTGCTCCACGGAGTCGAGAATCCGTTGTTCGCGTTCTGACTTTGAGGCATCTCCGTAAACTTCATTGACCGACAGCGCGACATTGTCTTTCACGGTGAACCAAGGAAGTAACGAGTAGTTTTGAAAAACCACCCCCCTTTGCGGACTGGGGCCCTCGACGGAGGCTCCATCCACAGCGATGGTGCCTCCAGAAGGCTTTGTTAGTCCAGCAAGTAGGGATATGAGGGTCGTCTTCCCTGTTCCGGAATAGCCCACTATGGCAATGAATTCGCCTTTCTTAACCTGTAGATTAATATCCGTTAAGATATCAGTTTGTTCCGTCCCGGAACCAAAGGATTTGCTGACGTTCGTGAGATCGATATAAATCATGGCGAGGACTAGATACTTTGCTCTTCGTAAGTGACGAGGCGTTGGAATACGAGCATGATGCGGTCTAGCATGAAGCCAATAGCGCCAATGAAAAGGACAGCGATGATAATCTGAGCTGTACTCGCTGTATCGCCATTCTGATACATGTCCCAGACAAATTTTCCGAGCCCTTGGTTTTGCGACATCATGTCAGCAGCTACTAACACCATCCATCCGACGCCAATGGAAACCCTCAGCCCGGTGAAGATCAGTGGTAGTGAAGACGGTAAGACGATCTTCCAGATGCGTTTGAACCACCCGAGCTTGAGCGCTTTGGCCACGTTGAGATGATCCTTGTCGATAGCAGCGACCCCCACCGCTGTATTGACCAATGTCGGCCATAGTGAACACAAGGTGACGACACCTGCCGAGGTAAAGAGTGCTCGTTGCCAGATACTCGCAGCGGGCGGCTGGTCAATGCCCCAGGTGGTGAAGACGAAGACGATTGGAAACCACGCCAAGGGAGACACGGGTTTGAATAGCTGAATCAGAGGATTCAGTGCCGTGTTTACCAATGGCGACAAACCACAGAGAATTCCCAATGGTACTGCGATCAAAGTCGCTATGAGGAAGCCCACAGCAATGGTGAGAATGGAGATGCCGATCTGGTCAAAGAATGTCGTCGTGCCTTGATAGACTTTCGCATTCTCCTTAGAAATTCGTTTTTCGATTGACTCAGCGCGGCTTAAATTTCCAGAATCTCGGGCCTGAAAGGCCATCGTTTTGTAATTGGCTACGCGTTCGTTAAGAGACTGATAGTAGTCTTTCTCCTTGGATTTCTCTGCGGCCGAGAATGCTAACATGTCTTTCCAAGCTACCCACGTTTCCGCAGGGCTAGGAATCTTTTGGCTATCGGTCTTCACAGTGCCTGCACAATATTGCCAGGCAAGAAGTACTATAATGAACGCCAGAACCGGGAGGAGCGTGTTTTGCGTAATTGCTTTGACTTGCTTGCTAGGTTCGTCTCGACCGATCAGTCGTGCAATGGGCGAGAAATAGCCGAGGCCAAGTTTGTCTAGCGTGTGGGCAACTTGGTTTGGATTGTAGGTAAACCTTTTCTTGGCAGGATGAAGTCCTTCTACCGTGGTTGGACTGCTAGCGGTGGTAGAGTTCATGATGAAATAGTTGTTGGTCTGATCAAAAGGTTTGTCGCGGCACTCCGGCCCACACAAAGCCGGAGTGCCAGGGTCCTAATAATGGTTTATTTAAGACCGATAGAGAAGCTATTGACGTAGTCGACTGGCTGCCGCCCATCGTATGAATTTCCGTCAATGAAGTCTGTCGATGGAGCGCGGTAGCCATCTGTCCCGAATGGAAAGTCAGACGTTTCCGCTTTGCCCTCAGCAACTAACATCTTTGCTGCTCTTTCGTAGACGTCTGGACGATAGATATTCTTGGCCATCTCGTGATACCAATCATCGGCCTTCTGTTCTGGAATCTGCCCCCAGCGCACCATTTGCGTTAGGAACCAGATACAATCACTGTAAAATGGATACGAAGCATTGTAGCGGAAGAACACGTTGAAATCAGGCATGGGGCGCTTGTCGCCTACTTCGAATTCGAACGTGCCGGTCATGCTGTTGGCAATGACTTCGTAAGGCGCCCCGACATAGTTAGGTTGTGATAGGATTTTGGCGGCTTCTTTCCTGTTATCGAGGCTTGCATCGAGCCACTTGCCTGCACGTATGAGCGCCTTAGTGACGGCTAGCCAGGTGTTGGGATTCTTCTCCGCCCACTCTTTGGAGACTCCGAAGACTTTCTCCGGATTGTTTTTCCAGATATCGTAGTTGGTCGTTACCGGAACACCGATCTTCTTGAAGACAGCTTGCTGGTTCCAGGGCTCGCCCACGCAATACGCACAGATCGTTCCCGCTTCGAGCACGGAGGGCATCTGTGGCGGAGGCGTGACGGACAATTCCACATCACCATTGAGAAAACCGGGTACGTCCACCTGCTTAGTCGCGGGATCGAAGTAGAACCCGGGATTGATTCCGCTCGCAGCTAACCAATAGCGAATCTCGTAGTTGTGCGTGGACACGGGAAAGACCATGCCCATCTTAAGCTTGTTTCCAGCAGTCTTGGCTTCATCGACAATGGGCTTCAATGCATCTGCTTTGATGGGGTGGATTGGCTTGCCGTCGGAGCCTTTCGGCACGTCGGGCTTCATCTTCGCCCAAATGTCGTTCGAGACCGTGATACCATTGCCGTTGTAATCGAGACTATACGCGGTGACAATGTCAGCCTGAGAGCCAAAGCCGACCGTCGCGCCGATCGGCTGTCCAGCAAGCATATGTGCGCCGTCGAGATCGCCATTGATAACGCGGTTGAGCAGTTCTTTCCAGTTGGCCTGGGCCTCAACGTTTACGTTGAGCCCTTCGTCGTCGAAGTAGCCTTTCTCTTTTGCGATGACGATTGGAGCACAGTCGGTCAGTTTGATGAAGCCGAACTTGAGAGTGTCCTTCTCGATATCGAGAAACTCCATCTCTGAAGAGATTGTTTGGTCGGCCTTTGGTGTTTCGAGAACTGCTTCGGGGTAGGCCGTGGATATGGAACTATCACTCTTTCCGCAAGAGGGCAGCAGAAAGGCAGCCAAAGCGGTGAATGGTATACTAAGGAAGGTTAGTTTAATTAATTCGAGGTAGGTAAGGTTTTGATAATTGAGGAGAGCTTCAGTTGTGCCACAACGTGACCGCCTGAGAGCTGGTGGGGTGAATCCGGCTCATAGAGGGAATGAGCCAGATTCATCTGCTCGTTTAGAACTTGAAATTTAGTTCCGCGCTGAAGCGCGTCGTGTCGGTTGCGAGCTCATCGGCATCGTAGTATGAAGCCTTGGCAATGAAGGTGGCGTTGTCATTGATCTTCTTGATCAGCACGAGATCGATTTCGTCGCCGTAGTCATCGGCACCGAAACCGTCGTCATCTGCGAAGAAGTGGTGATAAGCCGCCTTGAGCGCGAATCCTTTAGTGAGTTTCACGCCGGCTGAGACATAGACATCTTGAAGGCCGCCTGGAGGGGTGCCGAGAAACTTGTCCGCAAACCCGTTGAAGGCATGAAGCGTGGCCAGCGGTGTCCGAAACGCCATGCCGTCATCGGTTCCAAGGGATTCGAAGCCTACTCCGAAATCGAATTTGTCCACTATTCCGCCCAAAAAGACATGATAGTAGTCAGCTTGATAGTCTAGCGGGCTGTCGGCGGCATCCGTCTGGTGCGCATACTCCGCTAAGAACCTCAGCTTAAAAGAGTCTGAGAGCGGATACGTTCCAGACAATGATAGACCAAAAGTATTGTTGCTTTGGGCATCACCTGCGTTGTTTTCAAGATCCAGGAGGTAGGCATAGGCAGTAACTTTGGTATTTGGGATACCGGTGTAACCGGCATTGAGTAGGTGGCTGTTGCTGTCAAAATCGTTCTGCCCTGCAGCAGCTTTGTGCTGAGATCCGAAGATTCGGTTGACCCGATTGAGGTAGCTGTAGGAAACAATGGTGTCAGGAAAGAGTTTGGTCGTCACGTTGACGGCGTCAAAGGTCTGCTCGTTCTGCCTCCACCCGACGTTGCCGATGAAACGCGCGTTATCATAAATGATCCGCTGGCGCCTTAACTTAATTGTGGTGTCCGCAAAGGTGTAGCCGAGCCACAACCTGTTCATTTCCACAGACTCTGGGTCAGCGATGATCGTGTGATTTGCAGGGCCGTCGACACTCGCTGCCCGATAGCTATCATTGTCTGCTGCAACAGTACTTTCCAGTTCGATGAGACCGGTGAAGTGTTGCTGCGTGTGATTCATCGAGTGGATCTTGATCGCCGAACTCGTAGCGCAATCGGAGGTCTGCGGTCGGTGTGAAGAGATCGGTAAACGCAAACTCTGGTGGTTCAGAGACAGGCGGTTCCTCGATTTGCGGAGGCTCCTCGCCTCCGAGGAGAAGTGTTGAACTAAGAGCAAGGAGTGAAGGAACTCTGCTAGATTTGAGTAGATAGCTTAGGTGATGACTGATCATGGTTGTGAGAAGACCGCTTTGGATCTTCCTCATGCGGTGATGCTACCTTTGTGCCGCCAAAGGAGTTGATGTCATCCGCGGGAACGGAATTGAATCATACTTACTATGAATGAAATCGATCATGCCGAAATTGCCGTCCCAACGCTTGCTCGGTAAATGTCTTCCCGGAAGATCTGGTCGGCTGCGGGGAGGTAACGGTGGTTCTTGTCAATCACTTGGGAAAGGCGCATCTGAGTGATGAGCCAGTTCGCTTTATCTTTGGAGGGCGCATTCACGTCGTCGCCATGGAAGAGATGAAATTCCGGTCGATCCGCTCCCAGGCTGCCGTGTAATAACTTTTCATCACAGTTCAGATAGGATCTCTGTGAAAGTATCCGTGCCACCTGCTCGCGCCCGTCATCGGTATCACAGAGTTGGCACGCCTGAGTGATCGCTTGTATCAATGCGAAATGATCCTCCGGTCGCTTTTCAGCGAAATCTTCCGTGACCAGAAACGCCTTCTCAGGATGCATAGGCACAAGATCCACGGACGTCGCCATAACAGAGCCACTATCATTCCTGCTGGCGGTCGTATTGAAAGGTTCACCAACGCAGAAGCCATCGAGGAAGCCTTCTTCCAAGCAGGCGTTCATTTGCGAAGGAGGGAGGACCACCAACTCCACCTCTTTCCCTGGAACAAGATTACCCGATCGTAACCATTGCCGTAGTAGAAAGTGATGCGAGCTGAAGAGGTGGGGGATGCCGAAAGTGAGTCGGCGTTGTTCTATCTGGACGTAGCTTTCTAACGATATGGCATCTGTCACTCCGGCGTCGATAAACTTCGAGGCCAAGGTGACCGCGTCTCCATGAGAGTTAAAAAGCAAGCCAGTCAAGCAGGGCCGAGAGACCACACCCTGCCCCCAAGAGATGGCAAAGCAAAGCCCCGCTAAGGCATGGGCTGCAGCGAGCTCGCCGTAAGCGACCTTGTCTCGAATGCTGGCCCACCCAGGTTCCCGGACAAGTTGCACGTGGAGGCCGTGTTCCTTGAAGTATCCTAACTCTTTGGCGAGCACGAGAGGCGCGCAGTCAAGGAGTGGGACGAATCCGATCTTAATAAGGGCGGTGGGGTAGGGCACGACATCTCCCAAAGCGGAATTCGTGCCATTCCGGCGAGGGTGGTCTGCATCCTGCTCTGATGGCAGGTCTAGGATGGAACTTCTCGACACACGCCAACTTCGAGCCTTTCAGGAACTCGCTCGCTATCAGAGCTTTACGGCAGCATCCCGGGCATTGCATCTTACCCAATCTGCCGTGAGCCACTCGATCAAGGCTCTAGAGTCCACGCTCGACATGGCTCTATTTGAGCGGCAAGGCAGAGTGGTGCGCCTCACTTCGGCTGGAACGAAATTCCTTCCCCACGCTCTAGAAGTGCTCAACCGTATGCGCAGTGCTGTCGATGCCGTTGAGGCTATCCGGCACCCAGGCTACGGTCGCCTCTCAATTGGTAGTACAATCACAATGAGCCATGCGGTTCTCCCTGCGGTATTGCGAGAGTTTCGCGGAAGCTTTCCCAATTATGAGATCACGATCTCGACGGACGACACGCGCGAGTTGCTGAACTTGTTGGGCAATGGGACGATTGATCTGGCGATCGGAATGGAGCTCTCTGGCACGTCTACCTATCACTTTCGACATTTCTTTACTGACCGCATTGCCATGGCTATGGCCCCTGTTCATCCCCTAGCCAAGTCGGATTCCATTTCTGCTGGAGACCTTGTCGATCAGGATTTTATCTTTTACAGCCGGGAGAGTGAAACCTACCAGATCCTGACCCGTGGGTTTGCGGAGTCGAAGAGCCGATTGCGTGGCCATCTCCAAGTGGGATCGATGGCAGCTATCAAAGAAATGGCCCGACTCGGGATGGGTGTTGGACTGCTTGCTCCTTGGATTGCCCGGGAGGAACTAGCTTCAGGAACCTTGATCACGAAACCACTTCCATGGAAGCACGCCGACCGACGATGGGGACTGTATTCCGCGCAGTCCTCACCTAGTAGTATGGCTGAGACGGTGCTGTTCGGCATCATTCAAGATGTCGCGAAAGCGCTCGACGGCTTTGAGGTTGACGTCTGCGGCTCTGTGGCTTGATAAAAGTGGACATGGGCACAAGGAGAGTTTTCCGCTTTTTGTGTGGAGGGAAACAACTCTTGGCCCGACCGAAAGAACTGGGCTACTACTAGCATCCATCTCCTAACTCGCCCGCTGTAGATTCCACTGCCTGTTTCATGCGAGCGATACCGCGAGACTTTGCGACATAAACGGCCCGCGTTCCATGCCTAACGTTACTGTGGCGTTGTTCTTATCTACGTCACCAATCGCTGTCATCCAGAACGCTTGCCAGGTGTGTTCACTGACTTGAGGCTTCACGTGTTGGGCTTCCCATTGGAAGACATGTTGATGATACTCGGAATCTCAAGCGGCCTCTTCTTTAGTCGGTATTTCCTTGATCATTCGGACCACCGCAGATCGGCACGGAGCCGTGCTCTTGATGGGCATTCTAGCGAAAGTGATCCATGAGTTTGGATCGTAGAACGCGAAAGAACCAACTCTTCAAGGTGTGCTTGTTAGTCTAGTGATCAAACTTTGGAATCGCCTTGGCAATAGCCCGCAACGCGTTCTGGACCACATTCTCTACGTCCGCTTTCTAGAGCCCGGGCCTGGAGACGAAGCTGTACATGACTGGTGCATAGAGCTCGATGAATTCACCCCAAGACTGCTAATCCTCCTGTGATACGAGCCCTTTGATAGTGCATGAGCGAGACAGCGCAGACACGATCATCACTGACTTTCCATTGTGTGCTTCCGTCTTTCATGGAAAAGGCAACGATCCCTGCATCATCTGCTACGACTGGAAGAGTGGCAGTTCTGTTAGCAACAAGAGGAATGGAGACAAGCCAAGGCTGAGGAGAAAGCGGTCATCAAAGGGAGTCGATTCATCCTGCTCGCGAATGGAGAGAACCTAGATGATAGAGGAAGCGTCAGACTAAGAGCTCTCCAAGAGATCAATGAGAACATCACCACGGCCTACTTTCTGAAGGGGCAGTTCCGGGTGGTGCACGCTTACCGCTATCCAGGCTGTGCGAAGAAAGCATTGTTGCAGTGGTGCAACACGGCTGCCGAAAGCGGCCTATCACCATTTCAGAGACTAGCAAAAGGGTTCCAAAAGCAGGCGGACAAGATCGTGCCCTTCTGTAAACATCAAATCACTTCAGGAAAGATCGAAGGATTCAACGATCTCGTATCACGAGTGGTAGACCGGGCCTGAGGCATCACAGATCTTGGCTACGCCTAGCTCAAGTTCCGATAGCTTTCTATCCAGCAAACCTGACGGAGAGCCAATTTTTGTCCAAACTCATCATGAGTGAACCCCCAAGGATTATGAACGTCTGTCTGGACGACCCGCTCGACTTTCCAAGACTTGGGGTCAAAGCGCCACGCGCCTCCATCAGCCATTCGCTCACTTTTCCAAGGGGTTTCTACCTGTGAGTGAAGGAAACGGGCCTCACACATGAAGATGCAACCGCCGTTATCGAAATCGAATGCCGAGATCGCGTGATTGGTATCGTGGGGATCAAAACCGTCCAAGATATATTCCTTGGTGTCTGCGCGGGCATCGCCATCCGTGTCTTTGTGAATGGTTAGATAAGGTTCCTCAGAAATGTAGACGCCTTCTGGTGCGAGCTCAAAACCGATTGGCACGTGAAGACCATCGGCGAAGACGGTCTCTTTATCTGCTCGCCCATCGCCATCCGTGTCTTCATAGATGAGGAGTTTATCGTTAGGACGCTCGCCGCCAGGCTTTTAGTGTGGATAACTTGGGACCGTGGACACCCAGAGACGCCCACGATAGTCATTTTTCCAGAACCATGACTTATCGAGAATGGCCTCGGTTAGAAGAGGATTCACATCTGCGCTCGTAGCCTTGCCGGAGAGAGTACTCATGAGAATAGGAGCTAAGGCTGCATAGCCTTGATCATTTAGGTGAACGCCATTGAAGGTGTGCGGAGAGTCAGCGCCACTGAACATCGTAAGTGTAGGCTGGTAGAGGTCAATCAAACCGACAGATTTCAGTGAAGCGATCTCTTTGATCGCTGTAGCATACCGATTGAGGTCAGTGTTTCTAAGGCGTGCTGAGGGCAAGTGATAGTCAGGGTGCTGCTCCATGGCCCAAAACCAATTGTGGTGCCTTTTTTCCGTTGTAGGCCTTGCGTTGCGTGTGATTGATGAAGGCAGCCAGCTCATCGCGGAAACGGGCAAGGCCTTCAGGTCCGTGAAACGATTCGTTGAATCCTAAAAAGGCGACGATGGTGTCCGCTTCAATAATCGTCAGCCATTCATCGGGTGTCGGGTAATGTCCCTTCCGATAGTGACTGTTGATTTCTGGATGAAATTGTTTGGCCTCAGGAAACGCTCAGGGATTCGGTTGTCCTATCTCGGGCCGGAATCCAGAAGTGTGGTCGGGAATTCCCATGTTTCGAAAGGTGATCTCGCTTGTCGGAAAATGCTGATGCAACAGCGTTTCGAAGAGGCCAAAGTGCTGCATGCGCTCCGCCAAGCCATTGCCAATGAACACGAGGCGCTCTCCTTTCGCTGGGGTGAGCGGCAAGTTGGTGGCGGTGACCGGCTGACCACTGACATCCGTCGGTTCGCGAAGCTCCGGTCGCTTCTTGTCTTGCTGCTGTTCCTCGACCGAGGTGATGGTCGAGTTGACCTTGGGACCTTCAAGCGGAGAGACCGCTTCGTCTGCAAATGCTGTGTCTACCAGTAGCAGCGCGATGGAGGTGAGGAGATGGTCCAAAAACTGGAATTCTACTGATGGTGCTCTTGCCCAAAGCTCAACCTCGATATCTATTCTCGGTAGCGCAGTCTGTGTTTCAGTGGGGTCATGCCAGTGTGCTTCCGAAACTGCTGCGTGAAGGCGCTTTGATCACAAAATCCAAAGTCGCCCGCGATCTCGGAAATTGATCCATCTTGGTGGATCAGCACATCGCAACTTGCTTGAATTCGTGTCTTTGCGAGGAACTCTTGCACTCCCATTTCGAAGACCGCGCGAAACTTGCGATGGAGTTGTCGTTCCGATACACCCACTTTGCGAGCCAGGGCAGATACATTGATCCGCCCGGAGTGATGCTCTCGGATATAGTCGAAAGCTTCGTTGATGTGTGAGTATGGAAGGAACGACTCTTTCTTGCCTTCATGGCTCTGAACGAACCCCATGAGGCCGATAATGCCGCCCTTTTGATCATGAAGAGGTAGCTTGTTAGTGATAAACCAGTCTAGTAAGTGCTGTTCATTGTACTAGATCTCAACGCGATTGATAAGTGGCTTGCCGGTCTTGATGACCTGTTGATCATCTTGGACAAAGTTGTCGGCTAGGTTCCGTTTTATAACACTATCTACTGGAATATTGCGAGGCCTGACGTAAGATCGGTTTCCAACATGACACAGATCAACGAACACGCGAAGGCGG